>Ga0209121_10003034_pt1 | contig 16511 bp, 17 predicted proteins | sample Cruoilmetagenom3_FD_187292 | JGI IMG/M metagenome (GOLD analysis project Ga0209121, IMG submission 187292) | Oil polluted marine microbial communities from Coal Oil Point, Santa Barbara, California, USA - Sample 3 (SPAdes) (version 2) | ecosystem: Environmental > Aquatic > Marine > Oil seeps ... | reverse complement strand
AACCTTATCATTCTGCATACAAACGCGGAGTTAAAATAATTGGAGCAACTAGTCACTATATTACTGAAGAGCTAGATGCTGGTCCGATAATAGAACAAGACGTTACTCATGTTTCACATTCACATTCTATTAATGACTTGATTTCGAAGGGCAGAGATTTAGAAAAAATTGTCTTGTCCAATGCAATAAAGCTTCATGCAAACAGAAAGGTTATGGTCTTTAATAACAAGACGGTTATTTTTTCTTAGCACAGTTAATAGTAATACAAACATTATTGCAATGTTGAAAACTATCTTATTTATTAAAAAATGTTAAAATATTAACATTTTTTATTGTCTTAGTGTTCAGTCGTTTATTAGCGATTTTCAATAATTATCACTTTTTTTCATCCTAACTTCAACTAAAAGTGACACTTAATAAATACGTGTGTCTTAAGATATACGTAGGATGATTAATTCTTACGATTATATTAAACTATAACCATTAACTAATTTATTAATTTAATTCTTATGAAACAAAAACTATTATTATTAGTCTGCTTTATTGCTGGGATTGGGTTTTCTCAAGCACAAGACTTACCAACGAATCCAGCACCTGGAAAATGTTACGTAAAGTGTATTACAAAAGATGAGTTTAAAGATGTTGAAGAAACAATTCAAACTTATCCTGCATATACAACTTTAAAAGTTGTACCTGCAACGTACAAAACAGTTGAAGAGCGTGTATTAGTAAAAGAAGCTACTAAAAAGTTTGTTTATGTACCTGCTACATATGAAATTGTTCAAGTATCTTACGTAAAGCAAGCGAGCCGTAATGACTTAAAAGTTGTTCCTGCTACTTTTGGTAACGATTCTAGAACTTTTGAAATCTATCCCCAAACTTCTGGATGGGAATACAAAGTATTAGAAGACTGTCCTTCTGTAAACAAAGACGATTGTGTTGCTGCATGTTTTGTTGAATATCCTGCTCAATCTAGAAGTGTAGGTTTTACAACTTTATCTTCAGATGCAAGTACAAATTCTGTACCTGTACCAGAGCAAACTACAACTTACAAGAAGCGTGTAATTAAAACGCCTGCAAGAATGGATGAAATTGATATTCCTGCTGAGTATACTACAATAAAGAAAAGAGTTGTTGATACACCTGCTTCTACAACAACTAACACAATTGCAGCACAATACCAAACAGTAACAAGAACTGTTTTAGACAAAAAAGGTGGTATTACTAGCTGGGAAGAAGTTGATTGTGAATTATTGAATGCAACTCCAATTCCAATTTATTACGAATTAGGAAGTGCTAGATTAACTTTTGCTTCTAAAAAAGTTATTGATGAAAGATTATTAACTATCTTAAATGATAAGCCTGTGAATATTGAGATTTTGTCTCATACAGATTCTAGAGGTAATGATGATTTTAACCAGTCTTTATCTCAACAAAGAGCTAACTCTGTAGTTAACTATTTAGTATCTAAAGGTATTTCTAGAAATAGATTATCTGCAAAAGGTTACGGAGAAACTCGTTTAGCAAACAGATGTGCTAATGGAGTTGACTGTTCTGAGAATCAGCACCAACAAAACAGACGTACTGAATTTAGAGTTTTAAGTAACTAAGAAATTAGTATTGTTTATATAAAACAAGTATCATAATAAAATACCCCCAAAAAGTTAAACACTATTTGGGGGTATTTATATTTGTTAGAAAAATTTATTCTTCTTAAGAAAGAACTGCCTGAACTTTATCAGCAGCTTCTTGAAATTCTGTAGCACTTAATACATCTAATCCAGAATTATCAATTAATTCTTTTGCTATATCTGCATTAGTTCCCTGTAAACGTACAATAATAGGCACAGAAATATTACCCATATTTTTATAAGCATCTATGACTCCTTGTGCCACACGATCGCAACGTACAATTCCGCCAAAAATATTAATTAAGATAGCTTTTACAGCTGGATCTTTTAATATTATTTGAAAAGCCGCTTCTACTCTTGCTGCATCAGCAGTACCACCAACATCTAAAAAATTTGCTGGTTCACCACCTGCTTGTTTAATTAAATCCATAGTTGCCATAGCTAAACCAGCACCATTAACCATACAACCAACGTTTCCTTCTAAATCCACATAGTTTAAACCTAAAGCACCTGCTTCAACTTCAATCGGATTCTCTTCACGTAAATCGCGTAATTCTTTTAAATCTTTATGTCTATATAAAGCGTTGTCATCTAAAGTTACTTTAGCATCAACAGCCATAATTTTATCATCACTTGTTTTTAAAACCGGATTGATTTCAAATAAAGAAGCATCAGACTTTACATAAGCTGTATATAAAGCTGAAACGAATTTTGTCATTTCTTTAAAAGCTGTACCAGACAATCCTAAGTTAAATGCTACTCGACGTGCTTGGAAACCTAAAAGCCCTAAAGCAGGATCAATCTCTTCTGTAAAAATTAAATGTGGAGTTTCCTCTGCAACAGTTTCGATATCCATTCCACCTTCGGTAGAATACATTATCATGTTTTTTCCTGTTCCTCTATTTAAAAGAACTGACATGTAATATTCATCTGGTTCATTAGCGCCAGGATAATATACATCCTCAGCAATTAAGACTTGATGAACTCTCTTTCCTTCTGCAGAAGTTTGAGGAGTTACTAAATCCATACCGATGATGTTTCCTGCAATCTCTTCAACTTCTTGAAGATTTTTAGCCAGTTTTACTCCACCACCTTTTCCACGTCCACCAGCGTGAACTTGAGCTTTAATAACATGCCAACCTGTACCAGTTTCAGCTGTCATTTGCTTAGCTGCATCTACAGCTTCTTTAGCACTTTGAGCTACAATACCTCTTTGAATACGTACTCCAAAACTGCTTAATAATTCTTTTCCTTGATATTCGTGTAAATTCATTTGGTATATAAATTTATGATTTGTCCTCGGTAAATATTCGAAGTCATTTTTAGTACCGCAAAAGTAAACATACTAAAAGTTTTTACCAATAGTTTTTACTATTGATTTAATTCTTGCTCTTTAATAAATGACCTACAACAATTATCTGTTTCAATAGTTGAGAATTGCACTAGTCTTTTAAGCGTTTAATCACTGAAAATGCCTTATCAACTACATCGTCCTCAACTACAATTGTAAACTCATTGGTTGTAGACACTACTTCATATAGTGAAATTTTCTCCCATGCCAATCGCTTAAATATTTGATAGTACAAACCTGAAATTTTAGAATTCCCTTTTGGTAAATAGATACTAATAGCAGACAGGTTATCTTGTAACCCTAATTGTGTTTCATTTTTAAATGCCTTTAAGATACTTTCTTTCTCAGAAGTTGAAATAATAATATTACTCTCTAACATACCACGAGTAAAAGCATAGAAAATTTGATGATTGGCACTTATTTTTTCCAACACTTGTGCATGACTATTTATCAATGTTTTAGAATTTTGAAAAGTAAAATCACTCAAATTTGAACGCACAGTAATATCTCCTAAGTTTTTAAAAATCTTTTTTAATCGAACCGAATTTTCTAGATTCATAGGTTGTTGATACCTTCTTAATGCCATCATTATAGCTCCATCTTTAACAGGCTTACGCAACATTTTAGAAATCGTCTGATTTAAATCTTTAGCCAAAGCAGAATAATTAATGATTTGTCTAGATAAGCCTTCTTCTAAAAATGGGCTAGACATTACTATTTCTTCAATGCAAGATGCTATTGTTTTCACACGTATAAACTTTAATAATTTTCAAAAAATAATTATAAAATTGAGAATGTGTGGAACCACTTCGTTCTCGCATTAAAAAACTTCAATATTATCTAAAAAAATACTTAACTTTTTGATACTCGTTTCAATTTGTTAATTATTTAACATTCTGTGTAAAAATAGTAATATTTTTGAATTTTTATGTTTTTACATTCGAATACATATACTTTTGGACCATTACATATAATAAACACTAAGAATAAAATTTAATGAAAAATAATACCTTATTAAAAATTGCTAAGGACTTTGGTAGTCCTGTTTATGTCTATGATTCTGAAATAATCGTCAATCAGTATAAACGCTTAACAAACGCATTTAGTAAGGTTAAACAGTTAAAGCTTAACTATGCAGTTAAGGCACTTTCAAATATTTCTATACTTAAATTGTTTAATTCACTTGGCTCTGGTATAGATACTGTATCTATTCAAGAGGTACAGCTTGGTCTGAAAGCAGGATTTAAACCCGAAAATATCATATTTACACCAAATGGTGTTTCACTAGAAGAAATTGAAAAGGTCTCAAAATTGGGAGTTCAAATTAATATTGATAATCTTTCAATCTTAGAACAATTTGGTACTAAACATCCCACAATTCCTGTTTGTATTCGTATTAATCCTCATGTAATGGCTGGTGGTAATACCAATATTTCTGTAGGGCATATTGATAGTAAATTTGGCATTTCAATTCATCAGATTCCGCTTTTGCTTCGAATTGTAAAAAACACCAAAATGAACATTAATGGTATCCATATGCACACAGGAAGTGACATATTAGATATTGATGTCTTTTTATATGCGAGCGAAATTTTATTTGAAACTGCTAAACATTTCAAAAATCTCGAGTTTATTGATTTTGGATCTGGATTTAAAGTCCCATATAAAACAGGAGACATTGAAACCAATATTGAAGAATTAGGTGAAAAACTATCAAAACGATTTAATGAATTCTGTAAGGAATATGGGAAAGATTTAACCTTAGCTTTTGAACCTGGTAAATTCTTAGTGAGCCAAGCTGGAGTATTTTTAGCTAAAGTAAATGTTGTTAAACAAACTACTTCGACTGTTTTTGCTCAAATTGATTCTGGTTTTAATCATTTAATTAGACCAATGTTATATGGTTCTCAACATGAAATCTTAAACATCTCTAACCCAAAAGGAAGAGAACGTTTCTACTCAGTAGTTGGTTATATTTGCGAAACAGATACTTTCGCCAACAACAGACGAATTTCTGAAATAAACGAAGGAAATATTCTATGTTTTAAAAATGCAGGTGCTTATTGCTATTCTATGGCGAGCAATTATAATTCGCGTTACAGACCAGCTGAAGTATTATTGCACAAAGGCAAAGCACATCTCATTAGAAAACGTGAAACCTTTGATGACATTATACATAATCAGGTAGAAATTACCCTCTAATTATTTAAAGCATTGCAAATTGCAATACTTTTTTTATACCTTTAAAAACTCTCAAGTCTTTTATTTCTGAATTAAGACCATGTCATCAATCAAAACAACCAGAATACAATCCACAGATATTTTAAGAGGTCTCGTAATGATTCTAATGGCTTTAGATCATGTTAGAGATTACACAAATAATGCTTAAATGTTTAAGGACCCAACCAATCTAGAAACTACAACTCCAATCCTGTTTTTTTTTACTAGATCGATAACACATTTCTTAAATGAAAATTGGAGAGAGCTTATACTAGTTGTAGATCGTTTTAAAAAAGGTTACTTATTTAATATTGGATTTGATTTATGGGTAACATATCTTGTATGAATTATTCTTTTAATTCTTTTACACCCAATTTGTAATATATATTCAATTCACAGCCAAAAACAAACATAAATGGTGGTTGAGCTATTTTTAACATTTTTATTGTAAACTACACTAATAGATTATAATGAAAAGCAATTAATTAATGAGCGGATTTTATATAGCAATGGTGATAGCTGTTATACTTTTCGCAAGATTAGGTATACGACTGGTGACGCGATTTATAGAAATGAAGAATGACGATGATAATGATAAAAGTGATTAACATTTTTAAAAAGATTAGAAAAAGTTTTTTGTTTTCCAACAAACTAAGCAGCTATTTAATTTATGCTATTGGTGAGATTGTTCTAGTAATGATTGGTATTTTGTTGGCTTTATATGTAAATAATTGGAATGAAAACAGAAAACAAAAATCGAATATTAATAATACTTTAAAAACTATTGCTTACGATTTAGAAGCTGATACAATTTCTGCTAATACTGTTATTGAGTATTACAAAACTAATATAGAAAACAGTAGAAAAATTCTAAAAAACGAAATTACTAAAGACAATTATAATGAGTGCATAGCCTGTTTTAATTTAGTAACCATGTACCAACCATTTACAGTTCAGGATAAAGGCTTCGCACAATTCAAGAACTTAACTGAGCAAAGAGATTCTGAAAAGGACAGTTTAATTACTGATATCACAAATTTCTATTCTGGTTATACACTAATAATCGAAAAAAACAACGACCGAATGGAATCGATAGTTATGAAAAACTTTAACGAATTTGAAAAATCCCCTTGGTTTATAGATTTAGCACAAAATAAACTCACAGATGAAATTATTAATTACTACACAACAAACGACAATTATAAAAAACGTTTAGCATCTCATGCCATGCTCGCTGTTGGTAATCATCTTGGTATTGCACAACAATACAAATTAAATGCTACTGAATTGATTGAAAGAATTTATAATAGATTAGATGATTATAACTAGCACATTTTTCTAAGAATCTTTATAAAAGATTAAACCGTTTCCATACAAATCATAAAAACCAAACTCTTTAGTTCCCCAAGGTGTTTCTTTTAACGCTGTTTGAGAATGAAATACATCCTGTGTTTTGTATTCGTTATATAATGCTTCAATATTATCGACATAGATACGTAAGAGTGGTCTATCTAAACCATTAGTCCAATCTTTTTCGTCATGCCATTGTAAATGTAGTTGTATACCATCACGAGACACTCCAGCATATCCTTGCTCGCTTGTAGTATCCGTAAAAGCCAATTTAAAGCCTAATTTATTTACAAAATAGTCTATAGCCTTAACTACATTTTTAACTGGTAATACTGGATGAATATGTTTTAAATAACCAGACATGTTTAACTCTTTACTTTACCAGAAAAATGATTCACTTTTGGATTGATAGGATTTCCTGTAGTTCGTCTATAAATCACAATTTGTCCACAATGCCAAATTGCGTCTGCAATTGGTCCATTAACCTGATTCCAAAAAGGAATCTCTTGTTCCCCAAAAATGATTTTAAATTGCGAAATATCATCACTCTCTCTTAAAATATCTGCCGATGTTTTAAGATTTACTAATGTCTTAATACGCATTTCTGTATATGATAATTCTTCCTTGTCTTTAGAATTTGGTTGCTTTAAAGTAGAATTCACAATAATTTTAGACAAGTCATAAATATGCTTAATAATTTCCTCTGTTGTTCTACCTTCGTCATTAGCTTTGTATGCTAAATCTTTTTCGGTTAAACTATCGGAAGCCCAATAATAACGAAAACCTAAAGCATCAACCATACGAGCAGCTACTGTACCTGCAGTAAATTCTTCAGAAGATTCTGGTAGTTCATAATAAGGCAGGTCTATCTCGGTTTGTGCACTTGAAACTTGTGCTATTATTAGAACAAAAAGGAAGATTATATTTTTCATAATTATTTTAATTTAATGTCATCAACTGTGTTCAATTTCCCATCTTTTCCTCTAGAAACAATAATATAAGTCAGTTCATCTTTTGAAAGCTCTTAATAAAAACTATTATTCCAAGCATCCGTAAGTAACTTTTTGTGTAAAGAACTGTTTCTTATTACATTACTTAATTCTGAAGGGTAGGAACTAAAGGTTCTTTTCTCTACTTCTAAGAGATTTTCAATCTTGGTTAATATTTTTATTGTTCTATTTTCATCTTCATTTCTTGTGAAAAAATTAAAAATTAATGCACCAGATATTGAAAGGACCATTAATGCTATAACATAGATTTTATCAGAAGGATAGATCATAATCTTTTTAGGCAGATTATGTTCCTTTTCATATTCGCGACATGCTCTTTTCTTTTTCCAAAATTTGAAATCTTCAAAGAATAAAAGGAGATCCGCAAATAATTCAGCAAAAAACATTTTAATCTTTTAGCTTTTTAATATTCGTTATAGGTTGTGCGCCATATTTATCCATTAAAAACACAAGAGCAGTCATTGTGGCCGCACCTAATGCAAGTTCGCGTTTATTAACGTGTTCAAAAGTGTCATTTGCTGCATGATGATGATCAAAATAACGTTGCGAATCGGGTCTTAAACCTGCCAAAACAATATTATCACTTTTCAATGGTCCAATATCTGCTCCACTTCCACCCTTTTCAAAATAATGAATTAAATAAGGTTTAAATAGTGGTCTCCACGCTTCAATTTTAGCAAACATAACATCACTACAATCGAAACTAAAACCTCTAGGTGTAAATCGTCCTGAATCACTCTCTAGAGCAAAAACGTGCTTTTCATTTTTTTCTTTAGCCACCTCAGCATACTTACGTCCTCCACGTAACCCGTTTTCTTCATTCATAAATAAAACTATACGAATGCTACGCTTAGGCTTTATACCACTTTCCTTTAATAATCGTAAAACATCCATGGATTGTACCACACCTGCTCCATCATCGTGAGCACCATCACCTAAATCCCAAGAATCTAAATGACCTCCTACAATCATATATTCATTTGGAAATTCGCTACCAGTAATTTCGCCAATTACGTTATAAGATTGGACATCGTCAAATTGCTGGCAACTTTGTTGAAAGTAGAACTGAAGGTCTTTATCATTTTTTAATGCGTTACTCAACACGTCGGCATCATTAGTACTTATTGCAGCCGATGGTATGCGTTTCTCTACTGGCATATCACCATAGCCCATACTGCCTGTATGTGGAAAATCATCTAATCTAGTGCTCAATGAACGCACAATTGTACCAACCGCTCCATATTTAGCAGCTTCAGATGCGCCATTATAGCGTTCTGCAGCACAACCACCATATGCCTGAAAAGTATGGATAAAGCTTTGTTCCATTGGTCGGTTGATAAATACTATCTTACCTTTTATTTTGTCTTCACCTAATGCTTCTAAATCTTTGTAACTGTTAACTTCTATTAGGTTAGCTGTTAATCCATTATTTGGAGTGGCAACAGATCCGCCTAAAGCACAAATATTTACTTTTTTTGAAACACCAGAAGTCTCAAAATAAGCGACCTCTTTTTCGCCTCTTACCCATTTAGGGACTTTAACAGGCTGCAACCATACTTTATCTAAACCAAGTTTTTCTAATTCTTTTTTAGTGTATTGTACAGCAAGTTCTGCATTTTTTGAACCAGATAAACGACCTCCAATTTCATTAGACAAATGGTCTAACCAATCGTAGCTTTTTCCATTGGTAAGAGATATATTGTAGATTGTTTTTAATACATCTTCATCAGTTTGAGCATTTCCATTATAATTAAATAGAAACATTGTGAGCACAATAGATAATAAGTAATTTATTTTCATAACTGACGCTTTATTCATTTTCTAATTCTTGTTTATACATTTCAATATTTGCTTTTTCTTTAGCTGGTAATACTGGCTCTTCAATATCCGAATATGTGCTTAAGGTATCGTATAAAATTTTAGCCACTAAATATCGTGCTACAGGTTTATCATCTGCAGGAATGTTGTACCAAGGCGCATGAGGTTTAGAACTTCTATTTAAAACATCTTCATAACATTCTTGATATTTATCCCAAAGTCTACGTTCTTTTAAATCACCTGAAGAAAATTTCCAGTTTTTTTCTTCTTTTCTTAATCGTCTTAATAATCTGAATTTTTGTTCGTCTTTAGATAGGTTTAAAAAGAATTTAAAAATTATAGTACCATTTTCTGCTATATGCTTTTCAAAATTATTAATCTGCTCATAACGTTGTTCCCAAAAAGCATCATCTACTTTAGAGACATCATCTATACCAGGAATATTCTCACCCATTATGTAATACGGATGTACTCGTGTCACTAATACATTTTCGTAATGCGTTCTGTTAAAAACACCAAATTTTCCACGTGCAGGCAAAGCGATATAATGCCTCCATAAATAATCGTGTTTTAATTCTAATTCCGTTGGTACTTTAAAACTATGAACTTCAACACCTCTAACATTAAAATCTTTAAAAACTTCTCTAATTAAACTGTCCTTACCAGAAGTATCCATGCCTTGCAAGCATATTAAAACAGAATACTTACCATGTGCATATATAGTATTTTGCAGCTTTCCTAGTTTCTTTCTAACTGATTTTAATTCGTCTTTAATTAAATCATCATCTGCTTCAATACTAAGTTTAGTTGGCTGATCTTTAAGACTAATTTTTGAAGTAATTTTAAAGTCTTCTATATTGAAATTATCCATAGTTCTCTATTTTGAAGCAAAAGCCTTTACATCACTTTCACTAACTTCTTTACCTCCTAAAATAATTAAACGTTCTACTACATTTCGAAGCTCACGAATATTACCTGTCCAATCGTAATTCTGAAGAAGTTTTATAGCCTTATTTGAAAATGATTTTTTAGCATTGCCTTGTTCGCTAGAAATTTTATTGGCAAAATAATTAATAAGCAAGGGAATATCTTCTCTTCTTTCATTAAGCGCAGGAACTTCAATTAATATTACAGCCAATCTGTGATATAAATCTTCTCTAAACTTACCATCTTCAATTTCCTTTTTTAGATTTTTATTAGTTGCTGCAACGACTCTTACATTCACTTTTATATCCTTATCGCTACCTACACGTTGAATACGACTTTCTTGTAAAGCTCTCAACACTTTTGCTTGAGCAGATAAGCTCATATCACCAATTTCATCTAAAAATATCGTCCCTCCATTCGCAGCTTCAAACTTACCTGCTCTATCTTTTGCCGCAGAAGTAAAGGCACCTTTTACATGACCAAATAATTCACTTTCTATTAATTCACTAGGTATCGCTGCGCAATTAACTTCAATCATTGGACCTTTACAGCGTTCGCTTTTTTGATGTAACCAATGTGCTACAAGTTCCTTACCTGTTCCATTAGGACCAGTAATCAACACTCTAGCATCTGTCGGTGCCACCTTATCTATCATTTCTTTGATACGTTCAATGCCTTCACTGTCACCAATCATTTCGTAGTTTTTGCTAACTTTCTTTTTTAGCATTTTATTTTCAACCACGAGTTCTTTTCTATCTAAGGCAATTCTAACCGTATTTAATAGTCGATTTAAATCTGGTGGCTTAGAGATATAATCAAAAGCACCTAAACGCATTGTATTTACTGCTGTATCTAAATCACCATGACCAGAAATCATTACCATTGGTATTTCTGGTTTTATCTTTTTTACGGCCTCTAAAACTTCAACACCATCCATTTTTGGCATTTTAATATCACATAGCACTAAATCAAAATCGTCTTTTTTTATTTTTTCAATACCTACCAAGCCATCTTCGGCTTCCTCTACATGATATGTATCGTTTTCTTCAGAAAGTATTTTCACCAATACTCTGCGGATAGCCGCTTCATCTTCTATTATTAATATTTTTGGCATAATTAAGTTTTATACTTGTTATTGTTTTATACTAGTATTTAATCAAAAGTTATACCTAGTATAAAATTATCACTGCTTATTTTTTAAAAATATGAACATCATGTTGAGGAAACGGAATTGTTATATCATTCTCTCTAAATAATTTATCAATTTTAAATCTAATATCACTTTTAGGAAATAATGCTTTAAAACTATCCTCAAGTGTAAAAATGAGCTTAAACTTTAAAGCACTATCTCCAAAATCTATAAAGACAACTGCAGGTTCTGGTACAGCAATTACATCAGGATGTTCATAAGCTACTTGTAACAAAAGGTTTTTTACCAATTCCACATCACTACCATAAGCAACGCCAACAGATATACTCTCTCTTGTTAGCGTTCCATTTTGAGTCCAATTGTATAACGAGTTTGTTAAATACAAATGATTAGGAATAACTAAAACCTTATTATCAATAGTCACAGCTCTTGTAGTTCTAAGTTTTATTTCTTCTACTCGACCTACTTTACCTTCAATTTCTATAATATCACCAACATGCACCGATTGATCTATTAATATAAAAACACCAGAAATAATATCCTGAAAAAGAGTTTGAAGCGCTAGACCAACACCGATTAAAAGTGCGGCTGAAGCCGCAAATATGGCAGTTACATTAACTCCAACAGAATGAAGTGTAATTAATAGAATTACTAAATAAATAAGCCATTTAAAATATCCATAGACTACATTAAATTTACCCTTATCTTCTTTTGGCAAATTTCTAGTAAGCAACTTAAGGATAAATCTGAGTATTAATGACGTAATACATATTACAGTAATTACGATTATTATATCTAAGATTGATATACTAATCTTATCACCAAAATCCATATGGCGACTCAAAAAATTATTGATACTTCCCCAAATACTACTTCCAGAAATTACCTCTTCTATTTTATCTATGTCTTGAGTCATTTGTTAATATTTCAGCCACTTAAATATTTCCTTATAAGTAGGCTTCTTACCATACATCAATATACCAACTCGGTAGATTTTTGCTGCAAACCAAACCGCTAAAACGAATGCTCCTATCAGGAGTAATAAAGACAACCCTTGTTGCCAAAGTGGTACACCAAACGGAATACGCATTAACATTACAACTGGCGATGTAAATGGAATAAACGAGAAGACTGTAGAAACGGTTCCATGAGGATCTTCTATAACTGTAAAAACACCAACATAAACAGCTAAAATCAAAGGCATTAATATTGGTAACATAAATTGCTGAGTATCTGTTTCATTATCAACAGCAGCTCCAATTGCAGCATATAGAGAACTATACAAAAGATAACCTCCTATAAAGAAGAATACAAATGCAATTACAAGATTAAGAATTGGTAAATTACTAATAGCAATAATTAAGTTTTCAGCAATAGCCTGTGCTCCTTCTGCCTGCATAGCTTGGTTCATCATCTCTTGCTGTGGAGTTTGTATTTGTCCCATATCTATCCCAAAGATTAATGACACAACAAACATTAAAACACCGCCTAAAATCGTCCATATTATAAACTGAGTCACACCTGCTAAAGATGTTCCTATTATCTTACCCATCATCAATTGTATGGGTTTTACAGAAGATATAATAACTTCAATTATTCTACTGGTTTTTTCTTCAATAACACTGCGCATTATCATATTACCATAAATAATGATAAACATAAATAGCAAATAACCAGCAATACCACCAAAGGCTAATTTTACAACATTATCTATCTTAGAGCTCTTTTCGCCATCAAAACTTTCTTGTGTAATATTGATACTTGTTTTAGAGGCTTCAATTTGGTCGAGTGTAACACCATCTTTTTGCAATTTCATTTCTCGTAAACGTTTTTCAATCTTACGTTCTAAGACTGAAATAATGGTTAAGGAAGGAGACTCTTGAGAATAAAACCTCACATTATCCGAAACGGCATCAATTGAATCCGCATGAGATACATATAACAATCCATAATCTTCTTTCTCTTTTACTAAAGCGATGGCATCATCTAAATTTAAACCATTTAGATTAGTGTAACTCGTATTATCTGTATCCTGAAAAACACCTTTTAAATAACCCGTTTCATCCAAAACAGAAATAGTACGTTGCTTATCATTATTAAGTTGAGACAAATAAGCAACAACAGCAATAAGTGCTATCATTATTAACGGACTTAAAAATGTCATTACAATAAAAGACTTATTCTTAACCTTGGTAAGATATTCGCGCTTTATTATGAGTGGTAAATGATTCATTTTTAGTTGTTTTTTACAGTTTGAATAAAAATATCATTTGCCGAAGGAATAACTTCTACAAAATGGTGAACCTCAGCTTTTGATGTTAAAAATGACAGCAAATCATTTGGCGATGTATTATCTTCAATTTTTACATTCAGTTTAATATCGTCATTTAAATTTCTGAAGGTTGCAGGTAATACTTCGAAAGTATTCTGAATTTCTGAAAGTACTTTTTCTTTATTTAAAGATTCTAAACCAACTTCAAACGTGTTGGTTTTGTACTCGCGCTTAATATCATTTAGTTTTCCGTCCAAAACCTTATTAGATTTATGTATCAATGCAATATGATCGCAAAGTTCCTCAACCGATTCCATACGATGTGTTGAAAATATTACTGTGGCACCTTCATCTCGCAACTGCAAAATTTCATCTTTTATTAAATTAGCATTAATAGGATCAAAACCCGAAAACGGTTCATCAAAAATTAAAAGCTTCGGTTTATGTAAAACTGTAACAACAAACTGAATTTTTTGTGCTTGTCCTTTACTTAATTCTTGTATTTTTTTATTCCACCAATCCCCTATTTCTAACTTATCGAACCAATACTTTAATCTGCTTTTTGCTTCAGATTTACTTAAGCCTTTTAATTGCGCTAAATACAAACATTGCTCACCTACCTTCATAGACTTATATAATCCACGTTCTTCGGGTAAATAGCCTATATCTCTAATGTGCTCTGGTTTTAACTTCTGTCCATCGAGCAATACAGTACCTTCATCTGGCATTGTAATTTGATTAATAATACGAATGAGTGTGGTTTTTCCGGCTCCATTTGGACCTAGCAAACCAAAAATACTGCCTTTAGGAACAGCAATAGACACTTTATTTAGTGCTCTAAAATTTCCAAAATTTTTTGAAACAGAATCAGCAACTAAGAGGTCATTCATATTTAAGACAGATTTTTATGTAGGGTTATTACGTAAATATATTAAATGTTGTAGAGTTTCAAAGAAAAAAGACCTTACAAATTATTCTTTTTTCCAATGGCTTAACAACACGATAATTTATAAAAAACAAAACCCACCCTTATGGTTAGATAAGGATGGGAAAAAATTGCTATGAAAAAGAAAAATTACCGCTAATTAGCATTAGCGATATATCAAAGATACTATTTTTTATGAATTATAGGCTTTTTATGAAAACATATCTTTCACCTTTTCAAAAAAAGATTTATCCGAACTTTCAGGTTTAGGTTCAAAATGTTCATCTTCTTTCATGCTTTCAAAAAACTCTTTTTGTTTTTTACTCAAAGTCTTTGGTGTCCAAACATTTACATGCACTAATAAGTCTCCTTTACCATAGCCATTAATATTAGGTATTCCTTTACCTCTTAATCTTAAAATTTTACCAGACTGTACACCAGCCTCAATCTTAATTCTTACTTTTCCGGTTACTGTATCTATTTCTTTTGAAGTTCCTAAAACTGCATCAGGTAAACTTACATACATATCATAATGTAGATTATCACCTTCCCTTTTTAGAGTAGGATGATCCTCTTCCTGTATCGCAACTAATAAATCTCCAGCTATTCCATTTCCTGGAGCATCATTACCTTTTCCTGTAACTTTTAACTGCATACCATCAACTACACCTGCAGGTATTTTAACAGATACAGTTTCTTCCTCAACCTTTAAGCCTTGTGCATCTGCATCTGCAGGTTTTTTATCTATAGTTTGACCAGCTCCACTACAACTTGGACACGCTGCAGAGGTTTGCATACGACCTAAAATTGTATTTGTAACTCTAGTAACTTGACCAGCGCCATTACAAGTGCTACACGTTTTATATGTGGTTCCTGGAGCTTGTTTTTTACGTTTTACTTTTATTTTCTTTTCAACTCCATTTGCAATTTCTTCTAGTGACAATGTAACACGAATACGAAGATTACTGCCTTTAACAACACGCTGTCTTCCACCTCCGCCAAAGCCTCCAAAGCCACCTCCACCACCGAAAGCACCTCCAAAAATATCACCAAACTGGCTGAAGATATCATCCATGTTCATTCCGCCTCCGCCGAATCCTCCACCACCTTCAAATGCCTGGTGTCCGAATTGATCATAACGTGCTTTTTTATCAGCATTACTTAATACTTCGTATGCTTCAGCTGCTTGTTTAAATTTCTCTTCAGCTTCTTTATTATCCGGATTTTTATCAGGATGATACTTTAAAGCCATCTTTCGATATGCTTTTTTTATTTCAGCATCAGATGCACCTTTGCTTATTCCTAATATATCGTAATAATCTTCTTTCATGTTATAATTTTATTGTCCGATTACCACTTTTGGAAAACGAATTACTTTTTCTCCTAATTTATAACCTCGCTCAACAACATCAATAATTTTTCCTTTTAAATCGTCACTTGGTGCAGGGATTTGAGTTACGGCTTCATGATCATCTGCATTAAAAACGTCACCTTGCTTTATCTCTATTTTAGATAAGCCTTTTTGCTCTAGAGTATTTACTAACTTATTATAAATTAATAAAACACCTTTTCTCAATTCTTCTGCTTCCTTATCGTCTTCAATATGCATTAAAGCACGTTCAAAATCATCTAGAACTGGTAACATAGATACCATTACATCCTGACTTGCAGTTTTAAATAATTCTATACGTTCTTTGTTAGTTCGCTTTTTGTAATTTTCAAATTCCGCAAATAGACGCATAAACTTATCCTTCTCTGCTGCCAATTGATCTTGTAGTTGTTCTTCTGCCGACTTTTCGTCTACTTGAGTTTCGGAAGTTGCTGTAGCTGTATCTTCTAATTGAGGTTCTTCCACTT
>Ga0209121_10003033_pt1 | contig 16512 bp, 18 predicted proteins | sample Cruoilmetagenom3_FD_187292 | JGI IMG/M metagenome (GOLD analysis project Ga0209121, IMG submission 187292) | Oil polluted marine microbial communities from Coal Oil Point, Santa Barbara, California, USA - Sample 3 (SPAdes) (version 2) | ecosystem: Environmental > Aquatic > Marine > Oil seeps ... | reverse complement strand
CTTGGAGAGAACCTGGTAGGAACCAACAATCAATGGGCATTGGAACGCGGTAAATTCCCCTTGTTGGTTAAATTGATTGATGCCAATCGTTCTCTATCTGTGCAAGTACATCCTGATGATGACTACGCAATGAAACATGAAGGCAATGAACTTGGAAAATCTGAGATGTGGGTGGTTTTAGATGCCGAACCAGGGGCTGGTATCATTTACGGTTTAAAGGAGAAAATTGATAGAAAGACATTCCGGGATGCTGTTGATAATAGCTCATTAGGTAAGTATCTTCATCGAATCCCAATAAAAAAGGGGGACTACATCTGTGTGCCATCCAGAACTGTACATGCCATTTTAGAGGGCGTTTTGATTGTGGAGATTCAACAAAACTCAAATACGACTTATCGATTATTTGATTGGAATCGCCTGGGTGATGATGGCAAACCTCGCGAATTGCATGTGGAAAAAGCACTGGATGTTATTAATTTTGACCAGGTTGGATGCAAACTTCCGAGACCTCAACCTTTGAAAGGCGGAAACGGCTTGGCTGCGGAAAAATTATGCAAGAATCAATACTTTTCAACTGAACGCATAACCATGGAAAAAGAATCTATTTATTCAGGTTTATGTGATGGATCAACATTTGAGATTTGGGGGATTTTAAGTGGCTGTGTTGAGGTTAATAACATTAATATCAATCCGGTGAATTTTGTTTTATTACCAGCAGCACTGGGGCCTTATACTATTGTGGCAAATGAGGATTCGTCCCTTTTGCGGATCTTTGTTAGCTAAAGTTTTTTCTGGTTTGTTATTGTAACTGGACTTGTTACCTAAACGGTGATTATTATGATGAATTGGATCCTATATCACCATTGAAGTTTTCAAGCCAACCAAAACGCATAATTTCGTTTACATCAAATGTGGGGCTGTAAGGTTTGATGTCCAGCACAGGTGTGCCATCCAGGATATCAACGTTCTCAATGAATAATACATTATCATCAATGGAAATAAGTTTTACAACTGATAAACTGATAGGATTGGGTCGGCTAGGGGACCTTGAAGCAAATACCCCATGCGGTTTATTGTCTATCGGTGGCCTTACAATCAATTTGTATGGGCGCACTTTATGCAGGTAGCAAAGTAAGTAGATATGTGAAAAACCATCTAAATCACGCAAGCCTTTAACAAAATGCGGTTCTATAACAATTCTACCCTTGACCCCCTTAGCCCATTTGGGTTGGATTGGTATATTATTTAAGCTCTTGTGGGGCGAATATAAAGTCCCAATTTTTTGTAATTGAATACCTTTATTGTTCATAAATATTAAAAATATTCCCTTTTTTTCTGCTTTTCTCAAAACCCTGCCAGGTTTGGATTTTAGATAGATTATTTATTATTCGATCAAATGCATTTATAATCTTTCGTAAACCATATCACTTTTGAGTATTTCGATCGCTTTTTCTGCATTACCCGAAAAATTATTTTGGTTTTTTAAGTGTGTTTCCCGGATTTCGCAAGCGGCATTGAGGATAAAATTGCGTTTAATTCATCAGCACCCGTGTAATTTTCAACGGTAACTTTTTGATCCAGTACACCATCAACCATTTTAATCACCTCGATAATTTTCATCACCAAAGGGAGAGCTAAAGGGCAAAGGGGTGAGGAAGGGCGAAAGATGTACTCAGCCGTACCATTTTCATGGATCTTAAGGTCGACAACCAGACGCATTTTCACAACGTCAGACCCGGTTTCCGGATCAATAACGCTGGATAGTGCCTTAATCACATCTTGATGAATTTTCTCTTGATCACTCATGTTTTTCATTCTGCCTTGAATATTTCTTTTTGAATTTCAATCCAAACCGATTCAATTTCTTTCGAGGCGGGGCTGTTAGGTAAAAATTTTGTCACTGGCATCCCCCGAGCCATTGACTCTGGTATTGCATTATCAAATGGGATTTCACCGATGATTGTGATGTTTTCTGACGCTGCCATCTGTAGAATCTCTCTGGTTCCCTTCGAATAGAGGTTTGCTTTATTTACGCAGATTACTATTGGGATCTTGAAATGCGCCAATGTTTTGATTATTCGCTCTAAATCATGCAATCCAGAAAGACCTGGTTCTGCGACCAACAATGCTAAGTCAACACCAGCACTGCTCGAAATGACGGGACATCCGATGCCTGGCGGGCCATCAATGATAATTAGAGGATATTCATTATGGTCTTCAGCAAATAACCTGGCATGTTGTTTGATAAGCGTAACTAATTTACCTGTGTTTTCGGCAGCTGGGAATAACTCAGCATGAAAAAGTGGGCCATAGGGAGAGGATGAAAAATACCATTCGCCATCCTGCTGTTCAACCATCTCAATGGCTGACTGGGGGCAAATATAAACGCATGATGCGCAGCCGTCGCATAATAAATCAATGACTTTATATGATTCATTGCTATTAGAGGGTATTTTGATCGCATTGTACCGACAAACTTCATAACATTTATTGCAATTATTGCACAAATCTGGATCAATATGAGCCAATTTACTGCTGTTAAAAGCTCTTGTTTCGATGTTCTTTGCTTCAACAACAAGCGCTAAATTAGCAGCATCGACATCGGCGTCAACAAAAATACTTTTAGTTTTAGATTGGGAGGAAAGGTGAACGAGGGCAGCGGTTAAACATGTTTTCCCTGTGCCGCCCTTGCCACTTAAAATAACCAATTGTTTGACAGGTTTGTTTTGGGACAGCATCAAACACCTACCTCAGTTTCCAGTGTCGATTTTATTGCAAGAAACATGTCAGTGAATGCATCTTTAATTTCAGGTAGAATGTCAATTAACAGCCTACCCGTTGCTAATCCTACAGCAATATTTTCTTGATAGGGGATTTTCAACAAAATGGGGAATTGCGTGGTTGCAAGGTAATCTTCAAGGTTTGAATCACCTATACCGTCCCTATTGATGATCACCCCAGCGGGAGAGCCGGTTTGTGCAATGACCCCCAACATTTGTTTCAGGTCGTGTAAACCAAAGGGTGTTGGCTCGGTTACCAGAATGACGTAGTCAGCATCATGAAGTGTCGCCACAACCGAACAGGAGGCACCTGGTGGAGAGTCTAAAATGGCGATTTCAACCTCCTCCCTTATTAATGCTTTTAGCTGCCTAATAATTGGTGTTGGCATTGGCTCACTGATCGTTAATTCCCCATATAAATAGCGGTGATCATTTATAAAATTACCGATATTAAGTTCTCCAATTTTCCTGGGTGTTTCAGAAATTGCATTCACGGGACAATGAATAGTGCAGCTGCCGCATCCATGACAAAGCTGTTCGAAGACAAAAATTTTTTCACCCAGCATCGCAAGCGCATTGAATTCACAAATATCAACACATCTTGAACACAAAATGCATTGATTGTAATCAATCTTAGGGACGTTGATGACAGCTGGTTTCACTTCAGAGATTTCTGGCTTTAAGAAAAGATGCGCATTCGGAGCTTCAACATCACAATCAAGGAACTGGATATTGTGTTCCTTTGCAAGGGAAAACGCCATGCTGGTTGCAACCATGGTTTTTCCGGTCCCACCTTTTCCACTGGCAATTGCAATTTTTATCATATTTATTTTATGCTTCTTCTAATAAATTTTCTTTGTAGGCCTCAACAACCTGTTCAACTGTTTTGTAATTCCCATCAAATGTCATCATTTTTATACCAGCTGCATTAAGTGCATGGTATGCATTAGGTCCGAATCTCCCGCTAATAGCGATTGCCGCTCCCTGGTTTGCTAAAAATTGTGATGCAGCCACGCCAGCTCCACCTGCTTGGGAAACTGCAGGATTTTCAAGGGCAACCCAGGTATTATCCTCCAGGTTGTATTTGATATAAGTCTCAGTTCGCCCAAACCTTGGGTTTGGTGGGCTTTCTAATGTGGTTCCTAAGCTAGAGATCATCAGAATCATATTTGCTCCTATATTTGAATGTTTGGTAGATATTATAATGCTGAGTCATTATCCCATACTATTGACTATTTGACAATAGATGTTTATAATATAGTTAAAAGGAATAAAGTTATGCAAGAAGATAAAAGAAATTCTGGAACAGGCAGCTATGATAGAGGTTTAGGGCGAGGTCGAGGCCACGGTCGTGGTACTGGCCCTGGCAGGGGTTTGGGAAGGGGAATGCGTTGGATGGGCGATTATTCCCTGATGGATGTCCGTTTGATTGAACCAGCTTTATTGGCTTTTCTAAATGAAGAAAAAATGCATGGTTATGGATTATTAGAAAAGCTCGCTTCCCTTGGGTTGGAATCAATTAATCCCAGTGTTGTCTACCGAATATTAAGGGAATTTGAAGAAATCGGATTGGTCCAATCGGAATGGGAAGCAGAGAAAACCCAGGGACCGCCAAGAAGGGTATACGTGCTTACAAAAGAAGGTGGAGAAGCCCTTATGAGAGCACAATCCTCTCTAAATGAAACTGTGGATCGCATCAAAATGATAATAGGTCTTATAAGTGCCCATAATGAATAAGAGACAATCATAAAATATTGATAAGGAGGATGTTATGCCAGGATTTGATGGTAACGGACCGGAAGGTACTGGTCCTTATGGACGAGGTTTAGGCCCATGTGGACAGGGATACCCAAGGTCAAATCAAGGATTCTTCGGATTTAGGCGTGGAAGACGGGGCGGAGGTAGAGGTTTTTGGCCAGCACGATGGCGAGCAATATCACCAATAACCGATGAAAAATCACAGCTTAATTCTGAAAAACATTGGTTATCTCAACAAATGGATGCTGTCAACCAACGCTTGAAGGATCTTGAGGAAAACGAGTAAAGATAATCCGCAACACGGGTAAATCTACCGGGTTGCGGATTGTTAATAATTTTTTGTTTGTTAGCAATTATTTCCCAAACGAAAACCACTCCTTGTGGGGGTTCATCAGGTGCCCATAAGGGAGTTCCTTTATCCAGACTCTTTTGATATTTACGTCTGCCATTTTTCCTATCTTATATGCATCCGGCATTGATATTATAAATATTGAATGAGTGTGAAATTTCATCCACAGTTAGCATACGCTATATCTATATGGGGGGCATCCATTAATTTTTCCCACTTTCGCCCAAATAGGCGCATGATTCGAATTCTTTCATATGTTCCCCCTTCTAAAGCCAGTTAATGTATAATCTATGTTCAGCTTATTGATTTAAAAGGATGAAAAAATAAGATGCAATATGATTTTGAATTTCGTTCTCGTCGAAGCAATGTCATGGCTACTCATGGTATGGTAGCTTCAAGTCAACCTTTGGCAAGTCTTGCTGGGTTGGATATATTGCGTAAAGGTGGCAATGCAGCTGATGCGGCTATCGCTGTTGCAGCTGCTTTGAACGTTGTTGAACCATTTTCAAACGGTGTGGGTGGGGATTGTTTTGTTCTGTATTGGGATGCCAAAGATAAAAAGGTGTTTGCACTCAATGGCAGCGGTTCAAGCGCTGCGTCTGCATCTATCGACGATTTAAAAAGGGCAGGTTACGAGAAATATCCCCTTTATACAGGGCATGCTGTCAGTGTGCCAGGTGCGGCTGCTGGGTGGTCAGCACTCAGAGACCGGTTTGGTACAATGACTTTTCAGGACTTGCTCGCGCCAGCAATTCGTTATGCATTTGAAGGTTATCCGGTTACAGAGTGGATCGGTGCAACCTGGAAATTGAGTGGACCTCGTTTATTGCGCGAAAATTTTGATGAGTCAAAACCCAAACATTTTCGGGTCACCGGTCCAGCCCAGCCAAGCGGTAATGAATTTCTTATTGATGGGAGACCGCCAAATGTTGGTGAGGTCATTAAATTACCAACGCTTGGAGAAACACTGAAAAATATTGCGGAATTTGGGAAGGATTATATTTACACAGGAGATTTTGCTAAGAAATTATGTGAACATGTTCAAAAATATGATGGGTGGTTGGAAACATCTGACCTGATGGGCTTTGAAGCGGAATGGGTAGACCCCATCTATGCTGACTATCATGGTGTGCGCCTGTACGAATGTCCACCAAATGGGCAAGGTTTAGCAGCGATTATGGCTGCTAAGATTGCGAATGGTTTTGAAATTGCTAAAATGGATAACCTGGAACGCACACATACATTGATTGAGTGCATGCGTTTGGGTTTCGTGGAGGCATTGAATTGGGTTTCGGATCCAAAATTTGGGGAAATTCCAACCACTGAATTATTTTCTGAGGCTTATATCCAAAACCTCAGAAAAATGATACAGTCTGAACATGCAATCAAGCACTTGAAATCGGACATTCATTCCATGGGAGATGACACTGTATACTTGAGTGTTGTGGATGGTGACGGCAATGCATGTTCTTTTATTACCAGCCTTTATACAGGCCCAGGAACTGGTCTGGTTGTCCCTGGTACCGGCGTTTTACTCCAAAATCGAGCAGCTTTGTTCAGCCTGGATCCAGAACACCCCAACGCATTAGAGGGTGGTAAACGACCTTATCATACAATTATTCCTGGGATGATAACAAAGGACGATGAATTGTTTGCCAGTTTTGGAATCATGGGCGGCTTTATGCAACCCCAAGCGCATCTTCAAGTTTTATCAAACATGGTGGATTTTAATTATAATCCTCAGCAAGGACTGGACATGCCTCGTTTCAACATCAATATTAATGAGGGGGAAGGCGTTGGATCTGAAGACACCGGGGGGGAGGTGTTATTGGAAAGAGGTTTTAGTTTTGAGGAGATGTCAGCCTTGTCCCGAAAGGGACATCATGTGACACCAATCAGCGGCTTGGAGCGGGTATTTTTTGGTGGGGGACAAGTGATTCAACGTGATCCTAAAAGCGGCGTTTTGATTGCGGGTTCCGACCCACGAAAAGATGGATGTGCAATCGGGTTTTAGATGAGGCTTTTCCCCTTAAAAGATAAAACTGCCGCGACAATTCATGGCAGTTTTTTTATTGTTAGTTTTCTTGAATTTTTAAGTATTGAGATTCAAAGCATTGAGATCCGTACGATTTTTGACCAATTTGTTCAAACCAGCGATTAAGTCATCCACACCTTCCTCTCCAGAGCGGAAGATAGATTCACCCATCCAAACAGATTCTCTCCATTTGGCGCATTCTGCAACTGGGAATGACATGGCATCAAAATCAAAATACTCAGGGAAGGCTGATGGTACTGGCAATTTTGATAGGCTAGGCTGAAATAATTCATATTGATTCATGGGCGGATAACCCGTATCAACTGGAATACCCTCAGCTTTCAGAGCATAACAAAATGTCTCATTGGTGCACCCAAAATATTTGGGATCAATTTTTATGATGTAGCGATAAAAACTGCGCCTTGTAAGCCGTAAATCACGTTTGAGCATTTTGATGCCAGGTACTTCACTTAATGATTCCTCAAGATAATTAGCCATCAACTCACGTTGTTTTAGCTGCTCAGGGAACCGCTCAAGCGCAACCAATCCCAGAGCAGCGTGTAATTCTGACCATCGATAATTTACACCCATGGTGTACTGCACCCCCTCGGGATCTTTCGGCCGCCCACAGTCAATGATGCTTGCAGCTCGCTGCGCCATTTCAGGGTCCTTACATAATAAAACGCCGCCTTCTCCTGTTGTCAGGCTCTTTGCGGATTGAAGGCTGAATGAGCCGAAATCACCTATGGTACCTGCACCCTTTCCTCGCCATTGTGCACCGTGTGCGTGGGCACTGTCTTCAATAACAATCAGGTGATGATCCCTGGCTATTTTGGTGATTAAATCCATGTTCGCCATTTGTGCTGCGATATGTACAACGATAATTGCCCTTGTTTTTTCAGTAATCGCTTCTTTTACCTTTTGTGGGTCGATGCAATAGGTGTCGGGATCGATATCAACGAGGACGGGAATCGCACCTGCGACCAACGGCGCATAAGCTGTTGCTTGAAAGGTGTACGCCGGGACAATGACTTCATCTCCCCATCCAATTCCAGCTGCCCTAAGTGCGACCTCCATTGTAATTGTGCCGTTTAGCATAGGTACTGCATAACCTCCCCCTTGCATTTCTACAAATTTTACAGCAAATTCAGCAGTATTCGGTCCTGGATAGGGGAACCCGCCCCAACGACCTGATATTACAGTCCTTGTGACAGCCTCAATATCACGCTCGTCAAAGACCGGCCAGGAAGGGTATTTTTCACTTCGGATGGGTTCCCCGCCAAGCACTGCCAATTTTTCCATGGTTTCTCTCCTCGTTAATATGATAAATTTTTTGTTTGATGTACCAATCCTTGAATATGTTAGTGAGATTGGATTGGGTTTCATTTCATTGCAAGTATACAGCAAAATTTCTTAATTGTTGAATGAAAATGATCATAATGAAATTAGAGTGAAATTTCTTTTATTGATTGGGTCAAAGTTTTTCGAATCGACCTGTTTCGTAATCCTATAGTCTCTGCAGCGAGAAGCACCGAACCTACAACGGGTGGGATAGAAAGATGGACGAACTTCGCCTGTGGGGCAAATTGCTTAATCTTTTTTTTGAATGGTTTGATATAAATCTCTCCAGCGTTGAATACACTTCCCATCATAACAACTTCAAATTCACATTTTTCAAATTCAAGCTGCCGGATAACGGCATTTACATTTAAGGCTAATTCATGTGCTGTGAACCGGACTGCTTCTTGTGCTTGTAAATCTTCTTCACGAGCGAGTCGAATAATTTCCTTTGCTAATGCCGGATTAAGTTGGATTTTATCGGTTGCTAAACCTTCAATCAATTCACCTTCGCTATTGACCTGCGCAAAATCCATCAATAACTGTGTGATGCGGGTTTTGGATCCTCGCTGTGACCAGGCATAGGTTGCGGCAAGCATCCCTCGCCAGACCAATTCACTTGCACCGCCAAATTCACCAAAACGTATGCCATTTCCTGTAATTCGTCCCATTTTGCCAGATTTGTCGCGTCCTCTAACATTGTTTCCTGTTCCAGCGTCAGCAACAATGCCCCATCCCTCTGTGGACCCTGCGATAAGCCCAAGCATAACGTCATTCACAAATTTGTTAGGGCAGTCGATTTGAAGGGATTGAATCGCCTTAACCATGATGGGGTCTTCAGAAGGCCAATCGTATCCTGAAATTCCAAAACCCATGGATGCTATCTCATGCTTTTCGATGCCAGCCGAGGAAATTGCGGTATTTGCAACCCTATTTAATGCTTCAATAAAGCCATCAACACCAACGACCTCGTAATTGCCGCATCCTGCTTCTCCAAAGCTCAACAATTTTCCTGCCATATCGGATATAAGTGCATGGGTTTTGCTGGAGCCGATATCGACACCCAGCAGATACTTTTGAGTGTGGTTCTTATCCGGAAATGTCACTTCCAATTCAAGTCACTCCTTAAAAAACCTGGGTAGATAGTGTCGGTTTGTCTCCAGCATGTCATTCAAGACCTCTGAAATTTTATCTGCTGAAGGGCCCAGGGGATGTGCTAATAATGCTTTATAAGCAGCTGTACGATCACCTTCGACTGCAGCTTTGGCTGTCAGTATTTCGTAAGCCTTAACGGTGTTGATTAAGCTCTCACATTCTGGGGGCAGCGGTGAGGCTGGGATTGGGAAAATGCCTTTAGCGTTGATACGGCATGGCATTTCTAAGACCCAATCATTGTTCCAGGCGGGGACGGCCCCATTATGACGAAAATTGACAACATGGACCTCGTCAAGATCATTGTAGTGGGCATTCAATAATTGTGTTGCGACAGTAGAGTAATAAGCCCCGCCGCGTTTCATTAAGTCCTTTGGCGGTTCCGTTAATTTTTTATCTTTGTAGGTCTCTAATAAGTCGGTCTCGATACCAAAGACTTCTTCTGCCCTGGAAGGAGGCCAGTCATCCTGTTGTTCAAGCATTTTATTGGTGTAATAATAATAACGCAGGTATGAATTAGGAAACATTTGCAAATGTTCCAGTGTGTCTGGATCAAAGTAAGGATCATCCTGATTGCGCATTACTCTAATAAGGTCTGCCATTATTTGCGGCCAATAATCCTGACCTTGAATTTCAAACCCATAATACCAGGTGAGATGATTCAAGCCTAAGGTTTTGATATTGGCTTCGGATGGTGAAAAATTTGTCCCTAATCTCTCATTTAAATTTTTGAGTATTTCCATCTTAGTTGTCAATGCTGCATTGCAAACACCGACAGAAGTGATCTCAGGTGCATAACTGAACAGGGCTTCTGTTACCAAACCCGAAGGATTGGCAAAATTTACCAACAATGCACCTGGAGCGAATTTAACCATGTCCTCGGCAATATTTAAAATCACCGGTATGGTTCGCAGTGCCTTTGCCATTCCTCCAATCCCTGTTGTTTCCTGCCCAATTAAGTTGTGACGTTTTCCCAGGTACTCATCTTCTCGGCGTGCTTTCATTTGACCCACACGCAATTGAGTAATCACATAGGACGCATTTTCAATTGCTTCCCCCTGGTTTTCGCTCAAAATAATCTTAAATTGGGCGTTCTTGGATAAAGCCATTCTTTTCGCGAATTGACCGACAATATGCAATCTTTCCTTATCGATATCCATTAACCATAGTTGATCCAAAGGAAATTGTTCTTGCCTTTCGATAAATCCGTTGATCAATTCAGGCGTATAAGTTGACCCACCGCCTATCACTGCGACTTTTAACATAAATCCTCCTAACATGTATTCACCTTTTATTATTATAATCGGCTTACAACGAATAAAATGACCGGTATTAACAATGAAATTGAACACGGCTGCACAGGAACAGGTAAAATTTTAATTGAGTATTGAATCAAAATAGGAGGCACTTTGTTTAGTCGAATTGCAGTTCTCGTATTGGATGGCGTTGGGATTGGTGCAGCGCCTGATGCAGCGGATTACGGCGATGAAGGTTCAAATTCCATTGGAAATGTTGCAAAAGTATTGGGGGGAATAGATTTACCCAACATGGAAAAGATCGGTATAGGCAATGTTGAAGAGATTAAAGGCGTTCCACCAACTGAAAATCCTACGGGTGGTTATGGGAAAATGAAACCCATGTCTGCTGGTAAGGATACAATTCAAGGGCATTGGGAGATGATGGGGATACACCTTCCAGAACCTTCTCCGACTTATCCAAACGGCTTTCCAGATGAGATTATGACGGTCTTTGAAGAAAAAATTGGCAGAGGGACATTAGCAAATCGTCCTGCTTCAGGGACAGAAATCATCAAGGAATTGGGCGAAGCGCACATGCGGACAGGGAAACCTATTGTCTATACATCAGCGGACAGCGTATTCCAGATTGCAGCACACGAGGATATTATCCCGATCGAAGAGCTGTATGAGATGTGTAAGTTTGCTCGAGATATTTTGAAGGGTGAACATGCAGTAGGTCGAGTGATTGCCAGGCCATTTATTGGCACAAACGGTGAAAATTTCAAAAGAACAGAACGACGACGTGATTTTTCCAAAACACCAGAATCGGATACCGTTCTAGATAAATGTTATGCTGCTGGTCTGGATGTTTGGTCTGTCGGGAAAATTGATGATATTTTTGTCCATCGGGGAATTACACGAAAGAATCACACATTAAGCAATAAAGAGAGTATAAAAGCGACCATTGATCTCTTAGAAGAGCCTTTTAGAGGCTTGCTTTTCGTGAATCTAATTGAATTTGACATGATTTATGGCCATCGTAATGATCCCCAGGGCTATTATGATGCTTTAAAAACATTTGATGATGCTATCCCTGAAATACAAAAGAGGTTATCAGATGACGACCTGGTGATTGTGTCAGCTGACCACGGCGTTGACCCAACAACAAAAAGCACAGATCATTCAAGGGAATACGTACCACTGCTTGTATTTAGCCCCAGTGTTGGCGGTGTTGATCTTGGGATAAGACAAACCTTCGCTGATGTCGGTGCGACCATAACAGAAAATTTTGGTCTAACACCGCCGATGATTGGCACCAGCTTTTTAGGCGAATTAGAAAAATCAAAGGGATGATCAATGCGAGTTCGCTGTCACGAATGTGGATCTGAGGCTGAATTTAAGCTAGCAGAATGGCGATGTCCCTGCGGTGGCGCCTGGGAGCCTGCAATTCTTCCACCTTTTGAGTCATCAAAAATTTCTGGTGACGATTATTCCATCTGGCGTTATGGAAAAATGCTCGGTCTTGATATCGAAAGCCCTATCAAAAGGATGGGAGTAGGGTGGACACCACTGGTGCCTGTGGATATGTATGGTCTAAAGGTCAATTTGAAATTAGAGTATCTTTCCCCATCAGGCTCGTTTAAGGACCGCGGTGTCAATGCCATGGTCAATCAGCTGGTCTTTATGGGTGCAAATATGATGGTGGAAGACTCTTCTGGTAACGCCGGAGCGTCTTTAGCTGCCCATTCTGCTCGTTTTGGGATAAAGTCAAAAATTTTTGTGCCAGATTATGCCTCTCCAAACAAACTTGCGCAAATAAGTATCTATGGGGTTGAAGTGGTACCCATTGCGGGTCCACGTAAGGCAGCAGAAGATGCTGCCCAGGCTTTTGCTGGAATTAGAAGGGCCTATGCATCCCATGCATACAATCCCGCCTACCTTGTTGGTCAAATGACAGCAGCCTGGGAATTGTGGGAGCAACTCGGTCAAAAAACCCCAGATTGGGTCCTTTGTCCAGTCGCCCAAGGCGGACTATTACTTGGGTTGTGGTTTGGCTTCAAGCGATTGTTTGACGCGGGTTTGATTGAACGCTTGCCCAGGTTGGTCGCGTGCCAGTCTGCCCAGATTGCGCCGATTTATGAAGCTTGGCGGCATGATCAGGACCAGGTCAAAACTATCGAAGCTTCCGGCCCCACAGTTGCAGAAGGGGTTGCTATTTCTCGTCCAGCCCGCGGCAGAAGGCTTTTACAGGCTTTAAAAGATACGGATGGAAAGGTTTTAGCAATTGGAGAGGATGCGATATTAAAGGCGCAAGAAGACCTTGCGCATCTCGGCTATCATGTTGAACCAACCAGTGCTTTAGCTGTTGCCGGTCTAAAAGAGCTTTTGAATTGCCTAAAAAATACCGATACTATTGTTATCCCATTGACCGGGAATGGATTAAAGGGCAAACCGAAATATCAACAAAGGTAAATAAATGAAAAATTCTTATAAAAAAGTCTCGCTTCCATTCCTAGAAAATGGCATTGCCCAGGTCGCGATTCTTGTCCCGAATTTGAAGGAAACAATAAAGCATTATTATCATGATTTTGGTATTGGTCCATGGCATATTTATACCTATGGTAATCCTTTGGTTAAAAATATGTCTTATCAGGGAAAACCAACTAATTATAAAATGCGGGTTGGCCTTTCTTACTTTGGTCGAATGCGAATTGAGTTGATTCAACCTTTGTCCGGGGATACGGTTTACGCGGATTTTATTAAAGAACATGGCTATGGCGTTCATCATTTTGGCATATTAACTGATGATATGCCTTCAGCTGTCCGGTTAGCTGAAAAGGCAGGGTATGAGATTATTATGGATGGATCCGGGTTTGGTCTGGATGGCGATGGATTTTATGCTTATATAGACACCGAGGCAAAATTAGGTGTGACTTTAGAGCTCATTGAAAGACCAAAAAGACGTGTGCCTCCTGAAGAAATTTACCCACCCGAAGAACTTGATGATTGAGTACCCGGAGAAATGGATAGAAAATTATCTATGTTTCAGTAGGGGGAAATAATCGATCCAATACCGGCTATCTAGTTCACATTTCTATCTAAAGGATTATTAATCCAAATTTTCACCAATCGCACTTTGAAATATCGGTTTATTTATGCATTTTTCTGCAATCAAATAATATCCAAACAGAATGATGGGATAAAAAGTCGAAAAAATGTTCCTTGTGATTGAATTTCCCATGCATTTCGTCATCCTTAAATGAGGATATTTTCAATAAATTAGATTAAAAAGGTGAAAAATTCATAAAAATGTTGTATGCTAGGCATAACATACAATGATTGTCAGGAGGTCCTGATGAGAGAGAAAGCGTTTCGTGAATTCTTAAATGCCAGGGAAATGAGTGTGGATGAAGTTAGAATCAGGATTACTTTCATCAAAAAAATTGAGGAGCGTTTGAAGGAAAAAGTTCCAACATGGACATTGAAAGATGTCAACGGCGCATCTTCACAAGCAATTGTTGATGAATTGATCGACAGAGGGGAGAATACCATTGAAAATCTTCAAACTTTGCTTTTGTATTCAATTTCAATTAAGAACAATGCATTGTATTTAAAGATTTTGCAGCACCTTGATGGTTACGAGGCATTTGATAATTTATATTCAAAATTAGCTGATGTTGTTGGTGAGGATCTGCGTGATATTATTTTTGATGAAATGCCGCTGCCGCCATTGGGATTATCATCTCGAGAGAAATCATTATATGCTTACCGAATTATCAATCGACTTGAAGAAATTTTTGAGGAAAATACTTGCCGTGAGGTTTTAAAAGACTGCCTGCGTGATTTACCAGAGTCTATGTACCAGGATCATAAAAGGATTTTCAGCGAAGAATGCCATAATGACATTGATTGCTACTTAATCAAGAAAGGGCAAAAATTTTTACATACATTACGTCATTACCAGAAAGCCGGTCAAATGTTTTTTGGACAAGAAATAAATGACGACGTCATCGCCTATGTTGAGGGAAACAAAGAAGTAGGGCAGGGGATAAGAGAAGGGAATGTTATTTACGAGACGAAAATTCCATATGATACAAAATCATTTCTATCCGAAACAGATCCAAACAAAAAAGCTTACCATTTCTGTCATTGTCCATGGGTGAGAGAATCATTAAGAACTGGATCTTTCAAGGTCAGTCCTACTTTTTGTCAATGCTCTTCTGGTTTTCATAAAAAACCTTATGAAATGATTTTTAATCAAAGCATAAAGGCAGAAGTTTTACAGAGCGTGCTTAATGGTGATGAAGTGTGTCGATTTGCGATATATCTTCCTGAGATAAAAGAACCTTCAATATAAATTTGAATAGGGTAGATAATCAATCCAAAATTTGGCAATTATTTCAAAACAGGGATATTTAGTCTGATTTAGGTGTTTATAGATTTTTTTGAGTGGATAATTATTCATTTTTGAAACGTGTGATCAGCTCACCCCAACGGGGATCCTTTTTCAAAGGTGTTACTTGATCACTGTTTTCTAGGTGTTCCAGGTTATCAAAACCTAAATTAATGGCTAGTTCCAGGTAACAAAAAGCAGCGTCAATTTTGTTAAGATGGGTTGATGCACAAGCAACATTCCAAGCCATCCAATCTTGAGGGTTTTTCTCAGAACAATCATAGTTTTTAAATTTCAGCTTCATCCATTTATTTGATACAATCATACTAATGCCAGACGTTTTTGATTATATCAAAGGAGTATGAATGCCAGTTGATAAACCGATATTTTCTTATCAACAGATGATTTCTGTGGAATCTTTCCTCCTAGCGCCATGTATTGGCGAAAAGGAAACAATTGATGCTTGTACAACGGCAATCACCCATAATATCACTGCTGTTTGTGTTAAACCCTGTTATGTGCATCAGGCGGTATCCACCACTCGGGAGGCAATCACAAAATCTGCAACGGTTATCGGATACCCGTTTGGGGATCAGCCAACAACAGTTAAGGTTTCTGGTGCGAAGAGAGCTCTGACAGAAGGTGTTCTTGAACTTAATCTTGTTGCAAACACTGCCTACCTTTTAGATGGGAGAGATGATTTGTTCGAGGAGGATATTAATGCAATTTGTTGTTTAGCACGCATGAATTATGCCTTGGTAAACATCATATTGAATTGTAGACATCTTACGTGTGATTTGATTGTCAAAGGGGCGGAGATCATCGGAAAAACTGGTCCGGAATGGATATCACCGTCATCAGGTTTGGAAAATGCAGAAAAAGATGAGTCCTATTTTCCTTTATTGAAGAAAGCCGTCAGTAAATCAGTTAAGCTAAAATCAATGGGGATAGTTAACAGTAGACAAACGTTTATCAGGCTTCACGGACTAGGATGTGATCGCATCGCAATTCATGATCTTAATTTGCTTCTAAATTCCTTTGTTGAAATAGTTAACAAGAAGGAATGATACAAGAATTATTAAAGGCTGCTAATAAAAATTTTCTCATGCACATAAATGCTTTAATCTTTATATTTGTCCAGCATTGACAAGGCGGGCGAATTGTTCAAAAGAACGGTCATAGCTTGCTTCTGCCTTGTTTGGAAATGCACATGCAGGTAATTCCCGCATTTTTAAGTGATAGCTGATACATTCACAACATATTCCTTTGCGAGAACAAGGCTTGTACGTACAATTACAATGGTCCAGATTTTGTTCTTTCTTACATTCCATGATTAATCCTTTTAGTGATCTTTTATGAAGGCCTCAGTCCCTATTTTATTAGCCAAATGTTTCTTCTGCAACTATTTTATCTGTACCAAGGGGATATTGAGGCTTTGAAAGGAACAATTAAGGTATAGTTATTTGGTA
>Ga0209121_10003032_pt1 | contig 16513 bp, 9 predicted proteins | sample Cruoilmetagenom3_FD_187292 | JGI IMG/M metagenome (GOLD analysis project Ga0209121, IMG submission 187292) | Oil polluted marine microbial communities from Coal Oil Point, Santa Barbara, California, USA - Sample 3 (SPAdes) (version 2) | ecosystem: Environmental > Aquatic > Marine > Oil seeps ... | reverse complement strand
GCCGGGCAGATTAACGGGACCAGCGGATACGAAGAGGCGGCGGGACAAGGTATTATAGCCGGTATAAATGCCGCCGGGAAACTACAGGGCAAAGAGCCGGTCGTTCTCGCAAGAGACCAGGCGTACATCGCGGTAATGATCGACGATTTACTCACCAAGGGCATCGACGAGCCGTATCGAATGTTCACCTCGCGAGCGGAATACCGGTTGGCGCTGCGAGCGGACAATGCGGATCGCAGGCTCACGCAAATCGGCAGATCGGTCGGTCTCGTCGGCGAAGAAAGATGGAAAAAGTTTCAAAATAAGCTCGACCAAATTGACAAGTTAAAGACTTATCTCAAGAGCACAGCGACGGCGGAACCAGGCCGGATAACTTTGTGGGAACAGCTTCGCCGGACCGATAAAGCGCCCGGCGGGACGCTGGCTGATATTCCCGATATTCGGAGGATGAATATCGCCGAAGATGTGTTGCAGGCGGTGATGATCGATGCCAAGTATGAGGGTTACCTGGCTAAGCAGGAGCGGCTCGTGGCGAATTTGAGAACCCTGGAGAAAAAGAAGATACCGGAGGATCTGGATTATAACAGCATCGCGCATTTACGGCCGGAGGCGAAAGAGAAACTCTCGGCCTTCAAGCCCGGCACACTTGCCCAGGCCTCTCGAATAAGCGGCATAACGCCGGCCGATATTACGGTGATTCAAATTCACATGAAGAAGGAAAAATCAAATATCAAAGATCAAAAATAAAAATTACGGAATCCCGGCAAGCCGGGATGACATCCTTAATTTTGCATTTTACATTTTGCACTTTGAATTGTAATTGCGAATGATTGAACTGTCTGAAAATATCTATAATAGCCGGACCACGCGCAGTGAGCCTAAGTTCAAGCTGTGGCGTTCGGCGGGTTTGATGCTGACGTATAAATGCAACTGCGCCTGCGAGTTTTGTTACTACAATTGCGGTCCCGACAAAGGCGGCCTGATGCCTGTAGATACCGCCGTAAGCGCATGGCAGTCACTTAAAATCCTCGCCGGAGACAATGCGAAGATTCACATCACAGGCGGCGAGCCTTTTCTGTACTGGGACCACTTACAGGAAATTCTCGAACAGGCACAAAGACAAAATTTAGGTAAAGTCGATTTAATCGAGACGAACGGATTCTGGGCGACGAGTGAAAAGATTGTCCGGCAGCGGCTAAAAAAACTCGATGAGTTCGGAATGAATCGTTTCAAGATCAGCACCGATCCGTTCCACCAGCAATACGTTGACATCGAGCCGGTGCGCCGATTGGCCGGGATGGCAGCCGAGATTTTAGGCTCCGAGCGAGTCCTGGTTCGCTGGCGAAAGTATCTGGAAAATCCAATTGACATGAAAAACCTATCGCCCGCCGAGCTTGAACAACAGTATATAAATGCTATAAAAGACTATCCTTGCCGCTTCACCGGCCGAGCCGCGGGAAAGTTAGCGGAGTTGGTTGCTTCATCGAAGCTCGTGTCGAGGGCGTCCCGCCCTCGAATCGCGGGCAGGATGCCCGCGATTCGGTCGGGTGGCAGCCTCAAAGCCGCAGGCTTTGGGGATGGTAAGCTTTCAAGAAACCATCCCCAAGCTTCGGCTTTCCCTGAGGGACGACTTCCGGCGGAGGCTGCCACCCGGCATAAAGAAGCTTGTCGATCAAACTTTCTTTCTGCCAAAGGCGTACACATCGACCCGTTCGGCAACGTCTTCAGCGGCACATGCAGCGGCATTATCGTCGGCAACATCAACCAAACACCACTCGAAGATATCTGGAAGCGATTCGATCCTCGAAGCGCTGCTTTCATCTCCACGCTATTCAGCAAAGGGCCTTACGGCTTGCTCGCCGAGGCCGAAAAGCAGGGATACGAAAGGTTGGAATCTTATGCCGGCAAATGCCACCTCTGCACCAGTATCCGGCAGTTTTTCTTCGATAATGGCCTTGAAAAGCCTATAGTTGGCCCTGCCGAATGTTACGCTTACATATCGTAAAAAATATTTTTAAAAGTTTTTCATTTTTTTATTGACATGTTGTACAAATGTACGATATTTGTAGTTGTACAAATGTAAAATACAATTGTAAAAGGAGATTGATATGGTACGTAAAAGCCTGCCGGCGTTGAGCCCATCGGAAACTGAAATCCTAAGATTAGTCTGGCAGCTTGACAAAGCTACTGTGCAGCAAGTCTGCGACAAGCTGCCCACAAAAAGGAAAATAGCTTACGCCACGGTTCAAACCCTGCTTCGCCGGCTGGAAAAGAAAGGCTATCTGAAACACCACATTCGGGGCAAGGCCCACGTCTTTTTCGCCGCGGTCAAGAGTGAGAGTGTCATAAAAAGGTCGGTTACTGACTTTCTCGACCGGCTCTTCGGCGGCGACCCAATTCCACTTATGCAGTACTTAGCCGAGCATGGCAAAATCGACACCGACGACATCGAAGAGCTAAAACGATTAGCTGATAAAAATAGCTAATGGATTTTTCGCGGAGCGACAGAAATGGAAAATTACTTAACGCAAATCACAAATTATCTGCTGACGCAAAGCTGGCAGATTGCAATCCTGGTAATAGTAATAGCGGCAGTAAATTTAGCGCTGAAAAATAGAAGCGCACACGTTCGCTATTTGCTCTGGCTGATTGTCTTAGCTAAATGTCTCGTACCGCCTTTAGTCACAATACCGTTAGCGATTCTACCGCAAGCTAAGATGCCGGAACCGATCTTTATTTCAAATGGTGAAATGCCTGCTGTTAATGTCGAAATGGCAGATACGGTTACGTCCAAGCCTATCGTGTTACCTTCATTGCAATTAACATCACAGACCATTATGGAGAGATTGGCAAGAGTGACTGTCAGGCAGTGGCTGGGATTTGGCTGGATTGTAGGAGTGGCTGCCTTTCTGCTTTTTGCTCTCGTAAAGGCGTTTCGGACCGATTTTTGGCTATGGCGGCAGCGAAAGCCGCTTTCAGCCGAACTGCAAAATACGATTGAGGATCTATTCTCTGGTATTGGTTTGAGAGCCTTCCCAAAGATCTGGTTGGTTAAAGGTATAGGCCAGCCGTTCGTGTGGGGGTTGCTGCGTGGCAGTATCTATCTGCCAGCCGATTTCATGAAGGTTGACAGCGCCAAGCATCGGCGAGGCGTGTTAGGTCACGAGCTGAGCCACGTCATCCGTTTTGATGCTGCGGTCAATATTCTTCAAATAATCGCCCAGGCCGTTTTCTGGTTCCATCCTTTTGTCTGGTGGGCGAATAAAAAAATCCGTGCTGAGCGCGAGAAATGCTGCGATGAAATGGCGATTGCCCGCCTTGGCGCTAAGGCCAAAGATTACAGCAGCGCGATTGTGAACATATTGATTTCTGAACATGAATCGACCCGGCCGGTTCCATCGTTGGCTGTAGCCGGGCCAGTTAAAAATATTGAAGAAAGGATAAAAACAATGTTAAGACCAGGAAAAAAATTCTACAAACGCCCAAGTTTACCTGCGGCGGCAATTGCTGTCTTGACGGCTCTGCTGGCCGTCCCAACTACCGTAGTCCTGACCGCCAGAGCGGATGCAGATCGCACCTTCGGCAATCCCACCAATCTTGGCGCGACGGTGAACAGCTCGGCTAAGGAGTTCGACCCAAGCATTTCGGCCGATGAGCTGTCTCTCTACTTCAACTCCTATCGACCCGACAGTTTGGGTGAGGCTGATATTTGGGTGACAACGCGGAAAAGCAAAGATGTTTCCTGGGGTGCGCCGGTCAATCTAGGCCCAACGGTAAACAGTTCGGCCAATGAGACTGCCCCAGATATATCGACCGACGGCCTGTCCCTCTACTTCAGTTCCGACCGCCCGGGAGGGTACGGTGAACGGGATCTGTGGGTGACGACACGAAAAACGACAAGCGATGCTTGGGCAGAACCGGTTAATATGGGTCCGGCGGTCAATAGCTCGGCTCATGAGCATGGCCCTAGCATCTCAGCCGATGGCCTGTCGCTTTACTTTTCCGGGTACGCCGCCACCTCCCCATTTCGACCCGGCAGCATGGGGGGCGGCGACCTGTGGGTGACGACACGAAAAACTAAAGCCGACCCGTGGACGAAACCGGTACACCTTGGCCCAAAAGTCAACTATTCTGGTTGGGACGCATCGCCATCCATATCAGCCGATAGCCTGTCGCTCTACTTCAACTCCTCCCGCCCCGGCGGCTCCGGTGGCCCTGACCTGTGGGTGACAACGCGGAAAACCAAAGACGATCCTTGGGGCACCACGTTGAACCTGGGCTCAACAGTTAACAGTGCGGAGTGGGACCTTAATCCCGACATCTCAGCCGAAGGCTCAACACTGTACTTCGCGTCCGGACGGCCCGATTCCCAGGAAATGGACATATGGCAGGTGTCCTTGAAGGCACACGGGGCCAGGGATTGATTATTGTCTCCCCTTTCACGGGGATGATAATATTATTGATTATTGAGATTCTTCACTTCGCTGCGCTTCGTTCAGAATGACAAATGAGCTTAATGTTTTGTGCTCTTATGCTCTTTGTTTTGGCATAGCGGTTGCTTCGATTTCGAACAGCAGGTCGGTGCGGCAGATGTCGCAGATGACGGTTATCCAGGGCCAAGCGAGAGTGTTTTTGTAAGAGTTGAAAACTTTTTCGATCTCGGTTGTCTTGCAGTAGGCGATTATATGCACAACGTTCTCGTCGGTACAGTTCATATCTTTGAGCACTGCACGGACGTTCTCGATTGTTGTTTTGATCTGGCCCGCAGCGTTGCCGATATGTGTGGTTTGGCCGTCGGTATTAATCGAGGCGGTTCCGGAGACGAATACCGTGTGGCCCGCCGGCGTAACCGCCTTCGAAGCCCGCGAGAAGGCCGAGCCGTATTCCATCGCACACTGCTGCTTTCCCGCTGCCTGGAGATACTGCGTGGCGCCGGCCGGTTCGAGCACCGCCGTAAGGTCCATCGCGCAGTGGCCTCCATTGGCCGGGCCGAGTCCGATACCGGTACTGGCGGGCATTGACTGGCGGGTTCCGGGTCCGACCAGGCCCCACTCGGTGAAGAATTTCGTCCGGACTTGATTAAAATCGTCGTACCACGACAGAATATCCTTGAGCCACATCCATGTCCGGGGAACCGAGAGGAAATCGACGCTATAATTTCTGAGTATCGTGTTACCTTTCTGCATCATGATCCTGGCTTGTGCGTGAGCCTGCCGGTCCTGCTGGTCGGTTATGTACGAAAGTGTCAGATAGCTGCAGCGGGGCGAGCGGAAGATCCGTCCGCAGGGATTTCCGTCCAGTTGCACTACTTCCGGCTTGCTGTCGCCGCTGACGGCGTGAACCTGGACGCCGGCAATCGGTCCGGATGAACCTTCTGCGGCCACCAAAAAGCTTGGGTTGACTCCATCATCAATCTCTCCGTAAGCCTGGGAACGTGCCTTGCGAAGAGTCTCGGCCGCGGCCTGGGTGGAAAAAACCCGCTCCTGGAGGATTGAGGCCTTTTTTGAGCGGAGGACGTCACTGATTCCGGCAAAGATCTCCCGGGCCTGCTCCTGAAACGGAGCATTTTCCCCAGGTGTGCTTGTAATGAAGATTTCGGTCGCCCCGGGCGACACGATGCTGCGTGTGTCTATGTTTACTGCCATCTCTTGTTAATGTCCCTTACTCCATATTGAAGTTTCTAATCAATAAACAGTTTATTATAAACAAAATAGGCAGAAAAATCAAGTTAAATTCCGGCTCTGGTCGAAAAGATTTCGCTTGTGTCTCGTAGAGTGATTTTCTCAAGGTTTATTTTGTTTGTAGAGCTCAATTCGACTTTCAATCTGCTGTGCGAGTATTTCCTGTCCTGCGGCCCGAGCCAGATCGGCCGCCTTCCTGGCGGATTGTACGGCTTCCTGGAAGCGGCCCGATCGGGCATAATTCATTCCGAGAAGATCGTGCAGCCTCGGTGACGTGTCTATTTCCGGTTTTATCTGCACGGCTTTTGAGCAATGTTCGATCGCCTCGTCGAGCTTTCCCAGCGAAGCAAATGCGTTAGCGAGCCTGTAGTGAACCTCGGCGTTATTCGGCTCGATGCGTATCACGTGCAGCCAATGTTCGGTTGCATCGTTGAGTTTTCCCTGACGGGCCAGTGCGATGCCGAGATTGGAGTGCGCGCCGGTAAAATCGGGTTTCAATTGTATTGCCTGCGACCAGTGTTTGATCGCCTCATCATGTTGCCCCCCGCCGGCCAGTCCGACTCCAAGGGCGAAGTGTGCATCGGCGTTGTCCGGCTTCAGACGCACAACCACCTGCAGATGCTCGATTGCATCTTCGGGCTTTCCCTGGCGGATCATCGCCTGGCCAAGATTGTATCGCGCATCGACGTTGTTCGGATCGAGACGAACTACTTCGGCAAAATGAATAATCGCTTCTTCGGATCTTCCGGCGAATGTTAGTGCCAGACCAAAGTTGAAGTGCATGTTGACAGGATTGTACTGTTTGTCGAGGCCGTTGGGCATACGCCGCAAAGCCTCCGAGAGATGTTTGATGGCCTCGTCAAATTGCCTCTGGTGCAGCAACGCCATACCCAAATCGTGGTGTATACGGGGATCGCTCGGATTAGCTTTCAGGGCTTGATTATAATGTGCCATCCCTTCCTTATACTTCTGCCTGGCGTTGTACATGAGAAAGCCGAGTCTAAGGTGAGCTTCGGCGTTGTTTGGATTCAGCTCCAGCGCTCGTTTGTATTCCTGGATCGCGTTATTCGTATCGCCGGCTTTGAAAAACTCGTTGCCGGCTCTTACGAAAGAATAATCGTTCAGGAATTCTTCACTGATTTTCTTAATTGCGGTGGGTTTGACATTGACAAACTCAGGGATATTCGCGGCTCTGTCAGCGGCGGTGAAGTGTTCCAGCAGGATGGCGGGGGTACTGATTCCCTGCCGGTCGATGTGGGTCAGGGCCAGTTGCGTATAATCCGAATATGCTTTTGTGGAAAACACGAGCCACTTGCCGTTAGGCGAGAAGCTGTGCCATGAGTTCATCCGGCTGGTATTGGCGCGGAGTCTTCTGGCCTTACCTCCCTCGGCCGGTATGATGTAAAGCTCGCTGTCGGGCTGAAGCAGCATATAACTTTTGGCCTTGCAGAATATAATCCATTTGCCATCCGGTGAATATTTCGCGAAGAAATTGCTCATGCCGTTATTGGAAGCTCCCTCGATCGGCTCGGGTGTGCCGCCTTTGCCATTATTGAACGGAATCCTGTACAAATCGAATACAAATGGTTTTCCCTCTTCGGTGAATTCTTTGCACTCTTCCCGTGTCAGAAGCACTTTGCCTTTGCCCTCGGTGTCCTTGAGGTTGTATGCTTTGGCTCTGGCAAAAACAATATGCCCGCCGTCGGGGCTCCACGCCGGATTGCTCTGGACGTATTGCGGATCGTCGGCGCCGGGAAGTGACTCAAATGTACGGGCCTGACTGTCGTATGTGCAAAGTATACCTTTAACGGGGAAGAAAAGCTGAGAGAATGCCAGAGGCGGCATCGGAACGAAGACGGACTTGTCTTTAACCGTGCTGACCACAAACCTGCCGTCCGGCGAGACCTGAGATAGCAGGCCGAATGTCTGTTCCCCATCCCCTTTTTTGTAGTCGTTCCACGTGATAATATCGCTTGTAGCGAGGACCATTTCTTCTGCGGTGCGCGTGATGACGTATGAACCCTTGCTGTTTGCATAATCCACGTCCATAGCAAGGATATCGCCGCCTTTGGAAAAGGAGTGACAGTTTCCGCAGACCGGCATATTCTCCAGGACGATTGGAGGCTGCCGTAGCGAGGAGATGTCACCGAAGCGCCACCGAATGCGCGAGGGATCCTTGACGGCGTCGACAAATGGCAAATTCACTTCCCGGTAGAATAACGGCGCACCAACCTCGTCTTTGGATGTTCTGATTCTGATTCGGCTCGCCGAGGCGATTTTCGCCGGTGACTGTCGATTGATACCCAAAATAGTCACCTCGGCATCTTTTTCCAGAGACCGCTTCTTTATAGTATGCCATTGTCTCTGCTCGGGCGTCCATCCGGATTTACTCGCCAGGATATTCATCCGGCCCTTCTCATCCTGAAAATTGATACTGATGAGCCACATGTCAGAGCCGGAGTTGTCTTCCCATTGAAAGGTGGGGGCCGCGATTTCCGGGGGAAAAAGCGTCTCATCCAGCGGGTAGCTAATCGTCAGCCTGCCGTATTCGACGTCTTTCTGATAACGTGCTAATATATCTTCCGCCCGGAGCCGGCGTTCGTGAGGCGTGGTTAATAAGACTATCGCAACAACGATGGCTGTTGCGATGATACCGACGATGAAATATCTGACCGATTTGCGCATCGATTCTCTTATCGTTTATCGTTCAAAAGTAGTTCGTCGTTTTGCTCGAAACATACGTCTTTTTACGCAAATCGAGCAAACGGGATATTCTAAGTATCGTAGATAAAAAAATCAAGCTTAAGCTTAGGGCCGGATTTTATCACAAATAAGGCTCTGATGTGTGAAATGCCGTATTATCGGGCCTGGACGGTACGTCCTTTTGGATTTTGAATGTTTGCGGTATGACATAAAAAATAATAAAAAAAGTACAAAATAGTAACAGAACGGTAACATTTAAACTGCATAATTGCTCCTGTGAAAGTAATTGTTTTTTTGTTAATCTATTTGAAAGGAGCATTATTATGGAAAGGTTCAAGAGCATTAAAATTATTTTGTTGTTGGCTGTTGTTCTGATTGCGCCGGCCGCTCTGGCCAAATCAGCAAGTGAGCTGCTGCAGGAAGGCCTCTACGCCGAGGAAATCGACGGCGATCTCGATACGGCTATCAGGGTCTATGCTAAAATCATCAAAGATGGTTCGGGGCAAAGGTCTCATATCGCACAAGCCATGTATCGGCAGGGTATGTGTTATCTCAAGAAGCAGCAAGAACAGCAGGCCAAGCTGGTTTTTGAAGAGCTGGTTGCCGACTATAGCGACCAGACCAGGATTATCAGCAAGGTCAAACCCCTGCTGCAGGGATTGAGCAATGCCGACCCGGCAGCGTTGATGCCGCCGGATACCTTATTTTACATAGAATTTGGCAATCCCGGCAAACAAGTTGACACAATTCTTAACATGCTCAAAGGAACTCCCCTTGAAAATCCACTTGCAGCTATCGGCGCACCTCAAGGCGGAGCGTCACCCGGGGACATAATGTCTAATATTCTGAATCCGAATATGATGGCTGAGTTCAAGAAGATACGCGGCATAGGCATAGGCGCCACTGGTGTTACTCAGAATGATACTCCTCCGGCTATCATCGTGCTGTTTCCTGGAAAGAGTGATGCCCTGCGGGGATTAGTCATGGGGGCACTTGTTTTCCTGGGCAAACCTGTTGAAGCCATAGAAGGTATGCAATGTGTGGAGTTTCCCGACGGAGGTGGCGCCGCATACGATGATAATGTGGTCATCCTGGCGTCTCCGCCGGCGCACTCGGCCGGGCAACTGACGTGGTCCGTGAAACAATACAAAGGTGTCACTAACAATCCGACGCTCGCTTCGAGCAATAAATCCTTTGCCAAGATCAGTAAAAAGGACCGCCAGGAAAAGGCCTTGACTATCTGGGTGAACATAGATCAGGCGTACACCGACGCCAAAAAACTGTTTCCTCAGGAACAAATTCCCCAGGAGATCCTTCATGCGAACGGTCTTGCCGATTTCGAAAATATTGATGATGTGATCGCCTTCTTGTCTCTTGAGGAAAACGAAATTGCATTGGAAGCCAATGTTGGTTTCAAGGATGGCCACAATGGTCTTGCTTATAATATGTTTCGCACACCGAAGCTCAGCAAAGCCGCCTTCGATGTTGTTCCCGCCGATGCCGTTGCGCTTCTCAGCGTTGCTCCGGGTGAAGCTGATAGTGCCCAAGCACAGGTCGTACGTGAGCAGTTGCGGAACATGACGGGCCTTGAAATTGGTGGTGACATCTTTGCCAACATCGAACAGGTTATCTTGTTTGCCTTACCATCAGCCGTTTCCTCCGGTGAGACTCCTGCCGGAATACCTCCGATAGCGAGTTCTGTTGGGCTCGTACTGACGAGTGAGAATCCACGGCAGACTCGTCAGATTATGACCGGATTGTTGACGGCGACTAATCTGATAGCGAACCAGTCCGGAGATGATTCTGAAGCGAATGTCGGCAGATACCAGTTTGAACTTGTCAACAAGCTAAAGCTCCACTGTTATACGAACCAGGAGAGCAAGACAACTGTCCTGTCGTTAAATCCGGGCATTATCGAGGCATCTGCTTCGGCACTCGGAACTCGCAAATCCGTCAATTCCGGCGGGCCGTTAAAAGACGCTGTGAGCGAATTGTCGCCCGGAGTGAGCAAACTGGCGATGATTAATGTCGGCGGAGCGATACGGGCCGGCGGAGCTTTCTTCCTTACCGGCCTTCTCGATGATTCTGATAGCAACGTGAGTGAACTGCTCGATCAGTTGGCGGATGGCTGTGAAAAAACCACCGTCCAGTTGCGTACTTATGAAGGGCAAAACAACTTAAATGTCCGTGCCGAAATAAGCGATCTGCCCCCCTTGAACCAGTTGTTTGGCCCCATCATGCAACTGTCCCAGGTTGTCACCGAGGCCCGGATCAAGGCCCTCGTCGAGTTGAAGCAGTCGCAAGTTTCCGTCGGTTTCAGGAAGGTAAGCCGGCCGGTGGTTATCGACGGAAGGGCCGATGATCTCTGGTCAGAATCCCGCCGGTACAAGATCGGTAACGAGATATATTCACCCCCCTCGAACGACGAAGATTTTTCCGCTTCTTACAAGGCAATGTGGGATGAAAAGAACCTGTACATACTGGTTGATGTGACCGATGACATTCTTAAAAACGACTCGGATGAATTTTGGCTCGATGACTGTGTTGAGGTGTTCGTAGACGCCGACAACAGCAAGTCAAGCAGCTACGGCAGCAATGACTACCAGTATTTCTTCGAGTGGGCCGATGCGAATCCCGGACTGGGAGAGTCCAGGCAAGGGCGAACGAGCGGTGTGGAATTCGCTACGGTACAGACCGACAGTGGTTACCGCATGGAAATCAAGCTTCCGTGGTCAACCTTGGGAGTTGAACCATCTGCAGGTACAAAGGTAGGTCTGGACGTTCATGTGAATGATGATGATGACGGCGGGGACCGCGATACAAAAATCACATGGCGCGGGAAAGAAGACAATGCCTGGCAGACTACGGAAGTGCTCGGGACCGCTGAACTGGCCGGCCTGGTTGGGTGGTGGAAATTTGACGGTAATGCCAAAGACAGCTCCGGCAATGCCAACGACGGCGCCGAAAATGGCAACCCAACCTATGTGGCAGGCAAGTTTGGCCGGGCAGTAAGCTTTGACGGCGACGGTGACCGCATTGAGGTTCCCGCTACGGTCGCAGATAATCCCGAGCTATACCCGGCTCAGGCGGCTTCTGCATCGGCATGGGTCAAGACAACCATGCCTGCCGACGACACATATCATTCCGTTATTCGCCATGAGTACCACTTCACACCCCTACAGGCACACCCTGAGGGTGGTTGGGTCGCCACATTTGCGGATGAGAATGGAACAAGGGCGGTGCTTATGAAGTTATTCGATTGGAGCAAGCTCAACGACGGCCGGTGGCACCACTATGTGGCCACGTATAACGATGGCGTTTGCGAGGTTTGGATCGATGGTACCAGGGAAGAATCGTACAACCGTGGCGTTTTCTCATTATGGACCGGAGATAATCAGCCGTGGGTGTTTGGCGGCAAAGAAGGCGGCAAAGAAGGCGGCGAATACTACACGGGTCAGCTCGATGACGTTCGCCTCTATAACTACCCGCTCGGCGAAGATGAGATAGGAGCACTTTACAACGAAGGCAAATAGCACGTGAAAACCATAGGCAAAATCACAGCGGACCAAAATCAGTTGCGGTGGGTGGTATTGCTGCTTGCGATAGCGGTAATACTGCCCACCATGTGTCTGCTGTGGTTCATGAGTCAGGCGGTCAGGAATGAACGGCTGGCGGTCAAACAAAAACTGACTGACGTTTATCAACTGCGTTTGGATACGCTGAGCATGAGGGTTGATGACCTCTGGTCGGGCCGAATCAATGCGGTCCGGCAAAAAGCGCCGGAATGTCAGGGCGTTGAAATATTCGGCCTGCTTACAGGAAGAGAAAGCGGCACAGACGACCTGTACAATTGTGATGCAGTTATTATTTATGACAGCAACGGCACGCTGGTTTATCCGATTGCCGGCGGTACCGACTACCCGAATGAGTTTCCGGAAGAATTCAACAAAGCATGGGCTGCGGAATTTATCGAAAAGGATTTCACTCAGTCAATAGAATTGTATGGACATATCGCCGAATCTGATGTCGATGACTACGTGCGATTTTCCGCTTTGATGGGCAATGTCCGTTGCTTTAGGAAGCTGGGAGAAATTGAAAAAGCGGCTTCTTTTTGCCGCGATATAGCTTACGGTCAGGCTACCGAAAATATAAGCTCTGCTTCCGCATCATTGATAGCGCGGGCGAGAGTTTTGCTTGTGGAACTGATGGCCGAAACGAAAGATGGCCTGGCCCGATCCAACTTGCAGGAGTTGATTGGTTCGGCTGTCAATTACACTCCCGGCAGCGATTCGGATTCCCTGCTTATGCCTTCGGCGACGCGTATCTTTCTGCTGCGCAAGGCGCTTGAGATTGTAGAACAAAGCCAATGGTCTGAAGAGCTGCAATCTCAGGTCATAAGGGCAAAAGAGCTGCTTTCATGCGAAGAACTGGCTGCAGCTTTTCTTGATAGCTACGGCGTCCCTGAAGTCTCGGCACCTATGCTTGCGGATGATGCGCTCCAACTGGTATCGTTGCTTAGTATTACCCTGGAAAGGATTCAGGATGTCGAGTGGGATTTTGCCGAACAGCTCAGGCAGCAAATATCGCTGGTATTAGAGTCGTATCAAACCAGACAAGCCCAGGCTCGTGAAGCGGTGCCGAATCAGCCTGCGTTTATTGCGATGCTGGAGCCCTGGCCGGAAAATAATTTTCGCAGGCTGGAACTGCCGGAAGATATTTTTGGGATGTATCACAGCTTCGATGACAGGACATATTTGTTCCTGCAAAAAAAACGAACGCTTACCTCGGATTTTGATTTGTGCGAAGAAGGTCTCGATGAGCTTGGTGTTTCCTGCCGGATAACGGATAATTCTGATCTGTACGTCTCGGGTCTGGAGAATCCTCAGGAAACCGGTTTTCTGAAAGCTCCTTTGGGAAAATTCTTTCCGGGCTGGAATGTCGAAATTCATTTCAGCGATGTTGACATTTTTGAAAAAACGGCCGAGAGACAGAAAGTCATATACATCTGGGCCGGATTGCTTGCTATTGCCGTGATGGTTGCCGCCGGATTGCTGGCCGCACGGGTCGTCGGAAAACAAATAAAGACAAACAAGCTGAAAAACGATTTCATTGCCACTGTTTCGCACGAATTGAAAACGCCCCTGGCATCGATGCGCGTATTGGTTGATACGTTGCTGGAAGGTAGCTACAGAAACCAGCAGCAGGTTACGGAATATCTGGAGCTTGTTTCAAAGGAAAACGAAAGACTTACGGGATTAATTGATAATTTCCTCACTTTTTCGAGGATGGAGCGAAACAAGCAGGCCTTCGCGATGGCCCGAACAAGCCCCGCCGCGATTGCCCGCGATGCCGCCGAGGCGGTCAAGACAAAATTCAGCAAGGGCAAGTGCAGATTCGAAGTAAATATCCAGGATGATTTGCCTGATGTGACGGCCGACCGCGATGCGATGGTAGCGGTGTTTGTAAACTTGCTGGACAATGCGTACAAATATTCTTATGATGATAAGCAGATTAAATTGATTGTTTCTTCCGAAGACGGTTCGGTTTGTTTTTGTGTTTCAGATAATGGAACAGGTATGTCGCGCCGGGCAGTCAAAAAGATATTCAAGAGGTTTTATCAGGTTGATCGCAGCCTCGCACGTAATGCCGAAGGCTGCGGCCTGGGCCTGAGTATTGCTAAATTTATCGTAGATGCCCACAAAGGTTCGATTACTGTCAGCAGCAAAACTGGTGAAGGGAGTATTTTTACCGTGAGATTACCGGCCGGCAATTAGGAGCCGGCTAAAAGGATTACTATAATGAAGACCGTACTTATTATCGAAGACAACCCGGCGATGCTTCGCGGGCTGGAGGACAACTTCGATATGAAGGGATATCGCGTCAAGACCGCTCGCGACGGCGAGAAGGGCCTCGAAGCAGCGCTTAAGGGAGAACCCGACCTTATCATTCTCGATATCATGCTGCCCAAGATCAACGGCTACGAAATATGCAGTCAAATCCGCAAAAATAATCTCGATATGCCGATAATCATGCTGACCGCCAAGGACCAAGAATCCGACATCGTGATGGGGCTGAATCTCGGCGCCGACGACTATGTGACAAAGCCGTTCAGTATAAAAGAGCTGCTGGCACGGGCCGAGGCCTTTATGCGGCGCAGGGCCACTGAGCCGGACGTATATGAATTCGGCGACTGCCGGCTCGATACCGTCACGGAGACTTTCACGCGCAAGGGACAGCCGGTCAAGCTTAGCCCAGGCCAGTTAAAGATGCTCCGCCTGTTCCTGAAAAGGGCCGGGTGTACCCTGACCTGTGACGAAATACGCGGCACCGTGTGGGGTAATTCGCGTTTTGTCACGTTGCGGGACATCGATGAAGCAGTCAGCACCTTACAGGACATAATAGAGCCGGATGCCGGCGAACCTACTTTCATCCATAGAATTATAGACATCGGTTATAAATTTAAACCGCCTGAGCCAGATGGAAACGATCCTGATAGTTGAAGATGACCCGACGATGCTGCGGGGCTTGAAGGATAACTTCGAGTTCAAGGACTACCGCGTGCTGACCGCACCCGATGGGGAAGAAGGCCTCAATGCCGCGCTTAATGAAAAGCCCGATCTGATTATTCTCGATATTATGCTGCCGAAGATAAACGGCTACGAAGTATGCAGGCTTATACGCAAGGAAGAGCTCGATATGCCCATCATCATGCTGACCGCCAAGGGCGAGGAGTCGGACATCGTGCTGGGCCTGAATCTCGGGGCCGATGATTATGTCACCAAGCCCTTCAGTATCAAAGAGCTTCTCGCCCGTGCCGCGGCGTTCTTGAGGCGAAGCAAACAGGCCGAGCAGGATATTTACGAATTTGCAGACTTTCGTCTCGATATTCCCGCCAGAAAGCTGACGTGCAAAGGTGATGAAATCAAGCTCTCGCCGAAAGAGTTCAAGCTGCTGGAGCTTTTCCTAAAAAAGCCCGGCCGGGCGCTCACTCGCGATGATATACTAAACACCGTCTGGGGATACGATTGCTACGTCGGCCAGCGCAGCATCGATCGCTTCGTCACCACGCTGCGAAACAAAATAGAACCCGACCCGCACAATCCGATCTACATCCACACAATCCGAGAAATCGGCTACAAATTCGAACCACCCGAGCAGGGCGTTTAAGTGAAACTAACCGGCAACAGACCATCCCCAAGGTGCGCTTGAGGCTGCCACCCGTCACCCACTGCTGTTCAAAATAAAAAACCTACAGCCAGAACCGGAAGAAACATTTCCAACCATACGTAGGTCACAGCATAAGTTTGCCAAATCCAGCCATCCTCATTTCTCATTCTACCAATAATCATCCTGATGAGAAAAAGAATATCAACTGTTATACACATCGTTATATGAACACGCACAGCGGCTGGGCCACAAAGCGGAATAGACGGCAAGACCGTTAATAAGGTCCACAACAGTAGACCGTAACATCTTGCTGGCGGCCATGTGTCCTCGGTTGGCGGTGTTTTTCCCCACGCTTTCACGAAAACAAGCAAGTACGCCACTGCAAAATAAACACTATATATGATTATGCCTATCCAGTTGTTATGTACGATGGCATTGGACGGATCTCTGATAAGAAATTCTATCCAATCCAATATCTGCCATAGGAAGAAAAGACCCAGCAGACTAAAGGATAATAGTAAAAAGGTTTTTCTCTTCAAGTTTTGCTCCAAATGCGAGGTACTTACAGAATGCCTACGAACTTCCTGTTTTTTCTTTACTTCTTTTAGTAATTACGGCAATTCCCCTAATCGACACCCGGATTACACATCGCTTTGGTGATTCCATCAAAGAACGCCCGCACCGTTCATTAGATTATACCCTATGAACGAGCAATTGCACGGAGGAATTTAGCTGAAGACAGGAATTGCTATATATCTTGTCATTCCCGCGGAGGCGGGAATCCACAATTTCATCGTGCGATCATGGATCCCCCGCTTTCGCGGGGGTGACAAATTGAGGATCGTTCATGTATTACTTAGTACGTTCCTAACCCGGACGAGCCGGAACCAAAGAGGGTTTGATAAAAGGCTGACGCCTCACCGCAGGTGCCTTCTGCTCAGAAGGAGCCGTCTTGTTTGTAC
>Ga0209121_10003031_pt1 | contig 16514 bp, 16 predicted proteins | sample Cruoilmetagenom3_FD_187292 | JGI IMG/M metagenome (GOLD analysis project Ga0209121, IMG submission 187292) | Oil polluted marine microbial communities from Coal Oil Point, Santa Barbara, California, USA - Sample 3 (SPAdes) (version 2) | ecosystem: Environmental > Aquatic > Marine > Oil seeps ... | reverse complement strand
TTCGCGGCGGTTTTCAGTCTTCTGTCCTCTGTTTTCCAAGGGTTTTCAGTTTTCTGTAACCATCTTGGAAACACCTAGAGTTTAAAGAAATGACAAAGAAAAACTTACGCGCATTCGACCCGAATGTCGCAAAGCGACATTGGGCGCAACTTCACGAAAAGTGAAGTTCGCGCGCTAAGGATATGAGGTCGGGTTGTGGTTTACGCTGCATCGTGAGGGTATAATAAACACGCATTTTTATAGATGTTAGGTATAGGCTAACAGTTGTAAGTAAAATGCTAACAAGGCTTTTCACATCGGGCTCCAGGGTCAAGATCCTCAAGCTCCTGTTGTTTTCCTCTAGGGGCTTCCACTTAAGGGAGCTTTCGCGCGAGGTTGGCGTGAGCGCCCCACATGCGTCCAAGGAGTTGTCGAATCTGTTGACTGCTGGGATTGTACAGGAGGAGAGAGTAGGTAACCTAAAGGTATACTCAGTGAATGATGAATGCCCCTTCCTGCCTGAGTTAAAAGGCTTGTTCATCAAGACAGATTATCTCGGCGATTTGTTAAGGGGGAATCTCTCTGGGAAGGTGAGATTCGCACTGATTTATGGCTCATTTGCACGAGGCAACGAGAGGGAAGGTAGCGATATAGACTTGCTTCTTGTTTCTGAGATGAATGAAGATGACTTGCTTCCCATTGTGAGGTCTCTTGAGAAGAAGGCTGGGAGAGAGGTGAACTATATACTGTGGAATGACAAAGCCTTCCATAATAGAAGCGGCAACTCCCTGTTGAAGACCATACTTGATCAAGGCTTTATAATGTTAATCGGTGATGAGAATGAATTTAGGAAAGAGGCAGGGTAGCCTTTGGGAGCCGATAAAATCGGACAGGAAGCAGGTGGAGAGGTCCCTTAAGCTGGCTCACAGGGATCTAAAATCAGCCGACCGCCTGCTTGATGAGGAAGACTATGACTGGGCCTTTGCAATCGCGTATAATGCTATGCTACAGGCAGGAAGAGCCTTGATGTTCTCTGAGGGGTTTAGGCCAAAGGGCGAGTTCAAGCACGTGGCCGTTGTTGAGTTTGCAAGGCAGATTTCGCCTAGTTTTGCCCAGAGGCTTTTGGACTCCTTCGACCGTAGCCGAAAAAGGAGACACAGGGTTGTCTACGACGATATTGACACCGTCAGCGAGGAAGAAGCAAAGAGGGCTTTCACACTCGCTGTCGAGTTTTTGGAAGAAGTGGAGGCAAGGCTAAAATGAATAGGAAGGATGAGATAAACCGAAGCATGAGGGAATTCGACCTTGCCTGGAAGGAGTTCTATAAGGACAAGCCTAAACCCACGACGGACGAGGAGGACTTGAAACAACAGAAGGAGTTTGCATATTGGTACAATAACATCAGGAAGCAGAGCGACACTGGTAAGACCCCTGTGGAGATGGGAGAGCGTTTACTCAACTTTATCGAGGATGATGGGTCCGAGAAAGAGCAGACAAAGGAATGACTAGCTTGTTCTTAACTGGTCGGCGGTCCATTAGGAAGACCGAAGCACGAGGTTCCCACCAGGAACCTGTGCCCAGTTTCGTTCTTGACGAAACTCGGGACTGCTAACTGAAGACCCCTTCACGTAGTGAAGGGTAGTCCCGCCTCCCGGCAACCCACCACACAACTATGAGGTGTGTTTTAAAGGAGAGCCGTATAGCTCAAAGGCCAAAATAGGTGATTTGCCCCTTAGGATGGGTCAGTGCGCCCCTCGCCCGAGTCGGCCACCCCCCGTGATGTCGCTCCATGAAGGGTTATGAAAATATATGCTTATCCCTTAAAACTAGGCAAACATGCCCATCCTCCACCCATAGTAGAGCATAATCACTGAGAACACTGACACTCCGACAATTGCAGCGGCAGTCTCGAGCCCGATTGAACCTCCCGCCTCCCATTCGGGCATCTCCTGGAATTCTGATTCCACCTGTTGCTTTTCTACAACCCCCGGGGTCCCAAGCACCCCAAATACCATGCCTTCCTTCGTGTGTTTGATATAGTATATGCCAGTCCCTGTCGCCTTTGCTGCAAACACACACCATTCCGAGATGTATTGATCCTGTAGGTTTAGCAAGTCGTCTCCGCTGCTGTCAAAGACGTATGGATTATAATCCATGCCCATTGGGCCGCTCAGCCCTACTATGTAGCCTCCACCGGGGCTTACAGATAATCTCGGGAGGTACACGCTTCCAAGACCAGAGAATCTATCCTCGCTTGCGATCTCCTTCTGCCATGCCAGGTTATCGTTTTGTAAGTAGTACAGGGTGCTTGAGCCTATAGAGTTGTGTGGGGCGGAAGCAACGGCAAAAGAGCCGTCCCAGGTCTGGGCAAAAAAGTTTGGCCTGTCGCCGCCCAAATCATCCACCATAGTCTCTGTCCCCATATCGCTCCTGCAGATCCCGCCTCCGCGTTTACATGCGCCGATTATTTTATTGCCTGAGTCAAAGGAGCCTGCTCCTGGGCAGTGTACATAGTCTTTGTCGCTCCCCACCAAGTCCCCGGAAAGTTCTTCAAAGGATGTGTCGTAGAGCTTCTGGATATGACAGAATAATGAACCGTCGTGTGACATATAGGTATCTGAGGTAACCTCACCATCCGGGTTCTCTGATATCACCTGTCCCGTCTTTGAGAGGATATACCTGTTACCTATAAGTATCTTGGAACCGTCGTAGGACATGCTTGCGACTGCCCGCAGCTGCCCGCCTCGATAGGCAAAGGGGAACTCGCCGAGTTTCTGTCCCTCCTTTGAATAGATGAGTGCCTTTGCCTGGCCGGGTCGCGGGTTTGCGATAAGGATCACGACAGTGCCGCCATCATCTGAGATTTCAGCGTAATAGGGATTTTCCGTCCCGTCTGTCCTGAGTTCGATTGTCCACAAGTCATGCATCCTCGGCGAGAACTGGATCCCAGAGTCGTCTTGATAGACTTCTACGGCATGCAGTCCGCAGTCTATAGAGTAGTCTCCCCAAGCTTCTACAGTTATCTTTTGTATTGATGTAGTGTAACCGTCCTTGCTTAACCTAAGGGTGTATTCTCCGGGAACTATCCCTGGAATGTATGTGTTCTTTTCAGGTATTCCCCCCCTATAATTGTAATAGCCAGAATCAAGCTCAAAGATGTACCTGTTGTAGGGGCATCTGATGGATATCGTTGCAGGCCCATCCATTAGGACAACGTCGGCTCCATAGCGGTTGAGTCCAAGATAGGGATTGTCAGGGTCAAGGGTTAAGTTTACCTGTACAGTCCCATCGACATCATATTCGGGGCTTGTTGCGGTCAGCGTGTAGTCTCCTGCCTGGCTTATTCCCTCTACCTTGTATTTGCCTTTTGAGTCAGTGGTCGTAGTGTAATCGCCCATGGTGACCGTCGCACCGCTTACCCCCTCCCCATACATATCATATACGGCCCCCTGCACCTCTGCGGAATATACGGTGATAGTCTCCCTTTTCGTATACGAGTCATGCTCGTCCTCGATAATTATCTCAAGACATACCGGACTTTGGGTCGCATAGTCGCTGTCAAGATCGTAGATGTCAAACTCCAAAAACCTTTTCCCGTACCCGTCAACGGTTATCCGGTTCTCCCAAGCGACAGACTCGCTCTCCCCGCAGGGTTTTACATGTACGGAAGGCCAGCCTATCATCTCTCCGCTGTTCTTTACGTCAAACCAGATGCGTACGTCGTCCAGTCCGTCACCCAGTTGCTTGTAATCAAAATTCTCGATATAGTAACCCGGGAGAGTGGGCAAGTCGTTGACCCCAATTATATATTCATTGTCCCAGTCAGTGCCGCTTTCTTCCCCCAGCTCAGGGATTGTATTGTACGGGTCGATTATCACCTTTATCTTGTTGCATTCATCTTCTTCATAGTCCAATGCTATCTCCTTATTGTGTCGGTAGGGTATATGCAGGTCGTTTCTGTTTGCCCCCATGGGTGCAAGTTCAGGTATCTGGTAGGTAGCTACTTTATCGTAGCTGGTAACTTCGCAGTCCCTGTTTGTTGTGGAGCCTGCATAAACGTCAATATCAATATTCTCCGCATACCCGTGCCCGTGGTTGTAGATATTCAGTATGAGTTTCTTGCTGTTTTTGGAATAGACAATCTCGGAGTATCCGCGCGTTGTGGGGTCGGGGGCGTAGGAATATATATTTGCATTGCAGGAGTTTTGGCAGTCATCCAGCATTGGCGCTATGTAGTGATTTATCCATCCTGCACACATTATGGCCTGTGCCACCACGTCAAAGGCGGCCTTCGCCCCCTTTGACCCGCCCTTTATCAGCTTGTAAGCGACTTTTGCAACACCCTGTTCGTCCATTGAACATTCTTCGGTTATGTAGCGCCAGACCGGGTCCCCTGACCAGTAGAGCTTATGCGCCGCACAGTACCCGTAACAGGTCTCATTCGTCTGCTCAAAAGCTGATGCATTGGCTGAAAAAAAGAAAACGGCAAATAGTGCTAAAAAGGCAAGAAGTATCTTTCTCATTTTAGATAGGCTATCTATCGTGATTGTGAATAAAAAATCATATGTCCCCACACAACTACACCAGAATTAAGCAATTATTCCTGCTTTTATTTCTAAATTGGCAATAAGTTCCAATGGTTGAGGAGAGAGTTATACTTGAAGATAAAAATGCTGCTAGAGGAAAGACGGATATCGGCAGCGAGTTTGGTAGACTAGTTCTCACTAAGAGCAAATTGGTTTTTAGGCCCAAAGATACCTCTGTAGCTACAGGTGCTATGCTTGGTGGAGCAGTAGGTGCCTTATTAGCAACTAAATTCTCCCCAAGTAAAAGTGATATAGTCATCTCAACCAGTGACATAGTTGAGGTGTAGAAAGTGCGCATGTCTGGTTTTAAAAAGTTGGAACCTGCATAGGCGAAGCGAACGAGACCGACTTCTGGCTCAACTTCTGCGCAGACTGCGGACTGCTGACCGAAGACAAGTTCAAGGATTTCCAGAACAGGGTGAAGACGACAAGGATGATGCTATACAACCTACACAAATCCATTAAACGGGAGATGAACTAAGATGTACTACAGGAAGATATATGGCAACTGGTATGCATACAGGTCTGTAAGGGAAGGCGACCATGTCTGGAGTGTTTACCTGGGCAAGGCTTTTTAGGACGGGCCTTCTAGATTAACCTCCCTCATGGTCTGCCTAGTGTTTTTATACTCTTTCGTCTAATAATAATGCAGAATGAACCAAAGTTATAATTACTACTTGAATGCGGATTTAGATGAATACGCTGGAAAATGGGTAGTTATACTAAATAATAAGGTTCTAGCTAGTGGTAATAAGGTTTATGATATTAGGAAAAAGGTTGAAGAGCTAAAGAAGAAGTCCCCAGATTTAACGCCTTTGATTACAAGGATACAGGAAAATAAGCCTCTGATTCTTTGAATAAATGGAAGGTCTAAAATACAGGTATAAGCTGCGGCCCGAGATTCCCGTGATGTTTAGATACCAGAATAACTCGTGGTACACTACAGCAATACTTGACTCGGGTAGTGATATAACCTATTTGCCTTTCGATAGTGCCAAGATGATATTGAAAATGCCATTGAGATCCCAGCCGGAGACCATAGATGCAGCGGGTGGAAAGGATTTTAGGGGCATACCACAGAAGGTTACCTTAGGTGTATTGAATGAGAAAGGTGAAGAAGTATTCACTTTCTCAGGGATCAATGTCTATGTGGCAGATAGGCATTATGATAATGATCACACGGTATTGGGCACGGAGAGTTTCTTCAGCAAGTTTGATGTGATGATAAGTGCGAAACGTAAGGAGTTAGTCCTCACCCCGGTTCCCGTCTGACCGTTACACTACATATTCTTACTTTCTTACATGTAGTGTAAACAACCCTCGCATATACGAGTCCTGAAAGAGTCGCCCAGTTACACTACATTTAGTAACAAATTTCTGTTACCAAAGTTACACCTATGAAAACGCCTCCGAATTCCCGTGATATATTAGCGTAATCATGCTAATAAATTCGGGCGAAATTACGACAACCACCTATTCGTGCTCTCAGGCACACTATGGCGAGTCGTAGTTGGGGAGCCCAATCACTACAACGGTCTCTTAGGACCATGTAACAATTCTCGGGCTTCCCTCGCCTCGACCTCTAAGCGGCGAATGTTTCCCCCCGCTTGAGCATGAAATAGATCCATGTCAGCATCTTTCGTGCAGTCGCGACCTTCGCCTTGTTCGTACCATGACGCTTCTCTATGCGCAGGAAGAACCTGCGGATCTTCGTGTCCTGAGTCCTCGCCTTCTGCACCGCCTGCATCATTGCCACTCTGACCATCTTGTTGCCCTGCTTTGTTATCCCTCCATGATAATCAGTGTTCCCGCTCTGATGGACGCTCGGAGTCAGGCCTGCGTAACCCGCCAGCTTCTTCTCGTCCGGAAACCGGTTGATATCGACAATTCCAGCCATGACCGTTATTGCCACGATCCTCCCTACTCCCGGCATAGTCTGCAGTAGCCTCGCTTCCGGGAAGGCCTTCTCATAGACGAATATCTCCTCCTCTATCGCGCCCACCATCCTATCAAGGTGCTCTATCGTGCCTAGGTGTTGGTTCATCCCCAATCGATCAATTGTATCCAACTCCAGGTTCCTCAGCCATTCCCTCCCGGCCCTGCCGAACACGTCCGAGAAGTTGTGCTTGATGCCTCGCCGGATGAGCATTGACTGCACGCGGTTCTTGACCTGCGTCCTCATCTTGATTAGCCCCTGCCTGTGGGAGATCAGTTCACGCAATTGCCGTATCGGCTTGTCGGGCATGTAAGTCTCTGGTATCAGATCCGCGCGCAGCAGGTGTGCGAGGGTCTTTGCATCTATCTTGTCGGTCTTGACCTTAGCATCCGCTATCGCTTTGACCTTCTGGGGGTGAGCTACCTTGACCTCGTAGCCCCTTCCGGTGAAGAACTCGTATGGGACATAGAAGCTGGATGAAGCCTCCATCACGATGGAGGAACCCTTCCCGCAGCTCTTCGCGAGGTGCTTGAAACCCACCTCGCTTGTCGGTATCCGTTTCTCCGCTATTAGCGTTCCTTTCTCATCAAGTATCGCCGCCTGGCAATACTCCTTATGGACGTCCAGTCCTACGTAATTCATCTTTGCCTCCTCTTGCTATAACAGGACAGCCAACGTATATGGCTGTCCCAGAGGAGGCGTTTTCATGCCATCACTACATCCTGGAGTCTCTTTTACACTACAAACCCGACCGCTTTTACACCACACCGTTTTCCTGTCCTAGAGGGCTCTTACTTATGTGATTTTGGGCATAGACAAAGCAAGTGCCCGACCAATCCCACGCTCGTTCTCCACGAAGCGAAGCGAGCTTAATATTTTTTGATTTTAATTTCAACAAAAACCCCCATCAACACCAACCAAGAACCAAAATCCCCCTCACCCCCACCTTTTCAACCCTTTCCCTGAAAGTATCTTCCTCATGAGCCTTTTTTCCAACTCAGGAGCCTTCCTCAGAGACTCCATGAACTCCATGGCTTCCAGGCTTAAAAAACTATCGCCGGGTGCGATTTTGCCTGCGCAGGCCTCAGGGAGTCCTCCTCCTCAGCGGGTGGCCGGGCCTTCTCATCCCCGACAGTTCAGTGTCTATGGCCCCCACGGCGGCGCTGATGGCTTCTATATGGTCGGCTGTCAGGTCCGTTTTGTCCGACTCCATCAGAAGGGCGGCCCTCTGCAGCTCGAGGACCTCTATGCTGTGCAGGTGCTCGCTCGTCGTGGGCTCGAACAGCCTCTTTATGAGCGTCTCCCGCCCCCTCAAAATCGGGTACTGCTTCTCGAAGGCCCTCCTGAAGCGGGTCATGTCGCCCTCCGCGACCGTCCGCTGCCTGGGCCCCCTCCTGACGTCCGTCCTCCTCCTTCTGCGTGCCATCTTTCACAACTATATGAAAACTGAAGATCACTCCCCCAGCTCGAACTCGGCCTCTCCCCTCATCCCAGGTCCGCCACGCGCTTGGGTCTAGGCATAGCTAATCTGAACGGGCAAAAAATAAAAGCTATTCCTCGAAGACGAACAGCCTCTCTATGCTCGTCCCCAGCGCCTTGGCCACGCCGTGCGCCAGCTGCAGCGAGGGATTGTACTTCCCCTTCTCCAAAAACACTATGGTCTCCCTCCTCATCCCGACCTTCTTCGCCAAATCCTCCTGTGTCAGATCGAAGCGGGCCCTGAACTCCTTCATGCGCGTCTTCATAGTGTATTTTTCTCACTTTTTGTTAATGATTTCTAACTAAATGTTATATCTTTATAACACAACCATAAAAACCCCTTCCCTCTGAAGATATGCCCCCAAATCATTTTTATAGTCCCCGCCCTTAGATTAGGGCAAAATGAAGCCCACCTGCCCGATATTGGTCTTATGCTTTTTCTTGTTCATCTCCGGCGCTTCCGGATTTGGAGACTCAGCGGGGGAAGACGTCCCCGCAGGATACAGCTACATCCACCTAGACGAGAGCTGCATGTTCAAGAACTGCATGTGCTACTACGTCTTCCACGATGATACTGCGGGTGGCATATGGACCGGCCAGTGCGTCGACTGCGCGATAGACATAGCCACTGAGGATCCCATGGCACTCGTCGACTGTCCTGTCTGCGTCCTCGCCATGGCCGTTTATGAAGGGATTTGCATCTATGACTCTGAGACGAACGACGACTGGGCCACGGGCGAGAACTACTGCAACGACAACAACGTACTGATCAAATTCCTCTACATGCTGTGGGACGGGGTGACGGATCGGGCCGACCCGAGCGGGTTCTCAGGCTACATGTCGGGCATTGCGCAGGACAGGATTTACAACCGCCTCAAGGAGGACGACGAGATAGACTGCTGGCTCGGCTGCATGAACGTCCCCTACATAGACATGTGGTTCTCCACCTACGGGACGATAACCTACGCCGACCCGAGGGTGGCCTTCCCCGGCGAGGAGGTCCGCGTCAAGACCCGGCTCTACAACAAGGGCCAGTGCTACGACATCAACGCCTACGACTTCAGCGAGGTCGACAAGACCCCCCTAGAGAAGGTGAAGGATGACTACAAGATAGATGACCCGGACTTCGACCTCACATCAGACGACTGCCGGCTGTGGCGCGCCAACGTCACCCACGAGCTGTGGCAGCTGGTGGACGAGGGTCTGCCCACCCAGAGATGGCTCCAGATCGACTACAGCAAGATAGAGGAGGATTTCGGTGGCCTCTACCCGACCCAGTTCAGGGAGTACGACATACCCCTGACGCTCCCCAACGGGCGCTACTCCTACAAGCTCAAGGCCTACCAGGACAACCCCATCAAGGCGGGCGAGCTGCAGTGGGAAGACCCCGGCTGCGGTGCCGGCTACCGCCATGAGCTCAGCAACGAGATAAGCATACCAATAATAGTCTCGGACAGCGTAGCCCCCGACCTGGAAGTCACAAGCATGAGCATAAGCCCGCAGCACCCCATCCAGTGGGGCGGCCCGTTGACCGTGACTGCCACTGTCAGGAACAACGGCCAGATGGACATGCAGCAGACCGTCTCCGGCGCCCTTCTGCTCAATGGCCGGGTGGTCAGGGGCACGACCATACCCGACCTGGGCTTCATGGAGAGCGCGACCATCACATTCGAATACCAGGTCACGGACATAAAGGGGATGACGCACTTCAGGGTCATGGCCGACGCATACAACCGGCTGCGCGAGCCGTTCGAGGATGACAACTCCATGTCTAGGCAGGTGCTCATATCCCCGCGCGTGCCCAACAAGCCCTCCATAATCGAGCTGAGGCCAATGGGCGCCACGGCCATGGGGGTAAGGTGGGCCGAGGACCCCGACCCCCGGCTGGAGACCTACAGGGTCTACATGGGCGACGACGCCGACTACTCGCGCAACACCCTGGTCAACAGCCGGATGATACGCGAGGTGGCTGCGGGCAGCGCCTACGCGGCCGCCACCGGCGACCTGGTCTCGGGCGAGTCCTACTACTTCCAGGTTGAGGTGGAGAACGACATAGGCGAGAGCAGCAAGTCCGATATCGCCTGGGAGACGACCGACCTGGCCGGCGACATAACGATAACCAAACCCGAGGAGGGCGCCGAGTTCGACTACGGCGAGATAGAGGTGTGGGCCGAGATAGACGACCCGGAGAACCTGGTGGAGTACGTGGACTTCTCTTCCCCCCAGCACAATTGCCCCGGCGCCGTCAGGGACCTCTCCCCGGAGGCCGGCGTCTGGAAGGGGACGCTGGACTTCACGCACATACCCTATGGCCAGGTCACCATAAAGGCATTCGGCCGCGGCTCCAACATGAAGCAGATATACGACGAGGTCAAGGTCACGGTGGAGAACCCGCAGCCCCACAGCTTCTACACGCAGGACAAGCGCAATGCCCGGGGTCTTACCACGATGTGCGCATACTCCCAGAACATACAGCCGAGGTACGTGGGCTCTGTCGACCTCTATCTTGACGATGTATTGAAAGCCAGCCTGCAGATGGCGGAGAACGCCACCTGGTGGGAGGTCATGGAATGGTGTCACGAGCTGGACACCACGCAGATAGAGGAGGGTGAGCACACATTCACAGCCAAGATGATGACCCCAAGCGGCCAGCTGCTCTACAACGATTCCTCCGTCTTTCACATAGACAACGTCCCGGACGCGGCCATCCTGATAAACAGCCCGGCGGCCGGGAGCTCCGTCTCCGGCAAGGTCAACATCACAGCCAGGGTGGTGAACGATGACAGGAGAACGGACTGCGTCAAATTCTACTTCGACCACGGCAACCGCAGGACCCTGCTCGGTGAGGTGACGGTCAAGACGGGCGACGACTGGGTCACTGAGTGGGAGACGCGCGAGCTCTTCAACCGCTTCCCGGGCGACGGCTGGCTGGAGGCGGAGGCCCTCGAGGCGGTGATACCCAACATCCCCTGCAGCGAGCTGGGCTCCAACATGGTCGCCAGCTACCACCAGCCCGCATCCATACGCGTCAGCAACGAGGGCGACATCTACTCTGGAGAGGTGGTCCAGCCCAAGGGCGGCGACCAGCTCTACCGCAGCTCCGAGATCGTCATACGCGAGCACTACAACTTCGCTGGCCTGGAGCCCTGGGTGGCCCCGAGCCTGATGCATGCCGACGGCACTCCAGCCTATTTGTTCATGGCGCAGGTGCCCATAGTCGACGGCGAGGGCCGCATGGACTTCGACACCACACACTGCCACGGCGTCTCCATCCCCAACGGGCGCTACTATCTAAAGGTGGACGCCCCCGAGACCTTCGAGTCCGGGATATTCACCATAGACAACGACAACCCACCTGCCCCTGTCATACCTCCCGGCGAGGAGCCCGATTTAACCTTCGAGGGCGGTCTCGGCATCCCCGGCCTGCCCGTGGCTGGCAAGCCAGTCAACATCACAGCGGTCTTGAAGAACATCGGAGGCTCGCCGGTCAGGCCCCCCGGGGACTGGAACCAGTACAAGATATTCCTGGGCATATTCGCCAACGGGCACGTCATGTACGGCGGAAGGTTCGAGGCATTCGGCGGCTCCGACCCGAACTTTGACCCCGGCGAGAGCAAGGAGGTCTCCTTCATATGGCGCCCCCCTGCTCCTGGCGACTACAAGATAGAGTTGGGCGTGGACACTATCATGTACGGCCATAACTTCAACTATGTCAGGGAGAGCAACGGCAACAACAACATCATAACCACGAACGTCCGCGTCCTCAGCGAGGACGACATAATCGGCGGCCTGCTGGACGCTGCCGACTTGCTCCTCCAGTCGGGAGTTACCATGGCGGGCATCGCTGACATAAGCATGGACGTGGCGGAGGAGCAGCAGGAGGCCGAGGAGGAAGACGTCCCTGAAGTCCCGGACGAGCCCCCAGAGGAGGAAGAGCCTTCCGAACCCGAGTACGACCTGACGGTAGAGGGCGGATACGTCCTCTTGAAGACTACGAAGGGCGAAATCAAGTACTACGTCGTCGCCAAGATGCGCTCGCTGAAGGACCCGGTCAAAGAGAAGTTCAAGGTGGGGATAGGCCCGGAGGGCGGCCCGATGCTCTTCGAGGAGTCAGTCAGCGGTTTGTCGGCCAGGGTCGAGATAAAGAGGTACGTGAGGACGCCGGATGGCTTCGACGAGGACGACGAGGTATGTGTCACCATAGACAGGGAGGACGCCATAGCCGAGATAGATGAGGACAACAACGTCAAGTGCTTCGCGCCCGAGTGGGAGGAAGAAGAGCCCGAGCCGGAAGAGCCCGAGGGGGAATACTGCTGCGAGCGCTACAAGGACACTATGAGCGGCCCAGAGTTCTCCTGCGTGATTGTAAGCAGTGAGTCGGAATGCGAGTCGGGCGGCTACACTGTGGCATCCATGATGCCCTACCCGGAGTTCGAGTGCATGGGCGAGCTGTGCTCGATGGCCCACTGACCTCACTCTGCAGCCTTCCAGACGCTCCCACCCTCGGTGTGGACTATGCCCCCGCCGACAGGCTGCCAGCTCAGGGTCACCTGCGACTCGAACCGGTCGCCCGGGGTGAGACCAAGACACCCCGAGGTGCTGCTGTAGGTGCAGATCGCGGACTTCGTCACGGCTAAGAAAACAAAAACCTTGTCCGTAGGCTGCCCCCACCCCCAAAATAGCGGCTTTTTATGCTTCCAAACACAATAAAAGGGAGCAACGAGTTCTGACCTTTGACCCGTCGGATCCACGCTTTTTCTCATAATAGAGGTATTGTTGAAGATGAAATTCTCTGATTTGAAGGTAGACAAGGAGTTTTTAGACATAACGGGTGAGTTGGGCTTCGAGGAGCTCACGCGCATCCAGGAGGAATGCATACCCCTGATGCTCGAGGGCAGCGACGTCGCGGGCCAGGCCGAGACCGGCTCCGGGAAGACAGTGGCATTCGTCCTCCCGATAATGAACCAGGTGTACCCGGACGACGGTTTGCAGGTATTGGTCCTCACCCCCACGAGGGAGCTGTGCATCCAGGTCAGTGATGTTTTTCACGATTTTGGCGACCCGTTGGATATCAAGACGGTCAGCGTCTACGGTGGAGTGAGCATACAGCCGCAGATAAGAGACCTCAAGACGGCCAACGTCGTGGTCGGCACCCCCGGCCGCATACTCGACCACATTGGGAGGAAGACCATAGACCTCTACGATCTCAAGTTTCTCGTCCTGGACGAGGCGGACCGCATGTTTGACATGGGCTTCATAGACGATGTGGAGCGCATAATAGGCAACACGCCCAGCGACATCCAGGTGGCCATGTTCAGCGCCACCATCTCGGATGACGTCTACCACATCATGGAGCGTCACTTGCGGAACCCCGAGCTAATAAAGACCGGCTCCCAGGTGGATCCCACCAAGCTCAAGCAGACATGCTACGACATACACGAGAACAACGACAAGTTCGCCCTTCTACTCTACCTCCTGAAGAATGAGACCCCCGGACTCGCTCTGGTCTTCTGCGCCACCCGCACAGAATCGGACTTCGTCGCCCGCAACCTCCGAAACCAGGGGGTAAACGCCTCAGCCATCCACGGTGGCATGAGCCAGAACAAGCGGCTGGAGTCGCTCAACAGGCTCAAGAAGGAGAAGATAGACGTGCTGGTCGCTACTGATGTGGCTGCCCGGGGCTTGGACATAAAGAACATCACCCACGTCTACAACTACGACGTCCCAGGCTGCGCCAAGGAATACATCCACAGGATAGGCCGAACCGCGCGCGCAGGAGAGGATGGCAATGCCGTCACGCTCTTGACGCCGAGGGACCACGACAACTACCGCAACATAAACCGCGACTACGGCGGCAACATAACGATGAAGGACCCACCCCAGGTCGAGAGGGTCCAGCTCCTGAGCCGGTCCAGGAACGAGCAGCCCTTCAGGGGGCGCGGCTCTTCCAGGGGCAGGTATGGCTCCAGAGGGCGCGACCGTGGCGGCTCCAGGGACCGCGGCAGGTCCAGAGGCGGCTCCAGGGACCGCGGCAGGTCCGGTGGCAGCAACGGAGGCCGAGATAGGGGCGGCTCCAGAGGCCGCGAGAGGGGCGGTAGGTCTGAGGGGCGCTCGCGCAGGTAATCCCTCTCGAAAGGGAAAATCCTAAAATCCAAAAGCTTTTTACCCTCAAACTTCTAGGTAATACGCAATCGTGGAAACCTTGGGATAGCTTAAATGTATTTGATATCTTCGGATATTGTCTACATAACGACTCTTTGCGAGGGCCGCGATTGCACTTCATCCCTCTGGCTAGCTACGACTTCGCCCATTTTAAAAGCTTTTTATATGCAAACCATCTAAACCACTAGCTACGGCAGCGTGGCGAACGGAGTCTGTAAAATGAAAGGAACTGTCAAATGGTTTAACGAGCGAAAGGGCTACGGCTTTATCGAAGGAGAGGATGGTAACGACTATTTTGCGCACCACTCAGCGATACAGGGCGGAGCATATCTTAACGACGGCGACGCAGTGTCTTTCGACCCTGCCGAGGGCGACCGGGGGAAGAAGGCCGAGAAGATAGCAAAGGAGTAAGCACATCCCGATTACGAGATCTGAGCTCCTTTTTTTCTTATTTTTTATTTACTGCCTTAGGACTAGCAGGACGAGAATGGCCAAACGCACTCTGGAGACGGTAGATGTCCAAATAAGCAGCGACAATACGGATAGTGCCCTCCAGGTCGTGGCGGACGGCTACAGCAACATATACAAGGTCATAACCGAATACGCTCAAAACTCTCTTGACAGTGCCGCAAGGCTGTTGGAAGAGCTCGGGAGATTGCCCCACCCGATAGAGATTCGGATAGACATAGACACCAAAGCGGGAGAGGTCCGCATCCTGGACAATTGCAAAGGGATGCCAATCGACAAACTGAAGGGACTTGCCTTGAACGCCTTTTCCCCGACGAAGAATGCCAAAGGGGCTATAGTGCGCGTCGGAATCGGCATCCACACCTTCCTGTCATACTTCAAGAGGATGAGGGTCAGGACGAAGTGCGAAGGCAGGCTGTTGGAGATGAGCCTCCAGAGGGGCCAGGAAAACCTCATGGGGAATAAGATTTATGAGCTCATCGGCGAGGATTTCCCCTACGACAGCGGGACGGAGATCGTCCTCTCCGGAGTTGAGCCGACCAAAAACAAGACCTTTCACGCGGATCCGGATAAACTGAGGGCTGAGGCGGAGCGCCGGTTCGGGGTCGCGTTGGTGAACCCGCATATACGGATAACCATATGCCAGGACGGCTCCGACGAGCTCACCTGCAAAAGCCCCCAGGCCTATGGCGCCAGGCACATCCAGCTATCATAGCCATTGGGAACAAGCCCGACCCCCCTTTAAGTCCCGGCTGCGCTACTCTACCTTCTTCGTTATCCTGCTGTTGAATTTCGCAGTGGGCAGGTTTTTTTTGCACGTTTCACATAGGGCGCTGCCTTCAGCAATAAAGTCCACTTCTTTGCGGCAATTTGCGCAGATGTATTTTTTCTTCTTTTCCATGGTTATCTAGAAGCACGCTTAAGGTAAACCAAAAAGCAGCTCTAAAAATGCAAAAACCCGGAAAATCGCTTACCCTAGCTTCCCACCGACGGGACGAATCCTGTTCAAATATGTTAGCATTGAAACTGTTAATACCATATTTTTCACCTCGTTTAATTTTTTGGGCATATCCGAAGGGCATGGCTGGGTAGCCATAAAAGTCTTCTTAGCGGGATGTGGCCGTGTTAGCAGCCAATAATCCGTTTACGGAATCGGGAGGAATAAAGAACCTGTTACTATCAACTTATGAAGTCACAAATGCTTACTCATCAAACCGAACTGACCTTTACCTTTGTTGTATACCTTGCTTACATTTGAAGGTGGGTCGATATAAACGCGATTTTAACCGAAAAGCGCGGACGGGGGAGAAAAAGTCCCGCCTCTGGAATTAGTAGACAAGTTCAATCCCCCTGTCTGGAACATGTAGGGGTTTTCTGCGCTGGCACCTTTTATCGTTCCAACTGCTAGTTAATGTACTGATTCTTATATGTGGGATACAATGACTGAAACAAACCAAAAACTTATCAATGAGGCCCGCGAGCTTTTTGCACTTATGGTCCGCGAGGAAGACAGGGACGCAAGGGTTGATTTAAAGATAGAAATAAACGATATATGCCTGAGGGGTAAGTTTGACTACATCAACTCAGTATCCATCCCGATGACCGCAATCATGAACGCTGCTGCAAAGAAGTGCTGAATTGGCCCCATATCCGCCCCCAACTTATTAGAAAAACAATTGCAAGAGCTAAAGGATTAGTACTTGGTTCCGCCTCCCGGAAGGCTGCTTCGCGGCGGTTTTCAGTCTTCTGTCCTCTGTTTTCCAAGGGTTTTCAGTTTTCTGTAACCATCTTGGAAACACCTAGAGTTTAAAATAGCCGCAGAACTCTCCCGGCTTTTAGCCGGGGGATGAATGCGGCTCTGGGAAATTACCCCTTAGACAAATAAAAACCATTGCTCACGCAAA
>Ga0209121_10003030_pt1 | contig 16526 bp, 12 predicted proteins | sample Cruoilmetagenom3_FD_187292 | JGI IMG/M metagenome (GOLD analysis project Ga0209121, IMG submission 187292) | Oil polluted marine microbial communities from Coal Oil Point, Santa Barbara, California, USA - Sample 3 (SPAdes) (version 2) | ecosystem: Environmental > Aquatic > Marine > Oil seeps ... | reverse complement strand
CCGATCCGGTAATCATCATGCCTTCAACGCCAAGGTTCAAAATCCCCGCGCGTTCCACCACCAACTCACCAATCGCGGCAAGCATAATTGGCGTCGCGGCGACCATAAGGGACGCCAGCAACAGTTGTGGGTCAATAGATCCAAACATCAGATACCCTCCAATCCATGATCATCGACTGCATGTTTTTAGAAACTTTCATGCCACGGCCCCCTGCTTCATTCTCACGCGGTAGTTTGTCAGCACATCAATGCCAAGCAACGAGAACAACAACGTCCCCTGGAACACTTGGATCGCGGCCTTGGGCAACCCAAGCGAGGACTGCGCAACATCGCCGCCAATATACGTAAGCGCCATCAACGCGCCCGCCATTAAAATACCGACCGGATGCAGGCGGCCCAAGAACGCCACGATGATCGCGGTGAACCCGTAGCCGACGTTGAAATCAATGCTCACCACACCCGCAGGGCCGGACACTTCCGTAAGGCCAGCGATCCCTGCCAACGCCCCCGAAATTCCGAGGCAGAACAACACCAGCCGTGCTGGATTGACGCCAGAAAACGCAGCCGCACGTGGTGCTTGCCCTGCTAGGTTGATCTGAAAGCCAAGGATATGTTTGGTGAAAAGAATATAGGCAAAGATCACTGCGATCAGTGCAAGCACCACACCCCAATGCATGCCGTTCGATTGGTCAATCCACGAGCTGGCTGAAGCGTATTGCGACAAGTTACGCGATCCCGGAAAACCCATGCCTTCGGGGTTTTTCATTGCCCCGAGCGCCATCGCTGCCAGCAATTGTTCGGCCACATAGACCAGCATCAAGGACACCAAAATCTCGTTCGTGTTGAACTTCACGCGCAAAATTCCGGGGATCATCGCCCATGCGAACCCGCCAAACGCGCCTGCGATCAGCATTGCAGGAAGGACCAGCCACCGTGCTTCCATCGGATAAAGCGCAAGGCCAACACCCGCACCGCACAGCGCGCCGATAATGTACTGTCCTTCTGCGCCAATGTTCCAAATCCCCGCCTTAAACCCAAGCGACAGGCCCAACGCGATGGCAACCAATGGTGCGCCCTTAATCAATAGCTGCGGCAGGTAGAAAAAGTTGAACTCGCCAAACAGCGGTTCCCAGAAAATCTTGCTCAGCGCCTCCATCGGCGGTTTGCCAAGGACGGCAAACAGGGCCGCCCCGAAGATCATGGTGACAATAACGGCAACAAGCGGCGCGCCATATGACCAGAACTGTGACGGTTGCGGGCGTTTCTCAAGAATAATCATACCGCATCCACCCATACCAAACCCATATCAAACCCATACGCGTTCCATACGGCTGTTTTTGGTGTAAAATCAGTCAACATGGGCTACCTCCATATCGTGTGCGCCGCCCAACATCAGGCCAATTTCCTCAACCGTCAGCCCCTGCGCTGGGCGCGGTTTTGACAACCGCCCCTCGTTCAGCGCCGCGAACTGATCTGAAATTTCCATAAGCTCATCAAGGTCTTGGCTGATCACAATGACCCCAGCACCTTTGGCTGCGAGGTCTAGCAAGGCTTGCCGAATAGCCGCCGCTGCACTCGCATCAACGCCCCACGTCGGTTGATTGACGATAAGTATCTGAGGATCTTGCAGAATTTCACGTCCGATGACGAACTTTTGCAGGTTCCCACCACTCAAAGACCGCGCCGCATTGCCCGGGCCCGGCGTGCGCACATCAAAGCGTTCGATGATCTCTTTCGCGAAATCCCGCGTCTTGCCCCAGTCGATAAAACCCTTTTTTGTCAGTGCCTTACGTTTGCGTGCCGTCAGGGCCGCGTTCTCCGTAAGGGACATATCAGGCGCCGCCGCATGCCCCATGCGTTCCTCCGGTGCCGCGCAAATTCCAAGCGTGCGTCGCGCATCTGGTGGCAGCTGACCAATGTCTTGCCCCATAAAGGCAACTTGCCCCGCTCCAACCCTAATCTCGCCCGACAACGCCCCAAGCAATTCATCCTGCCCATTCCCCGCCACGCCACCAATCCCGATGACATCTCCAGCGCGAATTTCGAGCGTGATATCCTTCAACGAGGTGCCAAATTCTGCGGGTGAGGGGGCGGACAGGCCATTGATTTGCATCAATGTTTCACCAGTCTCACCAGCTTCGCGTTCTGGAACGTGGAGCGTTCCACCAACCATCAGCTCTGCCATTTCCCGTGCCGAGGTGTCGCGCGGAACGCATGTGCCTACGACTTTGCCAAGGCGCAAAACCGTAGCGTGGTCACATAGTGCACGGATCTCCTCAAGCTTATGGGAAATATACAAAATCGCTGTGCCTTCGGACTTCAACTTGCGCAGGGTCTCGAACAGAATATCGACTTCCTGAGGCGTCAAAACGCTCGTCGGCTCATCCATAATCAGCACCTTGGGGTCCTGTAAAAGGCAGCGAATAATTTCGACCCTCTGGCGTTCACCCGCGCTCAGATCACCCACGATACGCGACGGATCAAGCGGCAAACCATAGGTCTCTGACACTTCTTTGATGCGCTGGGCGAGGGCGCTCATCGGGGGTGGATTTTCCATCCCAAGCGCCACGTTTTCGGCAACATCCAAAGCTTCGAACAGTGAAAAATGCTGGAATACCATCGCGATACCGGCTGCGCGTGCAGCGCGTGGTTCGGCTGGTGTAAATGGCTTTCCGTCCAGCGTCATCGTGCCTGTATCCGGCTTGACCAATCCGTAGATCGTTTTGACCAAGGTGGATTTACCCGCGCCATTTTCGCCCAGCAACGCGTGCACTTCGCCAGCTTCAATTTCGAAAGAAACATCGGAATTTGCGACAACTCCTGGGTAGGCTTTGGTCAGCCCTTCGAGCTTCATTAACGGTTCGGTCATCCTGTGCGTTCCCCTATCCTCTGGCGTATTTCCCCGTCCGCCGAAGCAGAGATTAGCGCGGCCACAACGCTTACGGCAATGGCTTGCGGGTGTTTTCCAAAGCTCGGATCCCCGATGGGACAAGCAATGCGTGAAATTTGTGCTGACGTGTGCCCCATTGAGGCAAGTTTTGATCGAAACCGTGCCCATTTCGTCGCTGAGCCGATCAAGCCTGCGCTGGCGAATCCGTGACGCAGTAGGGCATCACAGAGCGACAGATCAAGGGCGTGGGAATAGGTCAGAATAACGTGATCGGCGTCATCGGGCGAATGGGGGACCACACGAACTGGGTCAGCGGCCACGAGGGGGGCGACTGTAACCGGAAGAGTATCCGGCATGCGCTCAACTGTGGTGTCGATCAGTGTGATTTGGCGATCTTCAAACGGCGCCATAACGCGTGCAATTGCGCGACCTACATGACCTGCGCCCCATATCCAAAGTGGTGGTAGGGTCGGTTCGAGCACAAGAGCATTACGGACGAAATCGAGCGTTACGACACCGCCGCAACACTGGCCTAAATCGGGGCCAAGGGGCATAGTCCTGCGCGTCTGCACGATGTTGTCGAGCAACATTTGCCGAGCAATTTTTGTCGCTTCATATTCCAGCGCCCCGCCACCGATAGACCCGTCCTGACGGTCCGACCAAACACGCATGACAGCCCCAACTTCACGCGGTGCAGAGCCTTTGACTCCACCAACTGTCACCGCAATGAATTGGTCTTCATTCTGGCTCATGCGCGGGTTCTCTTGACGGCTTGCAAGACTTCTTGCGCCGTCGCGGGGGCTTGCAAATCCGGATAGGTTGAACCGCAAGCGCCACATGCATCTGCCAAAGCCATATGCGTTGAAATTCCAAGCATAAATGGCGGTTCACCCACCGCCTTTGAACGATAAACCGTTTCCGCGCGGTTTTCACCATCCCAAAGCGAGACGTTGAAAATCTCTGGGCGGTCGGAACAGGCGGGAATTTTGTACGTGCTGGGCGCGTGTGTGCGCAAGCGGCCCGCGTCGTCCCAGACGAGTTCTTCGGTGGTCAACCATCCCGCGCCTTGCACGAAACCACCCTCAATTTGGCCAATGTCCAACGCAGGGTTTAACGACGCACCTGCGTCATGCAGAATGTCCACACGCAACAGGCGGTTTTCACCGGTTAATGTGTCGATCACGACTTCGGAAAGTGATGCACCATAGGCGAAATAGAAGAACGGACGGCCTTTGCCAGCAATCCTGTCCCATGCAACTTCGGGGGTTTTATAGAACCCCGTTGCGCTCAGGCTGATGCGGTTTTCATAAACGGTCTTGGCAGCGTCAGCGAACGACATTTCCGCATCGCCAACAACGACCAACCCATCGCGGAACACAACATCCTCAGTCGCAATGCCATGCAGCCCGCCTAGACATTCCGCCATCCGGTCGCGAATAGTATCGCAGGCGTTCTGCACGGCCATGCCGTTCAAATCTGTCCCGCTTGATGCTGCAGTCGCAGAGGTATTTGGCACCTTGCCAGTATCCGTCGCGGTAATCTTAACAGCACTGACATCCACCCCGAACCGCGCCGCCGCGACCTGCGCCACCTTTTGGAACAGCCCTTGCCCCATCTCAGTGCCACCGTGGTTCAGCTGGATTGATCCGTCTTGATACACATGCACCAGCGCGCCGGCTTGGTTTAGGTGCGTCAACGTAAATGAAATGCCAAACTTTACCGGACTGAAGGCGATCCCTTTCTTGAGGGTCGCATGGTTGGCGTTCCATTCGCTTACAGCTGCTTTTCGGCCTTCATAGTCCGCGTCTGCAAGCAGCTTTTCAGTCATTTCGTGAAGGATGAAGTCGGTGACTTCCATGTCGTAGGGCGTCGTATTATCGGCCTCCGGGCTGGGCGAATGCGCACCACGGTAGCGCCGACCAGTTCCCGGCTTTCCCTCTGACGACCCGCTTAGTGCATCGGGGGCGGCATAGTAATTCACCCGCCGCACTTCGGCTGGGTCCTTGCCCAACGCATGCGCGACGTGGTCCATAACCCGTTCGATCCCCAACATCCCTTGCGGGCCACCAAACCCACGATAGGCGGTGGCGCTTTGCATGTTGGTTTTCAGGCGGTGTGATGTGATGCGCGCAGCGGGCAATAGATAGGCATTGTCCGCGTGCAACATGGCACGATCCGCGACGGGAAGGGACAAGTCCTGCGCCCAACCGCAGCGCGTATAATGGGTGAAATCGATACCTGTCAGGCGTCCGCTCGCGTCATAGCCGACATCATAATCAATTCGAAAATCGTGGCGCTTTCCGGTGATCGTCATATCGTCATCGCGATCATAGCGCATCTTGCAGGGCTGCCCCGTCAGGCGGGCCACAATTGCACAGCTCACCGCAAGGGCGTTACCTTGGCTTTCCTTGCCGCCAAACCCACCCCCCATACGGCGAATTTCAACGCGCACGGCGTGCATCTCAACGCCCAGTGCGTCAGCCACTTTATGCTGAATTTCCGTCGGGTGTTGGGTTGAAGAATGCACCACCATATCGCCGCCTTCTTGCGGCAGGGCGAGGGCTGCTTGACCTTCGAGGTAGAAGTGTTCTTGCCCACCCATTTCAAACTGCCCTTGAAGGCGATTAGGGGCGGAGGTCAGAGCGGCATCGACATCGCCCTTAGTGTACACACGTGGGCCTTCTTCGAAACGCGTATCAGCGGCAAGCGCGTCTTCAATGCTTAAAATCGGCGTTTCTTCGATATAGGAAATCTCACCTTGCCGTGCGGCGAAACGAGCTTGCAGATGGGTTCGTGCGACAACCAGAAAGATTGGTTGTCCGACATAGTGAACGGACCCGTCTGACAACAGCGGCTCGTCATGAATTGAGGGGGACACGTCATTGGCGAAGGGCAGGTCGCTTGCCCTAAGGACCGCTACAACACCCGGTGCATTCTTAACATTTTCAAGGTTCACCGATTTGAGCGTACCACGTGCGATCGTGCTTGTGCCGAACGCGAGATGCAGTGTGCCGGTTGGCATCGGAACATCATCGACATAGCGCGCGGTTCCTGTGACATGGAGTTTTGCGGCGTCATGGGGGAGGGGTTTTGAAACGCTCATGCGCGCACCTCCAGAACGTTCGTTTCATTGCCATTGATGTCATCGAAATACCGGAGCAATTGGCCTTGGGCGGCTTCCATGCGGTAGGCGGCAGAGGCGCGCATGTCGCTCATGGGGTGGAAGTCTTCCGTCAGTTTTGCCGCTGCGGCTTGCAGAGTATCGAACGCCCAAGGGCGTCCGACCAGCGCAGCCTCTAGCAAGGCTGCGCGCATGGGCGTTCCTGCCATGCCGCCGAACGCGATACGTGCTGCGGTGATTTTGGTGTCTTCTACGGTCACATTGAAACAGCCACAGACCGCAGAGATGTCTTGGTCGAACCGTTTGGAGAGTTTGTAGCAGCGCAATGCGGGTGCTGACTTGGGGATCGTTACGGCCTCAACAAATTCACCGGATTGGCGGTCTTGCTTGCCGTAGGCGATGAAGAAATCCTCAATTGGCATGTCGCGGCGCGTATCACCCTGTCGCAGATGCAGCGTAGCACCGAGGGCAATCAAAGCAGGCGGATTGTCCCCGATGGGGGAGCCATTGGCGATGTTGCCGCCGATGGTTGCCGCGTTGCGCACCTGTTCGGACCCGTACCTGCGGATCATCTCTGCGTAGGACGGGTGCAAGTCCCGCATCGCCGCCAATACATCCGTCATGGTGGCAGCCGCGCCGATGCGGAGTGTGTCACCTTGGTCGTCGATCTGTTGCAGATCCGTGCAGCGGTTTAGAAACGCCACATCGGTGAGATCGGTGAAGTGTTTGGTGACCCAAAGCCCAACATCTGTCGCGCCTGCGATGAGGGTTCCATTGGGATGCGCTATGTACCACTCCGCGAGAGCATCACTCGTTTCTGGTGCTGGAATTTGCGCCTTCGCGTCTAGGTGAAGAGGCGTGTCGCGCATGTGATCAGGGACGGGAGCCCCTTCACTGGCTTTGGCCGCGCGGATGATCGGGGCGTATCCCGTGCAGCGGCAAAGATTGCCCGCAAGGATATCATCGTGGTCGGTGCGCCCGTTCAGGTGGCCTGTCGCCATCGACATCACAAAACCGGGTGTGCAGAAACCGCATTGGCTGGCGTGGTTGTCGATCATTGCTTGCTGAACGGGGTGCAGGTTTCCGTCAGGAGCTGCGAGCCCTTCGACAGTGCGTACCGCCTTACCTTGGAGTTGCGGCATAAACAGAATGCAGGCGTTCAAAGTGCGCGCGCCGTTTTGGTCTGTCACCATCACCGAGCACGCGCCGCAGTCGCCCTCATTGCAGCCTTCTTTGGTGCCTGTGAGGTGGCGCTGTTCACGCAGCCAGTCGAGCAGGGTTTGTGTGGGGTGGGTGTCCACATCCACGGTCTCTCCGTTGAGAAGAAACGATACATTCATGAAATTGCTCTGCCGCGGTACCAAGTTGGTTCTGGTGCACGGGTCGATGCGGCGTAGACCCTGCGCTGGGGAAGATCAAAGCGAACAAAACACCGTTTGGCAACCCCCTAGGCCCTCATGATGGCGCTGTAAGACATTCTTAAGAATCGCGAAATTGGTTGGTTGGGTCCGCGATTGAATGTGTAAATTCATGTTTTTATTGGCTTTCAAATCTTCTTGTTGCATGCCGATTGTGGGCAGAAGTGTTGGGTAGGGCCGCTATGTACCGTCCAAATTGGCCGATATGCTTTACATCAAATCCACCTTGTCGCCCTCGGGGTGGTCCATCTGCCCCTCCCAAACGCGGCGCTGCCATTCGAGCCAGCCTTGCAGCTCAATCATGGGGGCGGCTTCGATGTGGCAGGTGCGAACGCGCCCCTTTTTAACCGAACGCACTAGGCCGCTGGATTCTAGAATTTTGAGGTGACGCATGAACGTGGGCAATGCGATATCGTAGTCGCTTGCGAGGGTTGAAACGCTCGCAGGTCCCTTGGCCAATCGCTCAATCACGGCGCGGCGCGTTGGGTCTGACAAAGTGGCAAAGATGGCATTGAGGTCTCTGGGCATGGAGGGATTCTGTCGCCGTTTTGGGCTGTCGTCAATATAGTTGGCACAAAAGCTAAGTTTGATATTTGAGGGTCGTGGGCGACCTCAACCCAGATCAGCGCTTTAACCTGTATCGCGCCCCAGCTAGGGTACTCATCATGGCTGATCCGCGATTCATACATCTGCGCACACACACGGAATATTCGCTTCTTGAAGGGGCGGTTCCCGTGAAAACGCTAAGCGGCCTCGCGGAAAAGGCGGGGATGCCTGCCGTGGCCGTTACGGACACGAATAACCTGTTTTGTGCGTTGGAGTTTTCTGAGTACGCAGCAAAGTCTGGCGTGCAACCTATTATCGGGTGTCAGGTTGATTTGGGGCTGGGGACGGTTGAACCCGGCCGCCGCAGCGAGCCGCCAGCGCCCTTGGTTTTTCTGGCACAAAATGAGGCGGGCTACCTAAACCTCATGAAGCTTAATTCCTGCGCGTATTTGGATGCGAACGGGGAGTTGCCGCAGGTTTCACTCGACGATTTAGTCAAGCATTCAGACGGTTTAATCTGTCTATCAGGTGGGCCGGATGGACCTGTAGGGCGACTGCTGCGGGCAGGGCAGCGACCAGCGGCTGAAACGTTAATGACCCAATTGGCGGCTACATTTCCGGATCGCTTGTATGTGGAATTGCAACGCCATCCGGTTGACGGTGGCTTGCCCGAGGCAGAGCTTTTATCAGAGCGAGGCCTTGTGGAAATGGCCTATGCAATGGATTTGCCGTTAGTCGCGACCAACGATGTTTATTTCCCGAAGGCCGCGATCTACGAAGCGCACGATGCGCTGATCTGTATCGCGGACGGGGCCTACGTGGACCAGAACGAGCCGCGCCGCCGCCTTACACCGCAGCACTATTTCAAGTCGCAAGAAGAAATGGTCGCTCTGTTTGCGGACCTCCCAGAGGCCATCGCCAATACGGTTGAGATCGCCAAGCGGTGCGCATTCAAGGTCTACAAACGCGATCCGATTTTGCCGAAATTTGCCGATGATGAAGTCGCGGAACTGCGCCGTCAGGCCGAAGCGGGCCTTAAGGACCGTCTGGCGATTATTCCCCATGCGGCGGATGTGGCGGAGTACGAAGCGCGGCTGGAATTTGAACTTGGCATCATTGAAGGCATGGGGTTCCCTGGCTACTTCCTGATCGTTGCGGACTTCATCAAATGGTCCAAGGACAACAACATTCCCGTGGGACCGGGCCGTGGGTCCGGTGCGGGGTCGTTGGTGGCTTATGCGTTGCTGATTACCGACCTTGATCCCTTGCGCTATTCGTTGCTGTTCGAGCGGTTCTTGAACCCTGAACGTGTGTCCATGCCCGACTTCGATATCGACTTTTGCATGGATCGCCGCGAAGAGGTCATTCGCTACGTTCAGGAAAAGTATGGCCGCGATAAGGTGGGGCAGATCATTACCTTTGGTGCGCTGTTGTCCAAGGCTGCCGTGCGCGATGTCGGGCGTGTTTTGCAACTTCCGTATGGGCAGGTGGATAAGCTGTCCAAGATGATCCCAGTTGAAGGTGTGAAACCTGTCAGCATTGTCAAAGCTTTAGCTGATGAACCACGTTTGCGCGAAGCGGCGAAAAACGAAGAAGTCGTCGATCGGTTGCTCACCTATGGTCAGCAGTTGGAAGGCTTGCTGAGGAACGCATCGACCCACGCGGCGGGTGTGGTGATTGGGGATCGCCCTTTGGATGAGTTGGTCCCGCTTTATCAAGATCCGCGTTCTGACATGCCGGCGACTCAGTTCAACATGAAATGGGTGGAACAGGCGGGTCTGGTTAAGTTCGACTTCTTGGGTCTAAAGACACTGACGGTAATCCAGAACGCGATTGACCTGATCCGCAAGTCAGGGCGTGATATTCACACCGCTGCTGACGGCACTGAACTGTATGTGCCGGCCGAAGGCGCAGTGAACGAGATCAACGCGATCCCGCTGGACGATGAAGCGTCATACAAACTTTATGCCGCCGCCAAAACCGTGGCCGTGTTTCAGGTGGAATCCAGCGGTATGATGGATGCGCTGCGGCGTATGAAACCCGACTGTATCGAAGACATCATCGCGCTTGTCGCGCTCTATCGCCCCGGTCCGATGGAGAACATTCCGAAGTTCTGTGAAGTGAAGAATGACATTTCGGATCGCGACACGTTGCACCCGTCGATCGACCACATCCTCGACGAAACCCAAGGTATCATTGTTTACCAAGAACAGGTTATGCAGATCGCCCAAGAGATGGCGGGCTACAGCCTTGGCGGTGCGGATTTGCTGCGCCGCGCGATGGGGAAGAAGCTGCAAGAGGCGATGGACGCCGAGAAGCCGAAGTTCATTTCCGGTGCCGCTGAAAACGGTGTCGACAAAAAGAAAGCGCAGGAAGTCTGGGATCTGCTCGACAAGTTCGCCAACTACGGTTTCAACAAATCGCACGCGGCAGCCTATGCGGTTGTATCCTACCAAACCGCTTGGCTGAAGGCGAACCATCCGGTTGAATTTATGGCCGGTGTGATGAACTGTGATATCCATCTTACCGATAAGCTGGCGGTGTATTTCCAAGAGGTAAAGAAGGGGCTTGAGCTTCCTTGGAAGCCGCCTTGCGTGAACACCTCACTCGCCACGTTTGATGTGCAGGAGGGCGCGTTGGTTTATGGTCTTGGCGGGCTGAAAAATGTCGGTGCGGACGCGATGGGACTTATCGTGGATGCCCGTTTGGGTGAAGGTGCGAAGCCGTTTTCGACCTTGTTTGATTTCGCCCGCCGCGTCGATCTGAAACGTGTCGGTAAACGACCACTGGAAATGCTGGCCCGTGCGGGCGCCTTTGATGTTCTCGACCCGAACCGCCGCAAAGTACTGGGCGGATTGGACGCGCTGGTAGGTTATTCTGCGGCGATCCACGATCAGAAAAATTCCAATCAGGTTTCGCTATTCGGGGAAGCGGGTGATGATCTGCCGGAACCTCGTTTGCCTGCGACCGAGGATTGGTTGCCTGCCGAACGTCTCGCCGAAGAATTTAAGGCGGTTGGGTTCTATTTGTCGGGCCACCCGCTGGATGATTACCTCGCGCCGCTGAAACGCAAAGGCGTGCTGACCCTTGATGAGGTGACAGCCAAAGCCGAGCAGGGGCCGCACGTTTCTAAGATGGCGGGCACTGTTGCGGGGCGCCAAGAACGAAAGTCCGCACGAGGCAACCGTTTTGCGTTTGTGCAACTCAGCGATCCGACAGGCCAATATGAGGTGACTATGTTCAGCGATACGCTGGAAGCCTCACGCGACTTTTTGGAAACTGGCGCGCAAGTGGTTCTAAGCGTTGAAGCCACGATGGAAAGCGAGCAACTCAAACTCCTCGGTCGGTCGGTGTCTCCGATTGATCTGGCCGTGGCAGATGCGGGTTCAACCGGCCTGCGGGTGTTCCTTGGCGATCCCTCTGCAATCCCGACGGTCGACGAAATCTTGCAAAACGCGATCCGCGACAAGGTTAAGGGCGGACGGGGGCCAATTACGTTCACCATTGATGATGCCGAACTGGGTGAAATCGACGTCGAACTTGGCGCTGAATTTCCGGTGAATCCGCAGATCAAAGGCGCCCTTCGCAGCCTCAGTGGTGTTATCGAGGTTCAAGAAATCTAACGCAGCTTACACGTGCGGCAAAACCCCGCCTGTCCAAAGGGTCCGGTGGACGCATGCAGACCCATCCGTTAAGACATTCTAAACGGTAATGCGAAGGACGCTAAATGCGCCATATTTTGTTGGGACTGGTTGTGGCCACAGGGCTTTCCGCATGCGGCGATCCGTTGCGCAATGTGGCGCGTCTTGATGATGTGGCTCTGGCGAATGACGCGGCAAACGTAGCCGAAATTCCGGCCGAGGCACGCAATAACGCTGGCGGCGGTGGGCTATTTCGCCGGATGTTAAACCGCCAACCCAACGACCCGACAAATGCTGCCGTGGAAGCAGCTTTGGCTGATGCCGAAGCTGTCGATGTTGAAGAACCGGTTCAAGCATCTGACACGGAAACACAGCCTGAACCGCAGCAAGCTGAAACGCCAAGACGTGGATTGCGCGGGTTATTTGGTGGCAATGGTCGCACAGATCGCCCGCGCACCGGCCTTGATGCAGCTGATGTAGATGCTGGCACTGTCATGCCATTTGGCGAAATCGCTCGCGTGTGCGGCTTGAGGGCCAACCAGCTTGGGACGCAAATAGACGGCGGTGGTGGTTTCAAAATCTACGACACCATCCCCCACACGACGTCCCCTAGACCCTTTTACATCACAGGGTTTGACGACAATTGTGCCCGCACATTCACAGGGGCTGTGGTCGTGACCGGCGACATCGAAACCCATGAATTCGTCCGCTACCAAGGCAGCAATGAGAGCATCGACTACACGACAACCGACAACGCCTATGAAGCGTTGAAGGCAAGTGAATGTCGCGTTGGCCGTGGCCAGCCCTGCGGTGAGCGTACTGATCGCCTAAACCGCGATACGCATTTTATCACCGTCTACAACTTCTTTGGCGGCACGTTCAGTTCTGTGCCGACCCAATGGGCGCAAATCCTCGTCCATGACGGCGAAGTTTTGGCGATGTCTCTAAAGGACGGCTAACACCTAGTAGTGCGGCGGGCGCTGGTCCGCCAACGGCACACTGCTGCCCGTATCCATCTCACGGCTCGCTTCACGTTCCATCAGCATCTGCACGCGGTACGTCAGCTTGCTGATCTCACCTTCTTGACGCGCTATGATATCGGACAAGTCATCCACCGTACGGCTAAGATGCGCGAGCTGTTCTTCAAGGTTTGTTTGGTCACTCATACCCATCCATTAAGGCGCTGGGCGGCGCTTTGCTAGCCCCTGCTGTTGCGTGGCGCGTGTGGGCGCGGTAAAGCGCGGGGATAAATGTCCTGAGCGGGAGCCAAACCAATGGCCAAGCAGAAAAAACCCCAACGACCCAAGGCGCAGACCCCAAAAGGGTTTCGCGATTATTTCGGCGCGGAAGTGGCGCAGCGCACAGACATGCTACGCACGATTGCTGGGGTTTATCATCGTTACGGGTTCGAAGCGCTTGAATCAGCGGCTGTTGAAACAGTTGAGGCACTTGGCAAATTCCTTCCCGACGTGGACCGCCCCAACGAGGGTGTCTTCGCGTGGCAGGAAGAAGATGAGAACGACAACGGTGATTGGCTCGCCCTGCGTTATGATCTGACCGCACCTTTGGCGCGTGTTTTTGCCCAGCACCGCAATGATTTGCCAACGCCCTATCGCCGTTTTGCGATGGGTCCGGTTTGGCGCAATGAAAAGCCTGGCCCGGGACGGTTCCGCCAATTTTATCAGTGTGATGCAGACACAGTCGGGTCCGGTAATGTCGCCGCCGACGCCGAGATTTGCGCGATGCTGGCGGATACGCTGGAAGCCGTGGGAATTGATCGCGGCGATTACGTCGTGCGCATCAACAACCGCAAGGTTCTGAATGGTGTGCTGGAAGCCGTTTTGGCCGCAAACACTCCAAACCCCAATGAGCCACCTGTCGCCTATGATGATCTGGGCGAATGGCAGGCCAACATCCTTCGTACGATCGACAAGTTCGACAAGGTCGGTGAAGCTGGCGTGCGTGAACTGCTTGGCAAGGGGCGTTTGGACGCGTCTGGTGCCTATATCGATGGCGTCGGTCTGAGCGATGTAGAAGCCGAGCCCGTTATCGCATTCCTGACGTCTAAGGGAGACGATACAACAAGCACGCTCGCGAATTTGGAAAAGGCAGTTGGTAGCTCTGAAATTGGCCTCAAGGGTGTAGCAGAACTCCAACAAATGGCCGACCTTCTGGCCGCTGGTGGCTATGGCCCTGACCGCATCGTCATCGACCCGTCTGTTGTTCGTGGCCTTGGCTACTACACGGGTCCCGTGTTTGAGGCCGAACTCACCTTCGAGATCAAAGACGAAAAGGGCCGTCCGCGCTCCTTCGGCTCAGTCGCGGGCGGTGGTCGCTATGATGACCTTGTTAAACGGTTCACCGGCCAAGAAGTCCCTGCGACAGGCGTATCCATCGGCGTTGATCGCCTGTTGGCCGCGTTGCACATGAAGGGCCGTCTTAACACGGATACCACTGGCCCCGTTGTCGTGACGGTCATGGATCGTGACCGCATGGCGGATTATCAGGGCATCGTGTCCGAGCTGCGTAATGCGGGCATTCGCGCCGAAGTTTACCTTGGAAACCCCAAGAGCTTTGGCAATCAGTTGAAATACGCAGACCAACGCAACAGCCCGATTGCCATCATCCAAGGCGGCGACGAACTGGCCGCAGGAACGCTGCAAGTCAAAGACCTGATCCTTGGGGCGAAACTCGCCGAGACAGCGTCGCAAGAAGAATGGAGCGAACGCCCTCAACAGTTCGAAATCCCTCGTGCTGATCTGGTGAGCCGGATCAAAGCGTTGTTGGACGAGCAGAGCCAGTGACAATGATCGGACAAGCCAATTGGGACCGCGCGCGGCGCTATCAAGCCGCCATTGCTGAGCGCGGTGCGGTGATAACGGATGCGGATTACCTGCAGCCTGCTGAAACGCTTTTGGATTTATACGGCGAAGACATCCGTGCCCGCGCGTTCACAACGCACGACCCCCTGCGCGGAGAGCAAATGCTGCGTCCCGATTTCACAGTGCCAATCGTGCAGCAGCACATGGCCTTTGGCGCAGAACCCGCACGCTACACCTATCTGGGTAAAGTGTTTCGGAAGCAAGAAATTGACGAAGCCCGCCCATCCGAGTTTGTGCAGGTCGGGTTTGAGATATTTGACGGCAGTGACGTCGCCAAAGCAGACGCTGAGGTTTTCGCGACCTTCGCTGAAATTCTCGCCGATGCGCCGGTTTCACCAGTAACAGGCGATATCGGCATTTTGCGTGCAGCTGTTATGGGCCTGAAGACCACTGAACGCCGCCGCGCCGCCCTTATGCGCCACCTTTGGCGTCCGCGCCGCTTTAAGGCATTGTTGGACAGGTTCGGTGGCATCTCTCCGGTTCCCGCCGCGCGCGCTGCATTGCTTGCTGAGGCTGACCCGATGGCGAACTTGCCAACAGTTCTTGGTTTGCGGTCTGAATCTGAGATCGCTATGCGGATCGAGGCCCTGCGCGACGATGCCGCCGCCGATCCTATTTCGCACATTGAGCGGGACCTGTTGGACGCATTGTTAAGCGTTCGCGAGACCGCGCCCAATGCGATGGCGCTTCTCGGGGATATCGCGGTCGACTTGCCGTCAATTTCTGCTGCGGTTGACGGGATGTCCGCACGGCTCGACGCACTGTCTGCACTTGGTGTCGATGTTGAAGTGCTCCCGTTCGAAGCCGCCTATGGCCGAACCTCAATGGAGTATTACGACGGTTTCGTGTTCGGCTTCGCTGCCGCCGCAGACCTGAACATCCCACCCGTCGCGACTGGCGGACGCTATGATGCGCTAACGACTGTTCTGGGTGCCGGAAAAGGTGTTCCCGCAGTCGGCGGAGTGATCCGGCCAGACCTTGTTGCAATCGCGGAGGCTGCCCGATGACCTTAAAGCTCGGTGTGCCGTCCAAGGGGCGGCTGATGGAAAAGACGTTTGATTGGTTTGCTACGCGGGGTGTGACCCTGCGCAAGTCCGGTTCTGACCGTGAATACGCGGGTGCTGTGGATGGCATTGATGGCATCGAACTGGTGCTTTTGTCCGCCGGGGAAATTCCGCGTGAGTTGGATGAAGGGCGCATTCACCTTGGTGTTACGGGCTCTGACCTCGTGCGTGAAAAACTCAGCTCATGGGACCAACGCGTTGTCGAAGTTGCCAAGATGGGTTTTGGCGGCGCGGACCTGATTATTGCTGTTCCGCAAGCCTGGATTGATGTTGATAACTTGGATGACCTTGATGCCGTCGCTGCCGCATTTCGGGCCAATCACGGGTTCCGACTGCGCATCGCTACAAAGTATCACCGCCTCGTCAGGAACTTTTTGCGCGAGAATGGGGTTGCCGATTACCAGTTGGTCGACAGCCAAGGTGCGACTGAAGGGACAATCCGCAACGAGACCGCCGAAGCTGTTGCTGACATTACGTCAACAGGCGAAACCTTGCGGGCTAACGGCCTGAAAATATTGGGTGATGGGCTTATTCACGCCAGCCAAGCCACGCTGTTTCGCGGTCGCCGCAGCAATTGGACCAAAGATCAGCGTGAGATACTAAAGGCGCTCGACGCGAAATTGGTGCGCTAGTTTCGGATTGTAGGAGGCAATGCCTATGCCGCCAATTCACCTACCTTAAACGTGAAATAGGACACCCAAAGGGTGCCCTATTCCAATGCAAACATAAGAAGAAAAACTTAGTAGTCGAACGTACCTACTGTCTCAACGACACTAAACAGACGATCTGCAGTGGTTTCGTATGAGGCAGGCTTGTCGCCAAAGTCCATGGACATGCCGAAGTTAAATCCATCCACCGTGTCGCCGTCAATGTCGGCGCGGGTAAGGCCCGCATACAATGCGTATGTGTCGTTCACGTTGTATGTGCCGCCAATGCGGAACAGGTCGGCATCCCTACCGTCAAG
>Ga0209121_10003028_pt1 | contig 16531 bp, 13 predicted proteins | sample Cruoilmetagenom3_FD_187292 | JGI IMG/M metagenome (GOLD analysis project Ga0209121, IMG submission 187292) | Oil polluted marine microbial communities from Coal Oil Point, Santa Barbara, California, USA - Sample 3 (SPAdes) (version 2) | ecosystem: Environmental > Aquatic > Marine > Oil seeps ... | reverse complement strand
GGTTACACAGGAATCCGGATATATATAGTAGCGATGATTGATTCCGGCCAGACCGGCGAAATGAGGTGGGTCAAGCACAACCAGTCCAATAGTGGGATTCTCTGAAGCATAATACCTCATCCAGACAGCACGCCTTACCGTATCCGAATGGACATCGTCTTTTCTCGGGTCGGTCCCGACATCGAAGTCAGAGACGACGCCGGCATAGAGGCCGTTTGTGGCGTTTGAGCCGTGGTTCTGGATGTCGTACACGAGAATAACGAAATCGTCGTAACCAGGGTCAGCGCACATATACGAGTTCTGAGTGATTTTCAGGTCTTTAGGCGAAGTATGGCCGGCATCGTTCATGATGCATCTGAAGTGTTCGTCGCCCGAGCCGGGCGGAACTATTGCATGCAGGCTGTCAACGATGCGAAAGTCGGTGTTGACTCCGCTATTGGCCGGCTGGTTGTAGAACCGGTCAACGAGATATGACTGACTGTTGCCCAGCATCAGACTGGAATAGAACAGATGGCTGGCCGAGGTTTTGGGATAGCAGAATCCAGAGCCCGAATAAGAAGGCGGTTCGGTATATCCGATTGAGCCGAGGCAGGTGACGGTCAGTTTGCAGTATCCAGTATCGTGGTCCATTACCACCTGGCCGGCCATAATGTTGGTAATCTGGCTGGTTGTGTCATTGGAACGGTCCATGTCGCTACCCAAAGCGGTGAACATCGAAACCGTGTAACTGTTCCCTGACGGGCCAGTGTTCCAGTCCGGGGAAAAAGTCACTTCAGTTCTGTGGCCAGGCGCTAGCGGACCCGGATAGGTCGTAGTCTGGTTGTACACCAGGGTCCCGGAAGAATCAATCTGGCAGGTTACCGGTATGTCACTTTCAGCAGTCTCGCCGAAATTCACAATCCGCGCCTTGGGCGTGTACGAACCAGGAGTGATGCCCGTGCCCGGCGATAGAATCCTGGACACACCGACATCATGAGCAAGTCCGGATACCGGTTCGACAATCGCCCGGATGTTCCAGTTGTAGTTGAGCTGGGGGTTCAGGTCGGGTAACTGCTGCCAATGGCCGCCGCTGGCACCAGTGGCTATGAATCCGCCCCGGTTCCGTATCATCGGACCAGAATCAACCCCGAGCGGAAACTTAGCCGAGTCATGGGTAACCCGGACACAAGCCCAGAAATCGGTCCCGGCCGTTGCAACCAGTGGCCTCGTCAAGTCAATCCACTTCCATCGCATGGAACCCGAACCGGTATAAGGGAACGAATCCACTATCGAGCCCGGCGTCGTATCATTATCCTCGCCGAAGATAAAGATATAATCATTCGAAGACGCATCGCGCTGATAGAACAATACCGCTTTGACCGTGCACTTGAATGTCGGAGTGAACCTGACCGCACCGCGGTAGGTACCACCGCTGGTCAAGCCGATAGCATTGGCATTGCCACCATCGTAATGCAATGTTTCCGCGGGATTATCGGTCCATTCGAGCCCGGTCAGGGCTGAAGCAAGCACGACCTCTTCTGGTGCAATCTTTGACCCGGCTGTACTCAGCAATCCTGCGGCCGGCGCAGATTCTGCCGAAGCGTTGGCCGCCACAGTCAGGCCAAACGCCAGCACCAGGCTTATGACCATGATGCTACTTTTCATACGCTCCTCCTTCAGGGTTTCTGCCTTACCGACTTTGTGCAGCCGGTTCTCATAACGGCTGCTATCTTAATTCTAGTGTAATCCCCGAACACGAAATGTCAAGCGGTAGAATCCGAGTCAAGAACCGGAATAAAACCGCAAAGATTTGTGACCTTTGTGTGAATTCTCCATTTAATCTTGCCCGGAAACCGACACCGATTACGGTTATTAAAAGTTTGGTGCCACATGTGAAAATTCATGTGAAGCGCGATGAAAGGTCAGGAAGCTTGAGTTCCTGCTCTCAGATGCCCGGTCAAAAGGCGCTGACTTTATCATTACCTGCGGCCCTGTCCAGTCTAATCATGTCCGGGCAACAGTGGCTGTCGGCGCAAGGCTTGGCCTTAAGGTTGTTGCGGTTCTGCGTGGTGAACCGGAGCAGGTTCCGGACGGGAATTTTCTTATTTGCTCGTTACTGGGTGCGGATTTCCGTTTCATAACATCAGCGGACTACAGAAATGTGGATGCAATCATGGAGGATATGGCTCAGGAGTATAGACAGAAGGGTTTCCGGCTGTATGTTATTCCTGGGGGCGGGTCAAACGGGATTGGGGTCTTGGGATATGCCAAAGCGGCCGAAGAGATGGCAGGGTATATTCGGTCTGTTTCCTTACCGAGGTGAGATATTCGAAAACCGCTAATTAGAGGATGTGGATTTCTACTTTGGAGAATTTCGGCTGGAGCCCTGGAATAAACCTGGGTGCGACTTTGAGTGCTTCTCCAGGCAGAACCATGCGGTTTTTCAGTTCTTTCTGGATTATGTTGCACCGTTCGGTTGACAGTCTTTCCTGTTCGGTGTAGACATAAACCACAATTTCTTTCTTGAATTTCTGTTTGGCGATGTTGGCAGCTTCGTCCAGGCGGTGGCCGGCATCTTGGAGAAGCTGGGCCGTGCCAGGTGTGAAGAGTTGGTCTGCTGCTATTGATACTGTCCATTCGTTGTCTTTGTGATAGACCATGCCATTGATGCGTTGAGGCATGATTGGGGTTCTGGTCTGGTTGCCTTGGGCATCGTAGGCGTTGAATGTGAAGCTGTAGATTTCTCCGGTTGTAATGACATCGCCGTTGTCGGTTCGACCGTCCCAGGTGATGGCCGCGGGTGGCTGGCCTTTGCGGACGATACGGCGGACTGTTTTGCCCAGGGAGTTGGAGACTACAAGTTCCCAAGTGGCGACCCGGTTTTCAAAGGATGGGAGAAATACGATGATATCCCCGTAGATAAGGTCTTTGTCTACCGGCACGCGGAGGAAGGATGAGTGGATGAAATGGTGAGGAATCGTTATGGAATCGACCGAACGATAGAGCGCTTGATCGAACACATAGGTTTCAGGAACGAGAAGGTCATTGACAGGTGAGAACGGGTCCAGCCGTGGTGTGAAGTATAGTTTGGCATCATCGATTTTGATTTTGACTTGGCCGGTGATTACTTCCTCACCCAATCCATGTTCTTTTCCGGTTTCAGTCGTGGCGGTTGTTTCAGGTTTTTGGGTTTCGGGCGTCTGCGCGAAGAGAAGTGTGAGGAGCAGGGCAATCATCAGGACAGGGTGAATTTGAAGGTTATCCGGCCCCACTGGTCTTCGGATTTCACGCCCGAGCCCAGTGGTGCAAATTTCCATCCCAAAAGCGCTGCGATGACTACCTGGTCTAGGTCCGGGTATCCAGAACTGGATTCCACGGTGGGCATACCTTTTACATTGCCGTTTGGCTGGACCCAGAGCCGGATAACAACCGTGCCTGATATGCGCCGCTCAAGCGCCCATTTGGGATAGCGGGGAACAATCTTCTTGACGATTTGCCGTTTCGATATGGGTCCGGCAACCATGAAGTGTGTTCCTTTTGAAACCGGGCCTGTTACCTTGGGCAGATTCCGGGCAGGCATCTGGGGTAGTTTCTTTGCCGGTTTTTTGGCCAGAGACCGGTGTTCGATGGTCAACTGGACCGTTGGAGTTTTTACACCAGGGTAGCCGCGCAGGCCGGCATAGCCGGACCCGCTGCCATGGCTCAGTCCACGGGCGAGCGCTACTTTGGGCTGGGCCAGGATTTCATCGGTGGATTTGTTCGAGCCTTTTCCTCCGAGTCGAATTACATCAAGGCCGTCACCCCGGTTCAGTTCGTAACGGTCAAGGTCGATTTTGGCCTGGCTGGGGTTCCGGTCAATGGTGGCATTCATGTCGATGGCCCCGGTTTCTTCGGATGCAATACCCGAACCGTAGGTTGCAACCGGGCCGGAAATCTCGGTATTGCCACCTTGGCCGCCGATTGCGGCTTTGGGCAGGATTTTTGCTACTTCAGGACGGTAGGTTACATCCATAAATGTCACTTCCTGAAGGTCAAGATATTCCTTGGCGGCCGGAGTAGCACGGGAAAAGAGCAGCAGGAATCCGATGTGCAAAACAACCGATGCCAGGACAGCGATGTCAATGAAGTGGGATGGGTGTTTCGACATCATTCTTCTCCGTGGATTTTCTTGGTAGCGCATGCGATGCGCAGCGCACCGGCTCGTTTGGCAGTGGCAAGGATATCCAGAACTTCGGAATGGAGCACATCTTTGTCTGCGCGGACAACCACCAGGACATACGGGTCGTTAATGAGTTTTATTTCCAACTGGTCCTCAAGGTCGCTTAGGTCAGATACCGGTTTGTCATCCCAAAGAAGCGTGTGGTCGCGCGTGTAGGTTATGGTGACATTTTCTTCGACTTTGCGCTCGGATGTATGGGTCTGCGGGACAGCAACCGGGGTCTGGTTGTGGGCCATCACCAACGGGGCAACAACCATCATGATAAGCACGAGTATCAGGCCGACTGCGGCCATTGGGAGAATGTCAATAGTTGCGGATTTCATTTGACTTTTTTCTTCCTCAGTAGTGCCAGGTCTGCCGCTCCTGCCTGCTTGGCTATGTCCAGAACTTTCATTACTCTATTATACTTGACTTTGTCGCCGGCGGCAACTACGACCTTTCGTTCCACGCTGCGGCTGAGCAGTTTCGGAAGCAGTTGGGCAAGGTTGTCGTATGATACCTGTGCTTCGTTCAGAAGGATGCGGCCGTCATTGGTTACAAAGATATTGGCCTTGATATCTGTGCCTTGCTCGCTTTTTCCAGCCCGCGCGATGCCCGGGGCCGAGACGAAAATACCGGTTTCGAAGAAAAGCGGCATTGAAACGATGAATGCTATGACCAGGGACAGCGCAATGTCAACCAAGGATGTGAGGATTAACTCACCTCTTTTTGCAGAAACACGGCTGCGGCGACGCATCAGAATTCCCAGTCAGTGTCCTTTGTCGGAACAGGCTGTGGTTGTGGCGGCGGAACCGGTTTGGGAGTTAGAGCTGGAGTAACAGGCCGGTTTGGTGCCCACTTTTTGAATCGTTCCAAAAGCACGATTAGCCGGTCTGATGTCGCTTCGAGAGTCGCCGACATATCCGTGGCCTTTTTTGTGAAGTAGTTGTAGAAGAACAGAGTCGGGATACCGATGATAAGACCGAACGCAGTAGTCAGTAACGCTTGGGCGATACCAGCCGAAACGACGACCGGGCCTCCAGAACCCGTAGCTGCAATATTGCTGAAGGCTTGAATCAGTCCCACTACGGTTCCGAGCAGTCCGAGAAGGGTTGCGGCATTGGCCAGGGTGCCCATACCGCCGAGCAGCCTTTCGTATCGGATTCTCTCCTCTAGGATGAGACTGTAGAGCAGGTCGGAAAGTTCGTCGCTGTCCAGGGAGATATTTTTGATTGCGGTAGTGAAGAGCCTTCCTAGTGGATTCTTTATCGTCTTAGACCACCTCAGAGCTTCTGCAGGACCGTTATTCTTCAGGATACGGCGCAATTCGACCAGGCTTTTTGCCGGCTTGAAACGATTTCTGGAAAAGTACCAGAACCTTTCGATGACCAATGCAAGCGCAGCTATCGATGCGATTAAAAGAACAACCATAACCAGACTGTTTCTGAAGATTTGGAGTAAGGTCTGACCCATTATCATTGTTGCCTTCCTTGTTTTGGCGGGTTGGGTTTTTGTTCAGGCGCCGGAATTTTTCCGGATTCTTTTTCAACTTTTTCTGAACCGGGCGGGTGTTCCTCGACCACACCGGCCCCCAAGCGCTTCTGGCACGAGCTGATGTTATCGCGGGCGCTTTCCGCATATTCTGATTTGGGGAAGGAGTCAACGACAGTCTGGAATGCTTCGAGGCTTTTTTGATACTCGCCCAGATTAAAATAGGCGATTGCCATATCGAAGAAAGCGCCGCTCCTTTGTTCGTGTTCGGGAAAATAGTCGAGGAATTTCCGATAGGCCCGCGTTGCCTCATTCCATTTTTTAAGCTGGGCATAGGACTCTGCGGTAAGGAGCTGTGCGTCGCCGGCTAAGTCCGAACCGGGGAAATTGACTACGGCTTTTTGCAGTTCAAGCACTGCCTGTCCGTAGTTTTGAGCATCGAACAGGGCCCTACCTTTGTCATATTGACCTTCTGCCGCCATTTCCGACTGCGGGAATCGCCTGAGGAATTCTTCCATGACAAGCGAATCTTCCTGCCCGCCGAGGTAATAGCTCATCTCCAGGCTTTTGCGGACGCTCGGGCCTTGGGGGTCAGAAGGGTAGAGGTCGAGGAATTTCTGGTATTCCCTTACCGCGTCAAGGTACTGGCGGCGGTTGTAATAGCATTGTGCGATAAGGGCCTGAGCAGGAGGGGCGTATTCAGAATTCGGATGCCGTTCGACTACGAATTCAAATGAGGCGATTGCCTTGTCGTACTTGAGCGCCTTGAAATAGGTGTCGCCGGTGCGGAATGCCGCTTCAGCTACCTTGGGGTTGTTTTCAGGAAATTTGTTCATCAAAACGGTCCAGGCATCTACCGCCTGGCCGTAGTATCGCAGTTGGTAATAGCAATAGCCGGCATAGAAATAGCCGGGAACAGCAGCCAGCCGATTGTCTGAGAAAGTGTTTGAAAGTGCCTCGAATACATCCAGTGCTTTCAGGTATTCACACTGATTGAACAGGCTGTAACCGTACCCGAGATAAGCGCTGACCGTATAGAGGGTATCGTCAGCCTTGGCGCTCAGGAGACCTTTGAACCCGCTTACCGCTTCGTCGAGCCGGCCGAGATGGTAAAGGCAGAAGCAGCGTCCCAGACGGGCATAAGGGGCGATGTCAGAACTTGCAGGATTGGTATATGCCCTTTGATAGTAAGCGTCTGCTTCGTTGTATTTCTGGTAGTAGTAGAACCCTTCTGCCAGGAAATAGAGCGTTTTGGCTCGCCATTCGGTTGTGTCGTTCGGGTAGTCAGTTACATATTTGGCACCGATAGCAATGGTTTTCTCGAACTGGCCGGAGCTGTTGAGAGACAGAAGCAGCATTGCACAGGCCGGTTCGCGTAATGAGGTTTCAGCATACTCTGTCAATATGGATTCGAATTGCCTGTCTGCTTTGTCGAATTCGCCCATCTGATAGAACAGAACGCCGGAGAGATAGTCACCAACACCGGAAATTTCGCCTGTCTTGAACATCTGCGCAAGCTGAGAGGTAGTAAGCAGGGTCTGTGCTGTATCGGCAGTTGCCAGCATTGCTTGCGTAAGCTGGAGGTTCGCATAGGAGGCAATTTTTGTATTCGGGTAGTTTGCCCGGACTTTCTGAAATCGTTCTACTGCATCTGCGGGTTTCCCAAGCGCTTTGTCGGCATAACCGATGAAGTAGTTGGCGTGGGCGGCCAGGAAGTTGTTTGAATGACGGGTGAGGGGCATGAGATGGTCGACTGCAGCACCGTAATCCTTCAGGGCTATCAGGGTGCAGCCAAGGAAGTAATTGGCATAATCGACAAGTGGGGAATAAGGGAAATTGTCAATGAAGAACTGGAGTTTGGCACGGGCACCGTCGTAGTCGTGGTTGACGAAAAGCGCAATACCGGCAGCGAAATGCGCCATTGTGGCAAGCGGAGTATTAGGTACCTCGGTAGTGATTTCCTTGAACTTCAACAGGGCGGGCAGGGGTCGACCTGTTGCTGCATAGGATTTTGCCAGATAGAATTTTGATTCTGGCAAGTCCAGGCCGCTGAGTTTAGATATGGCCGGCTCATATTCTTTTTGAAAGTAGTGAAGAACGCCGAATGCGAAGCTGGTCCGGTCGTCTTTCTCGTATCCCTGCTTCTTGGCGAGGCGTTCCATTGCCAGCCGTGCCTGGCGGTAGTTGCCGGTCATGGCATATGATATGGCGACGCCGTACATCGCTTCGGGTTTTATATAGGAGTAGTGCGGCCGGGCGAGAATCTGTTTGAAGAGGGAGAGAGAATGGCCGTATTGTCCAAGGTTGAAGTATGATTCAGCCAGGGCGAAGCGCAGTTCACCGCCGAATTCGCTGGAACCGTAATCCTTTACCAGTCGCTTTAAGCCGGCCGTGGCCTGTTGGTAATTCTGTTCTGCGACTGCGGTCTGAACTTTGTTGTACCGCTCAACTAGGATGCGTGTCTGCCCGGTTGTGAGCGCATTTGACAGAACGAACAGCAGCAGCCACATGGTTCTATTCGCCGGGCCGGATTTCCACTTTACCTTTCGGCCCTTTGGTTTTGATTTCGGTGAGAAACCCGGAAAACTCCAGTGGTGAGTTGTGTTTGTCAAGGACAATAATATTGTAGTAGTAACGGCCGTCAGCGACCAGACGGCCGACATCGTCCAGCCCGTCCCAGCTCATGCGCAGCGGTGGATTTTCCCAACTGCTGAATGTGCGTACTATTTCGCCATAGCTGTTTTTGATAAGTATCTGCCATCTCTTTACCGGGGCACGACTGAGAACGCGGATATCCATCCAGAGAACATTCTGTTTGTTTTCCGGGGTCGGGCTGAATACACTAGGCAGTGCGTCTATCCAGACGCGAAAGCCTGCGAAATCAATGAATACCCCGACTTTGTGAGTAGGAGCAAGCCGGTAGCTGGATTCGTGGTGCAGCAGGAAGGCGTAGTCCACACCGACGCCCATTTTGCCCCAGGATTTGTGAACCCCAAGGCCCAGACTGATTTCATTCTGGTCCACACCCGCACGCTGGACCAGGATTCCGGGCACAATCTGGAATTCAACACCACCGTGTAGTACAGGATGCGGAGTGAAGTTCCGTGTGGGATTACCGATGGAATCAATGTTCCAGACCAGAGGCACGGACAGGTCGGCCGCGATAACGGCACGGCCGCCGAGTAGCCGAACCGCGCTGCCGACTCTGAGAGTGCGGGGATAGATTTCCGGGATATCCTTAAGCGTTAATGTGGGCTGAACAAGGTTTTGTGCGGAAACACCGAAGCTGAAAGGACGAGGGAGTTTGATAAGTGCGCCAAGGTCCAGTCCCATACCGACATCAGAGAACTCGGCAATGTTTTTGGTCAAAAGCTTCAAGTTGAGGCCGAGGCCGAGGGAATTCGTGGGATTGTAGGAATAAGAGACTAGAAAGGCATTCTCGGCAAAAACGAAATGTCGGTATTGCGCGTTTTCAGGTGTCCTTGAATCCAGTCCCTCAGCACCGAAGTTGAGCAGGGTCAAGCCGAAAGTACCAAGTTCTTTGGTGGGCAGGGCATAACCCATGAATTCCATGCGAGCGCCGTATAACTGGGAATGGACAAGCAAGACCTCTTGGGCGTTGAGCTGGAAAAGGCCACCCGGATTGAAGTATCCGGCCTGGGCATCGTCAGCGATGGCGGTAAATGCCTTGCCGAGCGCAAGACTCCGAGGTGCGGCACCGTAAGAAAGAAAGGCGCCTGGAAGGCCTCCTTCGGCCCAAGCGGCTGAAGGCAGGGCTGCACAAATCGCAAAGAGCAGTATTCGTTTTACCATACGACTGCAATCCGGTGGGTGTTTTTGAAAGTGGTGGCGGTATGGAGTTGGCCGATTACCTGGACCACATACATACCATTTGCTACTCTGCGACCCTGGTCGTTTCTGCCATTCCAGTATAAACGGTTAAGACCTGAACGGGCGCCTGGTCTATTCCTTGGAAAGTACCAGGAACGGACTGCATTGCCAAACGGGTCGTAGATTCTCACCGTGATATCGCTTGAGGGTTGAAGGTAATAGCTGATTTCCACAGATTCCCGGTTGTAGCCGAATGGATTTGGAAAGGCGTGGATTTTGCCCATGGCGAGTGAGCTGTCAGGCATGTCTATATAAATGCCGATGTATTCGGTGGTATCAGCGCATATTTTGATAGTGTCATTTTCGGCCCCATGGTCTGCAGTGCAGAGGAAGCGTGCAGTGAGACGGCCTAAGGTATCGGATAGGAGTGCAGAATCGAGCATTTCGCCCATGCCGGTTATGACTGCAAAACGGCAGGGTGCGGCGACGATAGGTTGGAAATTCGCATCTTTCATGGTTACTTGGATATAAGTCGTTTCGCCGGCACGGACTGTATCCGGGGCTGAGATTACAAGTTGTGTGGCAAGCGCACGGATATTGAGCCAATTGAGGTAGGATACCAATCCGCTGTGCAGCGTCGTAGCCCAGATGTTCTGGTTTGGTCCGGCATCGTTGAATTGAACCGAAAAAACGGCACCGTCAGCAAGTTCGGCCCGGTCTGGCGCAGACTCAAAGGAGAAGTCGGAGTTGAGCATTACGGAATCCCCCTGGTTTACTACACGATTCCAGCAGGCATCACATGGATAGACTGTAACATTGAACGGTGTCCGAACATATTGTGTCAGAGGTTTCCCGGCTTTGCCTGGGGTCTGCCAGACATTGGTTGTCGGGTCTCCGGGCAGGAGGGTTTCACCTGGGAAGAGCGGCAGTAGATGCTGGAAGCTTCCTGGTACTACGGTTACTACCGAGGAGGTACCTGCCTGGATGGACGAACCTTCACCCGGCACGACGGTCAGACGATGCTGGCCGGCTTGGCGTAAGGTGACGGTGAATGTTCCACGGCCGTTTGAGAGCTCGCTGCCACCGGGCAGTTGAGCAAAGCTGTCGGTGACGCTGAAGTAGACGCTGTCATTGCGGAACTGGATAAGGTTATACCAGGCATCAGTCAGGTAGACTTCGAAGTTGAAACTGTCACCGGCAACTTGGTTGCGTGGTGGAGTTGGCTGGCGTCCTTCGGGCGAACCTGGTGCCATTTTTTCTCCTGGCATGAGCGGAAATAGCTTCTCGGGCGGGCCTGGGAAAATATTGATGGTATTACTCTGACCGGTTATAAGGTGCGTTGGTTCGACACAGCGCAGCTTGAGGCTTTCCGCTAGTGTAACAATAACCTTGTCCTGCCAGACGCCGTTGCTGAAGGTGATAAGGCTTGGGTAAACATATGTCCAGTAGTCGTCCCTGGTTGTGGATAAAAGGGCACTGCCATTATACGGATAGATGGCACCATATGGGTCCTTAGCTACTATCGTTATGTTGAAAGAATCCCCAACATACTGGGGACTAGGAATCTCTGTGAACTCGAATGAGTTCAACTGAGCCACAAGGAACAAACCCAAAACTACGCTCATTACAGTGCATAAATTTTAAGTATTCATGCTTTTATGTCAAACAAAACAAGAAACGCTTCCTGGGGAAAATTGTGGTTTTGGACAGGCGGTTCAGTGGTTCGAGCCGGGTTGCTGGCGCAGGTAGACGGTCTGAATCGGGAAAGGTATTTCGATGCCTTCTTTTTTGAACCTGGCGAAAATGCGTTTACGCAGGTAGTGCTGCACCAGGAACTGGTCTGGGAAAGAACGGACATGAACGACAAGAGTGAAATTCAATGAGAAGTCACCGTATCCAGGCATAAACAGGACATAAGGGGCCGGTTCGGCCAGTAGATTTTCTACTTTGCCAATAGCGTTTCTGGCTTCTTCGACGAGCACTTTCTCGATATGTTCAGGGTCGGATTCATAGCTGACACCGACTGGAATATCCAGGCGGAACTTCGATTCTTTAAGGTGGTAGTTGGTTACGACTGATTGTGCCAGTTTGGAGTTGGGAATTATGACAATGTTATTGTGGATGGTGCGGACAGTTGTTGCGCGCCAGGTGATGTCGGTAACGATGCCTTCTTCACCGTTCTCGATTCGGATGTAGTCTCCCGGCCGGATATGTCGCGACAGGGTTATGTATATACCGGCAAAGGTGTTTGCAAGAGTATCCTGTAAGGCCAGGGCTACTGCCAAGCCTCCGACCCCCAATGCGGTGATAATCGGTGTGATTGATATGCCCAAGGCATTCAGCAGAACAAGCCCGCCGATGACGATAATTGTGATGCGGACTATTGTCTGCGTGAGCCCAACAAATGCGATGCTGCTGCCGCGTTTTACTCCAACCCGGCGGATGATACTGATTGTGGTTTGTGCAGCGCTGTAAGTAATCGAACCGATTAGGAGAACCAGAAGTGTTTTGTCACTTACTTTGGTGAATTCGTGAGGCAGGAGGGCGATACGGGTGGCTGCATAGAATCCTCCGCATGCGCACCAGAGGATGAACGGACGGCGGGCAGCGGCTACGGCTACATCATCTATTATAGTAGTGGTGCGCGTAGTCCATTTCCTGAGTGCGGCAAAAAGAAAGTAACGAATCAGGTATCCCAGACCGATTGAGCCGCCAAAAACCGCAACTGCTATGATATAGAAAATCCATTGCTCAGTGCCGGAATTCGGGTTGGTCACGGCTAAATATAGGTTTGAGACAGGCTCTGTCAAATTATCACGGTCTCTCTTGACTGTAAAGGTCTGGAATCTAGTCTAGGTGTGATGACCGAGCTTTATGGTAAAAGACTGATCGGTCAGACAGGAATGCGCTACGCGGCGACGCGGGCCTTGATCGTAGCAGGTGCCGGCGTCGTTCTGAGCCAACTGTTCCCAGTTGCATGGTGGATAATACTAATAGTTATTATCCTTGCTATGGCGTCGGCTCGATTTGCGCACGGCTATCCGTTATATGTAGCACTCGCCGCCGCGGCACTGCTTTACGCGCGGGCACGGACGCTGCCTGTTCCTGAGCCGGGTTTGTATCAACAGAACCGGTCCCGCGGCGTCGTGGTCGAGGAACCGCTTACCAGGATTAACCCAAGGCTAGTCGTGAAACTCGCTCAGCCGTGGTGGGGGAAGGTGTCTGTATGGTTAAGGGATAGCTCAAATACGCCTCGTTACGGTGACCTGGTTGAACTGAGAAATGAGGTCAGGCCGTTCAGTTTTCCGCGCAACCCGGGCCTGGTTGATTACAATATCGTGTTGAGCCGTCGGGGTTTCGTGGGCCAGACTAATGTGAGGAAGAGCCAGATAACTGTTCTCAGTCATGGTCATGGGAAGATATGGATGAGGCTATTGATAGTGCCTTGCCGTAGGTATGTGTTCAGGACTATCAATCGGTTCCTACCTCGTAAGGAAGGTGCGCTGCTCACAGGTCTGTTGCTCGGGAATAAGCAAGGTCTGCCCAGAAGTGTTCAGGCGGCTTTTGCCGATTCCGGTGTAATGCATGTGCTGGCGGTTTCTGGCCTGCATGTTGGAATTGTGATAGGAATGATATGGTTGTTGCTTTCATTGATTTGGGTGCGTGGGTGGTGGCGTTTCGGTCTGATAGCGTTTGCAGTTATCATGTATGTGGGATTGACCGGCGCAAGGCCAGCATCTTTTCGGGCTATGGTAATGGGTCTGGCTGCGTTACTTTCGATACCTACTCAACGCCGGGTAACACCGGTCGCCAGTTTGAGTGTGGCCGGGTTGTTCCTTCTGGCAATGAACCCGCAGGCGTTGTTTGAGGCCGGGTTTCAGCTTTCATTTGTGGCGACTCTGGCAATTCTGTTGATTGTGCCGCCGATTAGCAGGAAGCTGCACTCGGTTCATGTCAGCCAATGGTTGCGAAAAAATGCGCTTCTGGCCTTGGCTGTTTCAGGAACCGCGTTTCTGGGCATCGCACCGTTGCTGTTACATTATTTCTATCGTGTTGCGATGCTCTCACCGTTTTCCAGTTTGCTGATTGTGCCACTGGTTGGTCTGGCAATCCCTCTGGGATTCCTGGTTGTGGTTGTGAATCTGGTAAGTGGTTTTGTCGCGGCCATATTTGCCGAATCGCTCAGGTTGGTGCTGAGCGTTATTCTTTGGTTAACACAGTTTCTTGGCGGGATGGATTGGACCGTGCTGGAACCGGGCAAGTTGTGCTGGCCGTGGATATGCTGTATATATGGTCTGTTTTTCCTGGCATTGAACTGGCGCAGGGGTTGGGCCAGGACCGGTCTGAGATTAGGGCTGGCTGTCAGTTTGAATATTCTTGTTTGGCGTGCTGCTTTTACCCGTCCCCAGACAAATGCGGTATTCCTTGACCCAGGCAGGGGGGATGCGGTTTTTCTTGGGGATAGCCTTGGGCGGACCGTGCTGATAGATGCCGGGATTAATCGCAAGCGTGTTCTGCGGGATTTCCTGCGGAGTCGTGGTATTCACAGAATTGATATTGCAGTCGTAACACATCCGGATATTGACCATTATGGCGGGCTTCTGGATTTGGATAACCGGTTTCATATTGATAAGCTGTTGATATCGACTACACAAGGCCGTCATGCTTATCAGCGGATGCTTGACCGATTCAGGAAGGACAGAACAGAATTCGTGATAGCTGGTAAGGGAACAGAAATTCAGGGGTTGGGATTTGGTTTGCGATTTATCTGGCCCGAGGGCAAAACCAGGTTTCTGTACAGGAAGGGTCTGGTTTCAACGAATAATATGTCCTTGGTTGCATTTGCTGAATATGCCGGGTTCGAGATGCTGTTCACCGGTGACCTGGATGACCCGAACCTGATTCAAGACCAGGATGTGCGGGCCGATTTGCTTAAGTCTCCGCATCATGGCAGCAGGAAAGGAAACCGTCAGTTACTTTATGATTGTGTTCAACCTAGGTATGTTGTGGTGATGGGACGGTATCCCACTCCTGCCGGATTGGAACAGAGGCTTATCGGTTATGGTAACCATTATATCAATACCAGACAGGAAGGTGCATGGATTTTAAGGTTCAGAAATAACGAACCAGTGGCTTGTCCTTATCTGGCTTCACGTTTTGGCCGATAAGAACGGTGGTTCTTACGGCCTGGGATGAATTTGACATAGGCTGAGGCACGTTCAGAATCTCCAAGCAGGCCGTAGGACAAATAGACTATATCCACACCGAGGAATAAACCGGGGGTTAAGTTGTATTCGTAACCGATACCCAATGACCATCCAGACCAGGTGCCAAGGTGAAATCCGGTCCGATACCCACAACGCAGGTAAATCCCTTGCTCAGTCGTTCTATTGCCGGATGTGCCGGCCTGGTTTCTTTTCAGATATAATTCCGCACCGGTGGATATGGTCGGGTTAAAATCCGGATAGATAGACAGGTCTGATGCAACCAGGATATGGCTTTCAGAAATAGGAATCTTGAGAGCAATCCCGTTTCTCAAATTGGCCGGAGGATACTCCCAGTCGGAAATGAATTTTCTGGGCGGGCCCAGATGGAGCAGGCTTGCACCTATTGTCAGGAAAACAAAAGGCCGGTAGAGTAATCCTCCATCAAAAGAAAGCGCGCACGCCTGGAAGGAATCGATGCGACTGGCAACATATTTTACAGCGACCCCTGTGCCAAGGTTGTGTGACAACCGCCATCCGATACCCGGACCTGCAACGAGGTCATTCAGGCCGAAAGTGCCGATTTCTTCGCCCTGCTCACTGCGCCGCGTATCGATAGCACTTAGGTAGCCAGCGGCCGCTCCCACTCCGAAGCGAGTGCCAATCGGAACGGTCAGACCGGCCGAAGTATAGGAAACAGACTGGAACATACTCATGATAGTAGCATTTGCATTGAACTGCTGATTCAGCGCCAGTCCGGCAGGGTTCCAGAACAATGCATTGGCATCGTCTGCAACTGCTGTGAAAGCACCGGCCATTGCCATTGGTCTTGCCCCAACACCTATTTTCATAAAAGTGAAACCCGAAGGTTTTGTGAGTCCGAGCACAACCGCGGGCAACAAGACGATAAGTCTTAAATGTGCCAATTATTTTTTTGTTATTGTGCCAGAATATGTGAATGTATGCTGCTTCATTCTGACCCATTTCTTTTCTATTACGCCAATCAGATTTCCGCAACTGCATCTGATTTCATTACCGTTCCGGACGCTGTAGTCTTTTACTATCCGGTCGCTCCAGCAATGCAGCAGTTTGCCTTTTCCAATCTTGTTATATTTGAAGATTTTCCTGCCGCATTTTGCACATTTCACAGTTATCATTTATTCATAAGTTCTTAGCGATAGTTCCGTCCGGCAGCATACAGTCTGGATGGAATTCTCCTCTTTCTTGCATCTGATAACGGACACAGGCTTGCCAGTTTCCTTATTTCTTGCTTTCACATTTAATAAACTCAATTTTCTCTGTTTTGTCAAGTGAAACTTTTCATTTTACTTCGGATCGTTTAATCTTCGTTATAGTCTAAATGTAATGAACAGCCAAGCAAAATGTCGCCTAACGGTTTCGGGCTATACGAAGTCGGCGAAGGCAGTTTGGGCGAAGTGAAACGAAGCCGCAAAGCCCGTGTTAAGTGCCGTTGCGCCCTCCTACTACATACGGCCTTCTTTCTATGTAATACACAAGATGACCAGTATTATGTTCAAATCCAATTGAATTGTAAAACTGTTCCTCGCAATTCTCAACAATGTAAACTGTGATAAAAGTTGCTCCCATTTTGATCAACTCATCAATAAGAACCTTTCCTATCCTTTTACCAACACCTGACAAATCTTTTTCAATGAGTGAACCATTGTTATATTTCAGACTATCTCCTTGGTACTTTAATTCTAAGCAAAACTCCATAATGGCGCCAGACAATCCGTCAAACATAGCACGTGCTATTCCAACTAATCTTTCTCCTTCAAATGCACCAATAATAAGACTGCTGTGGTCT
>Ga0209121_10003027_pt1 | contig 16536 bp, 16 predicted proteins | sample Cruoilmetagenom3_FD_187292 | JGI IMG/M metagenome (GOLD analysis project Ga0209121, IMG submission 187292) | Oil polluted marine microbial communities from Coal Oil Point, Santa Barbara, California, USA - Sample 3 (SPAdes) (version 2) | ecosystem: Environmental > Aquatic > Marine > Oil seeps ... | reverse complement strand
TACATCAATCACTACAAACTCCTTGGCCGAAGGCCGATACAGGTGCTTCCACTCTTTCTTGAAATCAGTCTTGGACATTTCCTTCCTCCATTTGCTTGTAGGCGGCCACTTTCCTGTCCAACGCGAAAGCCCGCTCCCTGTCCGCCTCACTCAGCCCCTCCCCACTGAAAACCAGCATCTCGCCCACGATCTCCATGCCCCGCCCGCTGAAGAAAGTGCCGAGAGCGGTCATCACCTGCCCCTCAAAGCTCGGCGTCTCGGCGACGGGGTTCAGGGCGACGAACCAGGACGGGAAGCAGACCAGGTCCGCGCCCTGCGTTCCCGCGCTGGCGATCTCGTCGAGGGCGCGACGGAGCATACGTTTGTGATCCTTGCTGAAGGTGTACTGGGGGACGGCGATTCTCATGGTCTTTTCTCCACAATAGAGTGGGCTGAGTGTGAGTTGACGAGCATTGATAATGAGAGTATAATTCCCACTGTCATCATTATGGTCTCTGGAGGTGAAGATATGAGCACAGTAGGTATCGCTGAAATCAAGCGCAGCATCTCGACCATTGTCAACCGCGTGGCCTTCGGTCGGGAACGCATCGTCCTGACTTCGAGGGGCAAACCCAAGGCCGCCCTGGTGAGCATAAAAGACCTGCAAAAGTTGGAGTCGTTGGAAAAGACGACCTCTCCTCCCTCCCGCGCCCAACAAAAGGCAGCCCTGGCCATGGCTCAGGCCGTGCGTGAGATGACCCTCGCTCGTCGCAGCGGAGTCCCCTTCTCCGACGTCGCCGATGATTTGCACAAGTTAAGAGAGGAGAGAGACCTTGAACTCGCAGGTTTGCATTGACGCCAATCTGGCCCTCAAGCTGGTGCTCGTCAAGGAGGACAGCCCCAAGGCTCAACACCTGTGGGCCACGTGGGTAGATACAGGCGTAGAAATCGTCGCTCCCCCCCTGCTCGCCTTCGAAGGGACATCGGTGATCTACAGCAAGATGCAGCGCGGACTGGTGCCGCCCGAGGAGGCCGAACTGATGTTCAGAGCCTTTCACCTCCTCGGTGTGAGATTGCTTTACCCTGACGGTCTGCACGAGAAAGCCTGGGAACTGGCCAAGCGGTTCAATCGCCCACAGTCCTACGATAGCCACTACCTGGCCCTGGCAGAAATGCTCGGCCTCGAACTCTGGACGGCCGACGAGCGCCTGTACAATGTGGTCAAGCATGATCTATCCTGGGTGAGATGGCTGGGTGACTACTCGCCGGTCTGATCCTCCAGTTGTGAGATGAACTGCGTGATCCACTCCATTTCGGCCCGGATCATCGTCACACTGTGGTCGAACATCGCGTCTATGAAGTAGGGCAGGGGACGCTTGCTCTCCCAGTTCACCTGCACGTGCGCCAGCCGGGTGATCAGAGTGTCGTGGTACTTCTGCAGCGCGGCCAGTGCCTCGGCAGGCGGGATGCCGGGGAGGCTGGCGAGTCCCAACTGGAAGGGTGGATAGCAGTGGCGCGGCACCGAGAGCGCATTGAGAACGCCCGCGCGCAGCGCCTCTCTCCCGGCCAGTGTGAGGTGGTAGACCTTGCGCGCCGGGCCACGCTCGGCCTCCTCCAACTGCCCCTCGATCAGCCCCTCCCGCTCCAGTTTCTTGAGCAGGTAATAGATGGAGGAGAACCCAATCTCCGTCCACTCCCGCATCCCGCGCTCCTCGATCACCTGCTCAATCTCGTAGCCGTGGCGGGGCTGTTCGGCGATGAGGCTCAAAATAGCCAGTTCCGCGTTTGTCATTATACCCGCCTTTATTGTAGTACTAGAATAGTCTGGTATTATAATACCACATTCTGAAAGGTCTGTCAAGCTCAAGAGCACAGCGGTCATCCGTTTCTCCAATCTCCAGTATCCCTCCACCGAATCTCCATAATTTCTACACAGGGTTCCTGTAAACTGAGGGCAAAAGTCGCAGGGAATGACCGAACCTGTTTTCCTGGCGTCTCCGGAAGCGGGCGAAGCGGTCCAGCAGTACCGACGAAAACTAACATGAAGCGAGGAGAAAAGAGAGATGAGTGAGCAGAACAAGATCAACCGAAGGCGTTTCCTGGCGCTGACTGGAGGAGCGGTCGGTGCAACGGCGCTGGCCTGTTGTGGCCTGACGGCGCTGGGCACGCGACAGCCGGCGGTAGAATTCAATGAATCGAGCTGTGGAGGTGAAAACGAGATGAGCGACAAAATCCTGGTAGCCTACGCCAGCAGGTGCGGATCCACCGGTGAGGTGGCTGAGACCATCGGACAGGTACTGTGCGAGACAGGGGTGGCGGTGGACGTGCGTCTGGTGCAAAACGTGACCGACGTAAGTCCCTACCGGGCGGTGATCGTAGGCAGCGCCATTCGCATGGGCAGATGGTTGCCCGAAGCGTCCAAGTTCGCGGAGACGCATCAAAAAGCACTGGGGCAAGTGCCCGTGGCTTACTTTCTTGCCTGCATGACGCTGGAGGATAACTCGGAGGAGAAGCGCCGCACGGTGACGGCCTATCTGGACCCGGTACGCGAGATAATGCAGCCGGTGGACGTGGGTCTCTTCGCGGGAACGATGGACTACAGCAAGTTGCCCTTTGTCTTTCGGCTGATGATGAAGGCGATGGGGACGCCAGAGGGTGACTACCGTGACTGGGAAGCCATCCGCGCCTGGGCTGACGGCCTGCGTCCGGCGTTGTTGGGAGCATCTATGGGAGGAAACGCATGAGCAAAAAATGGTGGATCGTCGTAATAGTCATTGTCGTGATCGGAGGGTTAGGCTTTGCCGGATACCAGTACATTGGGGGCCGGCAACAGGCTATGGCTGAGACTCAGGAATCAATGGAGACAGCCGTTGTCCGGCGCGACACGCTGCGGGTAACGGTTGACGCGACCGGCAACCTGGCCCCCAATGCCGAGGTCTCGCTAGCCTTTTCGTCGGGTGGGCAGGTGGTCGAGGTGCCGGTGGAAGTTGGGGACGTAGTGGAGGCAGGCGATGTACTGGCCCGACTGGATGACGCCGATGCCCGCGAAGCAGTTGCCAATGCCGAGTTTCAGGTGACCCAGGCGGAGATCAACCTGGCGTCGGCGCAGATCGAAGCGGAGGCCGGGTTGGCGCAGGCTAACTTGGATACTGCACAGGTTGGCTATGAAGAAGCGGCTGCGCTTGCCGCGATCCCCGGCGCGCAACTCACATCGGCCCGTGTCAGCCTGGAGCAGGCTCAGGACGCGCTCGCCGATGCCCAGGAGAACTATGACAACGCCTGGGACCAGGCCCGGGATTGGGAGCTCAACGTAAGGTGGATGAAAAACGCCTTGGAGAACGAGCGGGAGGCAACTGAGAGCGCCTTGAAAAACGCACAGTACAACCTGGAGGTCGCGCAGGCGAATTACAGCCTGGCGGTCACCGGCATCAGCGAGGAGAATGTGCGGAATGCCCGGTCAAAGGTGCTCAATGCCCAGGTGGCGCTGGAGAGCGAGTCCCTCCAACTGGAGCAGTTGAAACTTTCGCTGGCCCAGGCACAACTTAGCCTGGAATCGGCGCAGCGCACACTGGAAGATACGGTCTTGGTTGCCCCGGTGGGTGGCACTGTCACCGAGATGAACATCCAAGTGGGCGAGACTGCCGGCGCAGGGCAGGCCGCCGTCGTGGTGATAAGCGACTTGGCGACGCTGGTGGTGGACGTCAACCTGGACGAAACCGACGTGGCGCAGATAGCGGTTGGCCAAGAGACGCTGGTAGGCGTGGATGCTTTTCCTGATGCCGAACTGACCGGCGAGGTGACGTATATTGCGCCGGTGGCCGAAACCCAGTCCGGCGTGGTACTCTACCCGGTCACCATCCGTCTGGCGCCGACCGACCCTTCGACAGGCTCAGGGCAGGGCTTGCTCGTGCGCGCCGGGATGACGACCGACGTGGAGATTGTCACTGCCAGTCAGGAGAACGCGCTGCTTGTCCCGCTACGCGCCGTCCATACTGAGGGTGGACTAGCCTACGTGGATCGCCTGGCCGGAGGCCCGGTTGAGCGAGTGGAGGTAGAGTTGGGGCTGATGACCGATACGGAGGTCGAGATCGCCAGTGGCCTGGAGGAAGGAGACGTAGTGATCGTGGTCGCCGGGGCAACTCGAGATTCTGGCGGGCAAATGTTTGGCCCGGGGCGATTTATGGGAGGTGGCTAGATGGGGGAGAGATTGATCGAGATTGCGGACATCACCAAGGTGTACCAGATGGGCCAAGTAGAGGTTCATGCCTTGCGCGGGGTGTCGCTGCAGATTACGCGGGGAGAGTGGGTGGCGATCATGGGGCCTTCCGGCTCCGGCAAGTCCACGCTGATGCATGTCATCGGTTGTCTGGATACGCCGACATCGGGCACATACCGGCTGGATGAAGTCGAGGTGGGCGGTATGGAGGATGATCAACTGGCGGTCATTCGCAATCGTCAGATCGGCTTTGTCTTCCAGACCTTTAACCTGCTGGCCCGCACCAGCGCGCTGAAGCAAGTGATGCTGCCCATGCAATACAGCCGGGATGGGGCGCGGATCCCCGCGTCCGAACGGAAGCAGCGGGCACAGGAGTCGCTAGAGATGGTAGGACTGGGAGACCGGATGGATCACCAACCGACTGAACTATCGGGCGGGGAGCAACAGCGGGTGGCTATTGCCCGCGCCCTGGTCAACGATCCTCCCATCATCATGGCGGACGAGCCCACCGGCAATCTGGACTCTACGTCGGGCGCTGAGGTGATGGAGATCCTGCACCGGCTGCACGAGGAAAAGGGCATCACTGTGGTAATGGTCACGCACGACGAGGAGATCGGCGCTCAGGCCGAGCGGATCGTGCGATTGCGTGATGGGCGGGTTGTGAACGGTCGGACCTGACAGGTTTTCCGAAACCTGTCAGGTCTCAAGTGAGGAGATGAAACGATGATAACAGATCTATTAGAAAACCTGCGGGTGGCCCTGGATGGGCTGGTAGTGAACAAGATGCGTTCGGGACTGACCATGCTAGGAGTGGTTATCGGCGTGGCGGCGGTCATCGCCCTGATGTCCATCGGCGAGGGGGCTCAGGCCTCTATCACTGAACAGATCAACGATATCGGCTCCAACCTGATCTTTGTGATGCCCGGCCGCAATGGGGGAAGCTCACTCACCATGGATGACGCCGAGGCCATTGCCGACTCGGGCAAGGTCCCAGACGTCACGACCGTCGCCCCGCAGTTTGGTCAGAACGCCCAGGTCATCTTTGGCAATGAGAACATTAACGTCTCGGTGACGGGAGTGACGCCAGAGTACCAGCACGCGCTCAACGGAGTGGAGGTGGCAAACGGGCGCTTTGTCGAGGAGAGGGATGTGAGTGGACGAGGCAACGTAGCCGTGCTGGGCTACCAGTCTGCGCTAGATCTCTTTGGCGGTTTTGACCCGCTGGGGCAAAAGATCAAGGTCACGCTCCCCGGCGGCGGACGTGTCTCACTGACCGTGGTGGGTGTCCTGGCCGAGCAAAACAGTTCCGGTATGAATGATCCGAACGATGTGGTGTTGGTCCCCATTACGACGGCCCAGACAAAGATATTCAACGGACGTAATTCCCTGGGAAAGCCTATCGTGAGCAATGTCACCGTAGTGGCGGCGGCGGAGGATCGGGCGGACGCGGCCGTTGACGAGATCGCGGCGCTGCTGAGAGACCGCCACGGCCTCGATGCAGACGAGGACGATGACTTTATGGTGATGAACCAGGCCGATTTGCTAGATATGACCGCCGAGATCACGGACATCCTGACAATCTTTCTGGGGTCCATCGCCGGTATCTCGCTCCTGGTGGGCGGCATCGGCATTATGAACATTATGCTGGTGTCGGTGACGGAGCGGACACGAGAGATCGGTATCCGCAAGGCGGTGGGAGCGCGGAAAGCGGACATCCTGATCCAGTTCCTGCTGGAGGCTATGGTGCTGAGCCTGCTGGGGGGAGTGATCGGCATCCTGCTGGGCGTGGGCCTGGGCAAGCTGGTGGATATGACGGGAGTGATGGGTTCGATGGTCACACTCGATTCTGTGTTGATGGCCGTGGGCTTTTCGCTTGCCATCGGGCTGTTCTTTGGCATCTATCCCGCCAACCAGGCGGCGGGTATGAATCCCATCGAGGCGCTGCGATACGAGTGAGGGGGTAAACAATGAAAATCACAGTTTTGAACGGCAGTCCCAAGGGTGACACGAGCGTCACCATGCAGTACGTCCACTACATCCAGAAAGAGTTCCCCCAACACGAACTGAAAATCCTCAACGTCTCACAGAGGATCAAGAGGCTCGAAAGAGACGAGCAGGCGTTTCAAGAAATCCTTGACGAGGTTCAGTCCTCGGATGGCGTTCTGTGGGCCTCTCCGGTCTATTTCCTGCTCGTACCCTCTCAGTATAAGCGCTTTATCGAACTGATTGCGGAGCGGGGCGCGGAGGCAGTCTTTGAGCGCAAATACACCGCGGCTCTGACCACGTCCATTCATTTTTACGACCACACGGCGCACAATTACCTCCACGCCGTCTGCGACGATCTGGAGATGAAATACGTGGGATCGTTTTCGGCGGACATGTCCGACCTGATGAAAGAAAAGGGAAGGGCAGGACTGCTCGTGTTTGCCGATGAGTTCTTCGAGGCGATAAAGAATCAACCCCCCACGTCAAAGAGTTACCGGCCGGTGACCTGGAGAGAGTTTGAATACAATCCCGATGTTGCAGAGGCCAAAATTGACGTGGGTGACAAAAGGATACTGATCGTCACAGACGCCAAAGCGCACCAGACGAATCTTGTCAGGATGATCGAGAGATTCAAACTCTCTTTTGTCCAAGAAATCCCGGTGGTCAATCTGAACGATCTGGACATCAAGGGCGGCTGTCTGGGCTGTCTCCACTGCGGATATGACAATAAATGTGCGTACGAAGGAAAGGATGATTACATAAACTTCTACAACACTCAGGTCAAGACTGCGGACATCCTGATTTTTGCCGGAGCGATCAAAGACAGGTACTTGTCTTCAAGATGGAAGATGTTCTTTGACCGGAGTTTTTTCAATGGCCATACACCAACGTTGAGCGGAAAGCAGATAGGGTGTATCGTCTCTGGACCGTTGAGCCAGAACTGTAATCTCCGCCAGGTTCTGGAAGGCTGGCTCGAGCTTCAGCCAGCCAACCTTGCCGGTTTCGTCAGCGACGAATATGGAGATTCGGCGGATATTGACGGATTATTGCAAGACCTCGCCCGGCGACTGGTTCGTTTTGCCGCCGCTGATTACGTCAGGCCGTCCACGTTTCTCGGCGTAGGCGGAAGAAAACTCTTCCGGGACGAGATTTGGGGCCGGCTGCGTATTGTTTTCCAGGCTGATCATAGAGCCTACAAAAGGCTTGGACTCTACGACTTTCCCCAGAAAAACGTCAAGACGAGAATGATCAACGCTGTCGTCTCATTGCTACTGAGAATACCGGGGTTCAGGAAGGAATTTGCCAAGAGGATAAAGTCGGGGATGATCAGGCCGTATCAGAAGATTCTCGAGTAAGAACACGGATTTTAGGACATCAACAGATCAATCTTTACGCATCACGCATCACGCAAGGAGATGTGAAATGTCAAAGAAGTGGAAGGTCGTGATCGGAGCAGTCGCCGTCGCTGTAGTCGTCGTGGGAATCGCCCTGCCCATCTGGGGCGTGGTGATCTTCAGAAACAGGGGCTACGAGCACGGCTGGACGCCTGGAGTGTACAGGTGGGAGCCCGAGGTGGCGACTCAGTTGGAGGTGGACCTGGTGGATGACGATGGGGACGGGGTGCCCGACCGGGGAGTGCTTGACGTTCCCACGGCGGCAGCCTTTGGTCTGGGTCGTGGCAGGCACTTTGGCCGGGGTTTTGGCCCAGGTCGTGGCTTGCCATTTGGACCGGCTTTCGGCCCTTTCTTCATCGTAGGGGGGCTGGCTCGCCTGGCCTTCCTGGCTCTGTTGATCGGCATGGCCATCTTTGTCTTCCGCCACCGGTTCGGGCCTCGTCCCCCGTGGGCGTGCCCCCCTGCGCCTGATACTTCCTGACCAACCTACCAGTGTACCAATCTACCACCCTTGAGAGGTTGCGCACAATGACTTTTCAAACGATCCTCGTCGTGGACGACGAACCTCACATTGTCGAGGTCGTGCAGGACTACTTGAAGCAGGCCGGCTACCGGGTGCTCACCGCCCGTGACGGCCAGACCGCCCTGACATTGGCCCGTCACGAGCACCCCGGTTTGGTCCTCCTCGACCTGATGTTGCCGGGAGGGCTGGATGGCCTGGACGTCTGCCGCCGCCTGCGCCAGGACCCTAGCCTGACCGATGTGCCCATCATCATGCTGACCGCCCGCATTGAGGAGACGGACCGGCTCATCGGCCTCGAATTGGGGGCCGACGACTATATCACCAAGCCCTTCAGCCCCCGCGAGGTGGTGGCCCGCGTGCGGGCGGTGCTGCGCCGCGCCAAGAGGGACGGCCCGCCGGCGGGCATCGTCCGCGTCGGGGAACTGGCAGTTGACCTGGTCAGCCGTAGCGTGACCGTCGCCGGGCAGCCGATCTCCCTCACGCCCACCGAGTTCGATCTGCTGGCTGTCCTGGCCCGCAACCCCGGCCGTCCCTTCACCCGGGCGCAACTGATGGACCTGGTCTACGATGTGGCCTACGCCGGTTACGACCGGGCGATTGACTCGCACGTCAAGAACCTGCGCCGCAAGATTGAGCCCGACCCCCGCGAGCCTCGTTATGTCCTCACCGTCTATGGCGTGGGGTACAAACTGGCGGAATGACAAATGACAAATGACAAATCCCAAATCCCAAATCCCAAGTTCCACGTCCGCTTCTTCTGGCAACTTATCATTGCTTTCGTCCTGATCATTCTCCTGGCTGGAGGTGGGATGTTGCTGGCCGGCCACGCCGCTTTGAGCAATCTGGAATCCTTCACTCGTGACCACCCCCTGGTTATGATGCGCCTCTGGACCAGCCGTCTGGCCGGCTACTACGACCAGCAGTCCAGTTGGGAGGGGGTTGATAGTTTGATCGTTGGCTATCCTTGTGATCCCGGTTGGGGGCCCTGGGACCAGGATTGGCAGATAGGTTACCTGGTGGCCGCGGCTGATGGTACGATAGTGGCTGCCAGCGACGGCGAGCGACTGGGCCAGCCTCTGAAACCACCGGAACTGGCTATGTCCGCCCCCATTATGGTAAACGACCAGCAGGTCGGTCTCCTGGTTCTGTCCCCGTTCGATTACTTTAGGAATGAGCCTCCTCCGGCTTTGGTCAGACATGCTTTGCAGCGCTTCCTGCTGGCCGGACTGGCCATCGGGGGTTTTACTTTGATCGTCGGGCTGCTTCTCTCGCGGCGCATAAGCCGGCCACTGATGAATCTGACAGCGGCAACCCGATCCGTGGCCGCCGGCGATCTCAGCGTGCGTGTCCCCACTCACTACCCTGGAGAGATGGGGGAGTTAGCCACTGCTTTCAACGACATGGCCGAGGACCTGGCCTGCGCCGACGCGCTGCGTCGCAACCTGACAGCCGACGTGGCTCACGAGCTACGCACACCTCTCAGCGTCATCCGGGGCAAGCTAGAGGGCGTGCTGGACGGCGTCTACCCCGCCACCCCCGAGCACCTGGAGCCTGTCCTGGAGGAGACCGAGTTGCTGACCCATCTGGTGGAGGACCTACGGTTGCTGGCCCTGGCCGAAGCGGGTCAACTACCCCTGGAGAAGCGGCTGATGGACATCGGCGACCTGCTGTGGGATGCCCAGGTCAACTTCAGCCCTCAGGCGTCCGACCGGGGCGTGACGCTGGCGCTCGACCTTCCGTCCGAACTCCCAGAGGTCATGGCCGACTGGCGTCGCGTCGCCCAGGTGTTGGGCAACCTGCTGACCAACGCGCTGCGCCACACGCCGCAAGGCGGTTGCGTGACTCTGTCTGCGGCTGTGGCTCTCCCACTCGTAGGGGGGGGTATGGTGGAGGTCACAGTGGCCGATACCGGGACGGGCATCACGCCTGAGGATCTGCCCTACATCTTCGAGCGATTCTGGCGAGGAGAGAAATCCCGTTCACGGGCCAGCGGCGAGACTGGATTGGGGTTGGCTATTGCCAGGCAACTCGTGGAGCTGCACGGGGGGACGATCAGCGTGGAAAGCGTGCCCGGTGAGGGCTCGAAGTTTCGTTTTACGTTGCCTACGGGTTGACCTGGAGGGCATAAAACGAGCCACGATGGGCTATCTGTGTGACGTGTTCAGAAACCAGGTTTTTCGGAAAAAACCTGGTTTCTAATCTGGAAGGAGCCAAGAGTGAAATCATTGCGACGTATGTTCCAATTTGTCAAACCCTACCAGAAGAACGCCATCCTGGCGATGGTGCTGTTGTCTGGCGTGGTGGTGGCGGACTTGCTGATCCCGCGCTTGACCCAACGGGTCATTGACGAAGGCATCGCCAGGCAGGACATGAGGATGATCGTGAACACCGCCTTGCTGATGCTTGGGGCTGCTATCCTTAGCGCCTTGTTTTCCATCGGCAACACGCTGCTTTCGGTGCGGGTGGCGATGGGCGCGGGTGCGGACCTGCGCAGTGCGATTGTCCGCAAAGTCCAGACGTTCTCCTTCGGCAACTTGGACCGGATTCAGACAGGGCGACTGCTGGTGCGCACGACGAGTGACGTGAGCCAGGTACAGATGATCGTGCAGATGTCCCTGCGCATGCTGACCCGCGCGCCGCTGTGGATGATCGGCAGTGTAGTCATGCTGATCGTGACCAGCACGCAGTTGGCGTTGCTGATGCTGGTGCTGCTCCCGGTGATTTTGGTGATGATTTGGTTCTTCCTAGTCAGAGCGCGCCCGCTCTTTTTATCGGTGCAGAGAAGACTGGATCGGTTGAACCAGGTTATGCAGGAAAACCTGGCGGGTGTGCGCGTAGTCAAAGCGTTCGTCCGCGTCGAGCACGAGAACGGTCGCTTCGACCAGGCCAACCGCGATTTGATGGACGAGAATATCAAGGTGATGCAACTACTGGCTACACTGATACCTACTACGCTGTTCTTCGTCAACCTGGGCGTTGTAGGCGTCTTATGGTTTGGCGGCCAATTGGCCATTGGTGGGGATTTCACTGTGGGCGAGATCGTGGCCTCGGTCAACTATATGGCCTTCTCCCTTTTTCCGATGATGATGCTTGGGGGCATGGTCGGGCCGCTCTCCGCCGCCGCCGCATCCGCCGGGCGCATCTGGGAGGTTTTGGATAGCGCCGCGGATGTGCAAGACCGACCACGAGCGCGGGCCTTGTCTGATGTAGAGGGTCGCGTGGCATTTGAAGACGTCTGTTTTAGCTATAATCATGGCTGCGAGGAGCTGGTGCTCAAGGACATCAATTTGGTGGCCGAACCGGGGCAGACGGTGGCGATCCTGGGCGCGACCGGTTCAGGCAAATCCAGCCTCATCCACTTGATCCCCCGCTTCTATGACGTGGAGGCTGGTCGGGTGACATTGGACGATGTGGACGTGCGCGACCTGCCGCTGGACGCGCTGCGCGCCCAGGTGGGCATCGTGCTACAGGAGACGGTGCTGTTCAGCGGCACTGTCCGCGACAATATCCGCTACGGCCGTCCCGGCGCGACGGAGGAAGAGGTCATCGCCGCGGCCAAGGCTGCCCATGCTCATGACTTTATCGCTGCTTTCCCTGACGGCTACGACACCTTGATCGGGCAGCGGGGGGTGAACCTATCGGGTGGCCAAAAGCAGCGCATCGCCATCGCCCGCGCGCTGCTGGTGCGGCCTAAAGTTCTCATCCTGGACGATAGCACCAGTGCCGTGGACGTGGAGACGGAGACCAAAATCCAGACTGCGCTGGAAGACCTGATGGTTGGGCGTACCTGTTTCGTCATCGCACAACGCATCAGCACGGTGCTCAACGCCGACAGGATCGTGGTGCTGGGTCGGGGGCAAATTGCCGCTACGGGAACACACACGGAGCTGATGGCGTCCAGTTCCATTTATCGGGAAATCTATGAGTCGCAGTTGGGAAACAGTGCACCGTAATGCGTAAGGAGAATCGCACAATGGCTAAACAACCAGCAACCGGCATGCCCGGCCCAGGGGGGAGGGGCAGAGGAGCCAAAATCGAAAAGGCCCGCGATGTGCGCACCACTTTGCGCCGGCTGCTCGCCACCTTGCGGCCCTGTAGATGGGCGCTGGCGGGCGTGTTCGCCTTGGTGGTGGTGAACACGATTTTGGATCTGCTAGCGCCTTTCCTGATGGGTGTCGCGATTGACAAGTTCATCACTGCCGGCGATTTGACGGGTCTACAGCGCATCGTCTTGCTGATGTTGGGCGCGTACGCAGGTGCGTGGCTGGCGAAGGTTGGCCAGGGCGTGATTATGGCGCGAGTCTCTCAAAGGTCAATGCGCACCTTGCGCCGCGATCTCTTCGAGCACTTGCAGACGCTCTCGCTCAGCTTCTTTGACCGGCATCCCCACGGCGAGTTGATGAGCCGCCTGACCAACGATATGGACGCTATCAGCCGTGTGCTTGTTCAAAACGTGACCGAGCTGTTCACCGGCCTGCTCACGTTGGCCGGTATCCTGGTGATGATGTTTGCGATCAATTTCTGGTTGGCGCTGGGCTCAATGCTCGTCTTCCCGTTGATGACGTGGCTGGTGGGATTCGTGGGGAAACGCACGCGCAGAGGTTTCCGCGAATACCAGATGCGGATCGGCCAGTTGAACGGGCAACTGGAGGAAATGTTCAGCGGGCAACGGGTCATTATGGCGTTTGGGCAGGAGGCCAGCACGCTGGCGGATTTTGACGCGGCCAATGAGAAAGTGCGTGATGTCGGCATCCATGCGCAGACCTATGCCATGCTGGTACCGCCGCTGATGGGTATTTTGAGCAACGCCAACATCGCCGTGATCGCCGGGCTGGGCGGCTGGATGACACTCCAGGGCTGGGCCACGATCGGCACCATTGCCGTCTTTTACAACTACTCGCGCAAGTTCGCCGCTCCGCTGCGCCATATTGGCAACCTGTACAACCAACTCCAGGCCGCGTTGGCCGGCGCCGAGCGCGTTTTCGAGATCATTGACCAGCAGCCGGAACTCACCGATGCGCCCGACGCCATTGCATTGGACGACATCGCTGGCGAGGTCGTCTTTGACCACGTTGACTTTGGCTACGTGCCCGGCGTACCTGTCATCAAGGACGTGAGCCTGCAAGCGCAACCCGGACAGACCATCGCCCTGGTTGGGCCGACGGGTGCGGGCAAGACGACCATCGTCAACCTGCTCACGCGCTTCTACGACATTGACGGGGGCGCGATCCACATTGACGGGCGGGACGTCCGTGACGTACAGAAGGCGAGTCTACGCCGCCAACTGGGTATCGTGCTGCAAGACACTTTCCTTTTCTCGAAGGCGGTGATGGAGAACATCCGCTACGGGCGGCTCGACGCCACCGACGAGGAGTGCATCGCGGCAGCCAAATTAGCGAACGCCGATCAGTTTATCCGCCGGTTGCCTAAAGGGTACGACACCGAACTCTCGGAGCGCGGCAGCAACCTGAGCCAGGGGCAGCGGCAGTTGTTAGCCATCGCCCGTGCCATTCTGACCGACCCGGCCATCCTCATCCTGGACGAGGCCACCAGCAGCGTGGATACCCGCACCGAGGTTCGTATCCAGGAAGCCCTGTTGCGGTTGATGGAAGGGCGCACCAGTTTCGTCATAGCGCACCGGTTGAGCACCATCCGCGACGCTGATAAGCTGCTTGTCATCAACGACGGTCGCATCATTGAGCGCGGTACCCACGACGAACTGCTGGCACAAGGTAGGTTCTATCACAATTTGTATATGAGCCAGTTCAAGGGAAAGGCTGCGTAGGAAAAGACAGGTAGTGACGCTCTGCCGGGCGCTGTTGGAGGTCTACCCGCAGATCCACCACGACCTGTTGCTGAGTTGGCGCTGCGGCTGCGCCACATGATCCTCAGCCACCACGGGCGCTACGAGTGGGGTTCGCCGCGCCGGCCCAAGACGCTGGAGGCAGTGGCGCTCCATCACATCGAGAACCTGGATGCGCAGGTGAATCGCTCCCATCGCATCCTGGCCGCCCGCCGCGATCCGGAGAAACCCTGGACCGAGTACGACACGCTTCTGCGCCGCTACCTCTATGCCAGCCGATGATTATCGTGTATTTCTTCTATCCGAGGTACTCCCCCTCGTACCGGCTGATGCTGAAGACGAGATAGTTGTACGGGATCAACCGGGTGGAGTCTTCCCTGTTCACGACCCGGCCACTGGTGCGATTGTAGACCCACTCGCTCCAGTCCCAGACGGTCTGAAAGGTTTCGGGAATCTGCACGGCCAGGTAGGAGCCCTCGGCCAGGCGGGCGCGCGTGGGGATGTTGCTAAAGTCGAAGCCCATGTAGAAATCCTGCACCGGCACGTTTCTGTTGCGCGTGGCGATGGCCTTGGTCAACCCCAGCGCCGTTGCGGAGAACAGCCCGATGACCGGCTGCGCCGTGGACGCCAGTTGCAGCCCGGTCTTGAAGGCGTCCGACTCCAGGAAGCCGAGCAAGGCTTCGTCGGCGTCGTTCTTGACGTTGACGGTAAAGCACTTAAAAACCACGCCCTCCGTGCCCACGTTCAGCCCCGCAAAGATGGGATAGCCCAGGATGGCGGCCTGCTCCCCCTCGCGGACGCGGTAGGTGGCGTTAAAGTGCAGGTGTTCCACGTTGCCCTGTACCCGGTTCTGGGCGTAAAAGTCAAAAAGCACCCGGTGCGTGCTGCCGCCGGGGTAGTCGGCCACGCGCAGCCGGTCGAGCGTGAGTTTGACGCGACCGTTTTTCAGCGCGGTATCGGCTGTGATGTTGCCCGCGTGCTGGATGGGCAGTTGGTCGCTGCCGGGCGGGGCCGGGGCCAGGTAGCCAAAGGCGTGGGCGGTGTGTTGCCACGCTCTATCGCCAAATGGCCACCGGAACTTGCCCCCTTTGGCATACGTGACCGCTTCTCGAGTTGTGGCGTTCTCAAGCGCAGTGGCGGCCTCGCTTTCGCCCACTTCTCGCAGTTTGTCCGCCGCTTCCCGCGGCGGCAGAGCGCCCAGAACGGGCAGGTCGTCGAACCAGGTGGATGTGGTCATGTGTTGGCCTCCTTTGGTGAGTGTGAAACGCAGAGTTCTGCACAAAAACACTACAACGAATGGAGAAAAAAACGAATTTGGAAGGAACGAATTGGGAAAAGAACAAATCTCTGGCTCCCAATTCGTTCCATTCTGAATTCGTTGTAGTGTTTCCGGCGAAAAAACTTTTTATGCAGAACTCTCCGTTTCACGCATCAATCGCTCAATCTCCGCAATCAACCCCTCCATCTTCCGTTCCTCCTCCGCCGCCCTCCCCTCATAACTCTGGAAGTTGCGCAGGGCGGCGTGGGCGTACTCCCGCGCATCCGCCAGGCGGCCCGCATCGCGTAGGGCCAGAGCGACGTTGAAACGGGTCTGGGCAGCAGCGTAAAGATTGCCTGCCCCTTCATGATAGCGGATGGCCTCGCGGTAGTGCGGCAAGGCGCGGTCCAGGTCGCCCGCATTCTTGTAGATGAGGCCCAGTTGGTTGTGCGTCACCGCCAGGTCGTTCACCGCGTTCGGGGTGAGCAGGTCGAGCGCCTGGTGGTAGAACCGGGCGGCGTCGTTGAGGTGGCGCAACAGTTCTTCTTCCGGTCGTTTGGCCGCCCGCGCTTCTTTGAAGCGTTCGCGGGCCACCAGCCCCAGTTGGCCTACGCACCGTGCTCGTCCTTGCCGGTCGCGCTCGTCGCGCAATTCCAGGCTGCGCCGGTACCAGCGCTCGGCCTGCGCCAGGTCGCGCAGGGCGGGGAGTTGCATGTACGCGTGGCCGAGGTTGAAGGCGAGGACGGCTTCTTCGGGTTGAGCACCAATGCGCTGATACAGCGAGATGGCTTCTTCATACACTGCGACACAGTTAGGTTGGCCTTGCTCGCGCTGAATGTGGCCCAATTGCTCCAGTGACACCGCCAACGTCCGGATGGCGTTGCGCTGCGCGCCGTCCAACGTCTCCGGCGGCGCGGCGAGGGCGGGGGCGGCGCGTTGGCGCGTCCATTCTACCAGGGCACATTGCAACCGCTCGGCCTCCGCCCACTGCCGCGTCTCCCTGGCGAGCCGCACGCGATAATCGTTGACCAGACCCCACTCCTCCTCCCGCCCCGGCAGCGGGCCGCCGCTGGCCGGGTCTATGAAGTCCGGCACGATCTCTTCCACCAGCCGCGCCCACTCCGCCCGGCGGCCGGTTTGCATGTAGAGTGGCTGCAAGCTTGACATCATATTGATGATTGCGCTCCACAGGCTATGCATACGGGCCAACCGCCGGGCGTGGAGCAGGTTGGCTTCCTCGGCGGTCAGCGCACCGATCACGTCGCGGTTGCCGTGTTCGTATTGGGCGGCGTAGTAGTCCCCTAACTCGCCCATCGCTTCGACGAAGGCGCGGGCGGCGGCCCCCTCCCCTGGCCCCTCCCCCGACTTCGGGGGAGG
>Ga0209121_10003026_pt1 | contig 16542 bp, 19 predicted proteins | sample Cruoilmetagenom3_FD_187292 | JGI IMG/M metagenome (GOLD analysis project Ga0209121, IMG submission 187292) | Oil polluted marine microbial communities from Coal Oil Point, Santa Barbara, California, USA - Sample 3 (SPAdes) (version 2) | ecosystem: Environmental > Aquatic > Marine > Oil seeps ... | reverse complement strand
ACGGCAGAAGTAATTCGTAGATATATCAAATATCAACATCAAGAACAACTAAGTTTTGATTTTTGATGCCTCGCAGCTCTGCTGCGGGGTGATTCACTTGGCCTTTTTATGTGTGCTTTTTATCCGACCATCCAAGAAAGTGCCGCGGAATTGGAAACCTACATGGCAAATATGCCTGAGGCGATTGTAGCGGCATTTGGAGGGGGTGGTAGTAATATCGCATCGCCCGAAGGGTATTTAAATGCGGAGCTTTTTTCCATGATGCTTCCAATGATGTTCATAATATACGCCATTGGGTTTGGTAGCGGTGTGATTGCGGGGGAAGAGGAGGCCGGAACACTCGATTTATTGCTTGCAAATCCTATTTCACGTTGGCGGGTTTTACTGGAGAAGTTTTTGGCCATGGTCGCGGGGATGACCATTTTAAGTTTTATATCATGGCTGGGACTTGTAGTTGGCATATATGCTTATGATATGGATATCGGTCTCGGACAATTGGGGGCAGCAACGTTTAGTAGCGCCATTTTGGGTTTCAGTTTCGGGGTTATTGCTTTGGCTATAAGTTGTCTAACCGGCAGGCGTGGAATGAGCATGGGCATTGCAACCGCTCTGGCCGTTGGAACATATTTACTTTATATCATGGCACAGATTGCTGAATCATTGGAAAAGTACCAGAAACTATCGCCATTTTATTGGCATCTGGCTCCCAACCCTTTGGCTAACGGTTTGCAGTTTGGTGATGTTGGGGTATTTCTTGCAATAATAGCTGTGTTTCTAATAATATCGTTCATTGCTTTCCGGCGCCGCGACTTGGCAGTTTAGAAATCAATTAATAATGGGACTAATGTGGAAATAAGCAGGGTTACAAGGACAAAAGAGGAAGCTGGAGAGACCTATAACAAGCTCAGCAAATGGTACGATTTGCTGGCGGGCTACTGGGAAAGAAAGCCAAGAGATATTGGCTTGCGGATGCTCGGTGTAAAAGAGGGCGAAAAAGTTCTTGAGATTGGTTTCGGCACGGGCAGAGCAATAATTTCTTTAGCTGAATCTGTTGGCAATTCGGGCAGGGTTTATGGGATTGATATTTCAAGTGGTATGCATGAAGTTGCGGGCTCGGCAATAATGAAAGCGGATTTGTCAGAAAGAGTCGAGTTTATATGCGGCGATGCCATAGAACTTTCTTTTGAAACCAATTTCTTTGATGCAATCTTTATGAGTTTTACTTTGGAGCTTTTCGATACGCCGGAAATTCCAATTGTTTTGCAAGAGTGCAATCGGGTTCTTAAAAAAAATGGGCGAATCTGCGTTGTGGCGATGTCCAAAAGGGGCAAAGCTGGTTTGATGATGAAAATTTACGAGTGGGCGCATGAAAAATTCCCAAAATATATCGATTGTCGACCCATCTTTGTTGAAGAAGCGTTAAAGAATGCCGGTTGTAAAATTATTAGTATTAAAAAGATGTCTTTGTGGAGATTACCGGTTGAGATTGTTTTAGCGAAGATGTGATGAAAACGTGTTTTCGGAAGCAAGAATTATTGAAAAATGGAAGCAAAAGGTAGGAGAACTTAAAATAGAGGTCTATGCTCTTTATCTGGCCTATCGTGACCCAAGAGTTCCTTGGTATGCCAAGATTTTTGCAGCCTGTGTTGTGGGATATGCTTTCAGTCCCATAGATTTAATCCCCGATCCAATTCCCGTCTTGGGATATCTGGATGACCTCATCATACTTCCTTTGGGTATTTTTCTTGCATTGAAGATGATTCCAAAAGATGTTATGGCTGAATCTCGCGAAAAGACCAAGGCGATTACGAAGGAGGGAAAACCCAAAAATTGGGTTGCTGCCGGCATCATTATAATCATTTGGTCGCTTTTAACAGTTTTGGCTATCTTTTTAACATTGAGAATAATTAAGAAATGACAATAAGAGCGAAACATTTTCTTCTTGGGACTTTTGATTGAGTTTGAGGCACGCAGTTTAAATAATCGTATCCTTTTCTTTATCACAGCGTTATAAAGAGTGGAAGTAAAAAAGAGAGGAGGGTTAGGTTATGAGAAAGATATTAACGGTGTTTTTGGTAGTTTCATTGTTTGTTATGATTTTTGCTCCGGCTGCTATGGCTCAAGACGAATCAGTTGAAGCTGGTCTTACACCCGATAGCCCCTTTTATTTCTTGAAACAATTGGTTGAAAAGATTCAGTATATGTTTACCTTTGGAGCCGAAAATAAAGTTGAACTTTTGAATAGGTTTGGTGAAAAAAGGTTGGCCGAAGCACAAAAAATGATTGAAAAGGGAAAGACTGATCTTGTTGAAGGATGTCTCAATCGTTATCAAGAACACCTTAAAAAGGCTCAAGGTCTTGCTGAGAATTTAGACAATGAAGAAGTTTGCAAGAAGGTTACCGAGGCCACTTCGAAGCATATGGAAACCTTAAATGGGCTTCTTGAAAAAGCTCCCGAAAGGGCCAGAGGTTCGATCGAGCAGGCGGTGGAAGTTTCTCAAACCGGTTGCGAAAGAGCTATCGAAGCTCTGCAAAAAAAGATTCAAATTCAGGAGCATAACGAGGGCGAAGAAAGTGAGATAAGGGCGGAGCAGCAGACAAGGACGCAGGAGATGAAGGAGGACACAGGGGAGTGCGAATATGAATGTGAGTGTGAGCAAACACAAGAGCAAAATCAAGAACACATTCAAGAAGAGATTAAAGATCAAACAAAAAACAAGACGGTGAATAGATAAAGAATAGCATCAATAACGAGAAACAAAAGGAGCTGGTTTATAAACCAGCTCCTTTTGTTTGAAAAGAAGAATCTAAATCGTTAAGTTTAAGTGCTAAATCATGATTGAGGATGTATAATTAAGTTAAGGTTTTTAAGGCTGGTTTTATTTCTTAAGTCAGCAAAGGAGATAATTATGGAGGATAAAACAACTGAGAAATCTCTCTCCGATTTAATTGTTGAGTTGGTTAACGTTGTTAGTAAATATCTTCGCCAAGAATCGAAAGAAACATTAGAAAGCAGCGTTATAAAACCTCTGAACCATATGAAAGACAGGATGATTTTCGGAATAATTGCGGCTTTTTTGATTGGTTTGTCGGCCATCTTTGTGTCTGTTGCCGTGTTTCTTCTTTTGGTTAAGGTGGTTGGTTCATACTGGTTGGGTTTGGGAATCATCGGAATTATTTTGCTTGTTGGAGGATTTGTTTTAATAGGAAAGGCAAGGTGAGTGAAGATGGAAAAGGAACAAGAAATATTTGCAGAAGATATTAAAGAAAAAATTGAGGAGATTAAAGAGAGGATAAAGAAAACAACTAAGGAGGCTGGTTCCAAGAAGGCCTCATTAATCGGGTTAATCTTGCTTGCCCTGATCTTGATAAATGTTTTGAGTTTTTATATTGGGCGAAGGACCGTCAAAAGAATGAAAGTTGAGGTGGAGTAAGATGAAATATGATGAGATTCTAAAAAAATTTGCCGAGCAAGTAAAAGCTTCTGCTAATGTAGAAGCGGTTTTCGGGGAGTCCCGCAAGATTGGCAATAAAACTATTATACCGGTTGCTCAAATAGGACTAGGCGGCGGTGGAGGCGGAGGCGGTGAGTCGTCCGAAGAACAAGAAGTCGATAAGCCATTTGGTGCCGGGGGCGGGATGGGTGTTTCTGCTAAACCGCTGGGGTGTATCGTGGTAACGGATGAGGATGTAAAGTGGATGCCTACACCGGATGTGAATAAAGCGATGTTTGTTGGCGCGTTTATTATTTTTGCCGTCATGCTGACGATGGGGAAAATTGCTAAATCTTTAGGATAAGTTATAATTAAAAGTGTAAGCAGAAACTTTCTGGGAGGTGTTTTTGATGACGGAGGAACGGTTGGAAGGAATAGTTCATTCGACGAAAATTTTTCTCTCTGGGATGGGCATAGGTCTTGGTTTGGGAGCTGCAGCAGGAGCTTTAGCGGGAGTTTTCGCTGGATTTTTAATAGCACCAAAGCCCGGGAAGGAAATGCGAAAAGAATTAAAAGAAAAAGCCGAGGAATTTGTTGAATCCGGCAAAGAAGCGTATGAGTCTAAAAAAGGAAAGATTTTTGAGGCAGTTGGAAAAGAAGCAAAAATAGGTTACGAGAAAGTTGATAAAGCATTAAAGAAAAAAATTAAGGAGTCTGAAAGAGTGGGCGAAGAAGCTTAACTTGAGATACAAAAACCTTCTCTTTATCGACCTTTATTGACCCGAGATTCATTTTTTGATAAACTTTTATAAATTTTATAAACAAAATAACCTTTGAGGAGAATTAGTAATCCAAATTGACTAACTATAGAGAGCCGGGGTAGCTGAGAACCGGTGTTAAGGATTTGGGTGAATGGATCTCCGAGGGATGAAGCGAAACTTTAAGGGCTTTTAGGGAGTAGCGGAATCGGAAATTCCACCGTTAAAAGGAATCGAGTATCATCCATTTTTAAATGAAGTGGATTGTACTTTGTGCGAGAGCCCTCCGAATACATTGGGGGGAAGTAGAGTGGTACCACGGAATTAATCTTTCGTCTCTTAGAGACGGGAGATTTTTTTATTTTGGAGGAGAAGTGTATTATCCGGATTTTGAAGAGTTTAAAAAATTAGCGAAGAATTTTAATTTAATCCCGGTTTACCGCGAGTTGATTGCGGATGTTGAGACACCTGTTTCGGCTTTTCAAAAACTTGGAAAAAGTGATTATGCTTTTTTGTTTGAAAGTGCAGAAAAAGGAGAGAGGTTTGGCCGTTACTCATTTCTCGGATGCAATCCGTATTTGACGGTTAAATGCGAAAACGGTTTGGTTTCTATTAAAAATCACGAGAAAGAAGAAATTGTGGAGCTTGCAAATCCCTTGGATGCCATCAGGGATATAATTTCGAAATATCGTCCGGCCGAAGTTCAGAATTTACCTCCTTTTTTCGGTGGCGCGGTTGGATATCTCGGTTACGATATGATTAGGTACTTCGAAGACATCCCAAAGACCGTTCACGATGACCTTCATTTTCCGGAGATGTCATTTTTCTTTACCGACACGATTCTTATATTTGACCACTTAAAGCACAAAATTAAAGTAGTGGCAAACGCTCATGTAAATGAGGATTTAAAATCTGTTTATGAGGAAGCAATTTGTAAAGTTGATACTCTTGTCGAGAAGCTTCAATCTCCTCGACCGGGTTGTTCTAAATCGGCAGGAAGTAAGGATTGCGATGTAGCTTCAAATATGTCTGAAGAAAATTTTGTCGGGGCCGTCGAAAAAGCAAAAGAATATATTAGAGCCGGTGATGTGTTTCAAGTGGTGCTCTCTCAGAGATTTTCTACCAAAACTTCATCAGATCCGTTTGATATTTACCGCGCTTTGAGAATGATAAATCCGTCCCCGTATATGTATTACTTAAAACACGGGAAATTAGAGATTATTGGCTCTTCCCCCGAATCTCTCGTTAAGGTTCAGAAGGATAGAGTTTTTACCTGTCCAATAGCAGGAACGCGACCTCGCGGTGCAGATGATGAGGAAGATGCAAGGTTGGAAAAGGATTTGTTGAACGATCAAAAAGAACGGGCGGAGCACATTATGCTCGTTGATTTAGGTAGAAATGATATTGGTCGTGTGTCTGAGCCGGGAACTGTCGAAGTCGGTGATTTAATGAGCATAGAGAAATATTCTCATGTTATGCATATTGTTTCTACCGTTTCAGGCCAACTTGAAAACGGGAAAGATTCATTTGACGCCTTACAGGCGATTTTCCCGGCCGGAACCGTTTCTGGTGCACCAAAAATAAGGGCGATGGAGATAATTGATGAACTTGAATCGACGGCGCGGGGGCCGTACGCGGGAGCTGTGGGCTATTTTAGCTATTCCGGCGACCTTGATTCGTGTATAACCATTCGGACGATTATCGTTCATAAAGATGTAGCTTATGTACAAGCCGGAGCCGGCATCGTTTACGATTCAGTTCCTAAAAACGAATATGAGGAAACAATAAATAAAGCCAAAGGGATGTTTAAAGCCATAAAAATGGCAGAGGAGGGACTCATTTAGTGGGGAGTCGGTAGTGAGGAGTGAGGAGTTAGGAAGGGTAAGGGGTAGAAATGAAAATTAAAAATGGTCTTTTGACTACCGACTATCAACTACGAACTAACGACTGTTAACTAATAGGGGGTTTGAAATGATTTTAATGATAGATAATTATGACTCATTTACATATAATTTGGTTCAGTATTTAGGAGAACTTGGTGCGGATTTAAAGATATTTCGCAATGATAAAATCACGCTTGCCGAAATAGAAAACATGAATCCCGACCATATAGTTATTTCTCCGGGCCCCTGTACTCCAAATGAAGCTGGAATATCCGTGGATTTAGTCAAAAATTTTATGGGGAAAATACCAATTTTGGGGGTGTGTTTAGGCCACCAATCAATTGTTCAGGCTTTGGGTGGAAAAATCATAAGAGGAGCTTGCCCTGTACATGGAAAAACTTCAGCAATCCATCATGACGGGAAAACAATTTTTAAGAGCATAGAAAACCCATTCATTGCCACCCGTTACCACTCGCTAATTGCGGAAGCGAAGTCTTTGCCGGCTTGTTTTGAAGTATCCGCTAAGACTGAGGACGGAATAATTATGGGCGTAAGACATAAAGAGTATTTGTTGGAGGGGATTCAGTTTCATCCTGAATCTATATTAACAACGGAAGGTAAAAAAATATTGGATAATTTTTTGAAATTATCAGTTAATTAATGGGAAGTGGGTAGAAAATGGGTAGCAGGGAGCAATTAATTAAATTATTAACTCCCAACTCCTAACTACCAACTCCCGACTTAAAAGGGAGGTAAAAAATGATAGTCGAAGCAATTAAAAAGCTAATAGGAAAGAGGGATTTAACCAGGGAAGAATCGAGAGCGGTGATGGATGAAATAATGAGCGGGCAAACTCACGATGCTCAAATCGGCTCATTCTTGACGGCTCTCAGGATGAAGGGCGAAACCGTAGATGAGTTTACTGGTCTTGCCGAGGGCATGATTAGGAAAGTAGCTCAAGTAAGTCCCGAACATAAATTTGTTGTGGATACGTGTGGTACGGGTGGCGATTCTTCCGGGACCTTCAATATTTCGACGATTGCTGCTTTTGTAGCCGCGGGAGCCGGTGTTTGTATTGCTAAACACGGGAATCGTTCTATTTCGAGTCGCTGTGGCAGCGCTGATCTTTTAGAAGCTTTGGGGGTTTGTGTCACGCTTACCCCGGAGCAGGTGGCTAAGTGTATTGACGAAGTCGGAATAGGTTTCATGTTTGCGCCAATGTTTCATCCTGCAATGAAGTATGTGATGCCCAGCCGCAAAGCAATGGGAATTAGAACGGCCTTCAACGCACTCGGTCCTTTAACTAATCCTGCAAAAGCTCCGGCTCAGATAATTGGCGTATATAATGAAAAGTTAACGGATATTTTTGCTCAAGTGTTGGGTAATTTGGGAACCAAACATGCCCTTGTTGTTCACGGTGCCGATGGACTTGATGAACTTTCAACCACGGGGCCAAGCAAAGTTTCTGAGCTTAAAAATGGAGAAGTTAAAAGTTATAAAGTAGAACCCGAGGAGTTTGGTTTAAGAAGATCCAGGCCAAGTGATATATTGGGCGGAGATGTTTCTGAGAATGCCTGCATAACCAAGGCGATTCTTAACGGAGAAAAAGGTTCAAAACGAGATATCGTCGTGTTTAATTCCGCGGGTGCGATTTTGGTTGGTGGTAAGGCGAGTAATTTGAGAGATGCTGTAGAACTTGCTCAAAAGTCCATCGACTCGGGAGCGGCTCTTAAGAAACTTAATAATTTGGTGGAATTTAGCCAAAAGTTAAGTCGGGAGAAACATTAAAAAGCGTAGAGTTTGGAATGGATTTACATGAAAACGATTTTAAAAAAGATAGTTGAAGATAAAAGAATAGAACTTCAAGAGCAAAAAAGAAAATTTCCCTTAGAAATCTTAAAGGAACAAATCTCTAATTTACTTCCTACGAGGGATTTTAAAGCTGCAATTAAAGGAAAAAGTTTAAGTCTTATCGCGGAGATAAAGAAAGCTTCCCCTTCAGCGGGAGTTATTAGAGAGGACTTTAATCCTGTTGAGTTGGCAAAGGCATATGAACAAAATGGCGCTTCCGCAATATCGGTTCTTACCGAGAAAAATTATTTTGATGGGAATTTGAATTATTTAAAAGCTGTTAAGGAAAATACCTCCATTCCTGTATTGCACAAGGATTTTATCTTTGATGAATATCAAATTTATGAATCCCGCGTAGCCGGGGCCGATGCAATTCTTTTAATAGTTTCTATCCTTGACGATGAGATTTTGGCAAAACTTTTGGATTTAACCAAAAAATTAGGTTTGGGTGCATTGGTTGAAGCTCGCACGGAGAGGGAGATTGAGAGGGCTTTAAAGAATGGTGCTGAGATTATAGGAATAAATAATCGAAATTTGAGCACATTTGAGGTGAACTTGGCCAATTCCGTTAATTTGCTTCATCGCATTCCCTTAAATAAGGTTGTGGTCAGCGAAAGCGGGGTGCATGACCGCAAGGATATAATAATATTAAAAAGCTCCGGAGTGGATGCTGCTTTGGTAGGAGAAGCTATAGTGAGAAGTGAGGATGTCGGAAGAAAAGTAAGAGAATTATTGGGCAAAAGTTAAGTCAAAAGTTAAAGAACTGAAGAATGAGGAACTATAATGTAAAATTAAAATACTTTAAAGGTTTTTTGTTTTAAATTTTAACTGGAAGCTGGCGGCTGGGGGACTGGCAGCTGTTAATTGAAACTGTTAACTAAAAACTAATAAAAAGGAGCGAATCAAATGGATGATAACAAGATTTTCTTAAGTGAGAAAGAGATGCCAACGGCGTGGTATAACATACAGCCGGATTTGCCCGCACCTCTTTTGCCGCCGTTAAATCCAAAAACCGGTGAGCCGGTAGGTCCAAAGGATCTTGCACCCATTTTTCCAATGGAGCTTATTAAACAAGAGGTTAGCATGGAGAGATGGATCGAGATACCGGACGAGATAAGAAACATCTACAAGATTTGGAGACCTACTCCTCTTCACAGGGCGGTTCGTCTTGAAAAAGCTCTTGGCACACCGGCAAGAATCTACTACAAGAACGAAAGCGTGAGTCCTCCGGGAAGCCATAAGCCGAATACGGCAGTAGCCCAAGCATACTACAACAAAATGGAAGGGACCAAGAGGATATGTACCGAGACCGGGGCGGGGCAATGGGGAAGCGCTCTTTCTTTTGCATGTAATTTGTTCGGACTTGATTGCACCGTTTATATGGTAAAAGTTAGTTATGAGCAAAAACCATATCGCAAGTCCTTGATACACGTATGGGGGGCAGAAGTTTTTCCTTCGCCGACGAATTTAACCAACGCCGGGAGGGGTTTTTTAGAAAAGTATCCGGATACTTCCGGGAGTCTCGGTATGGCGATTTCGGAGGCGGTAGAGGATGCGGCAACGCACGAGGATGCAAAGTATTCGCTGGGGAGCGTTTTAAATCATGTTCTTCTTCATCAAACGATAATGGGATTGGAAATAAAGAAACAGCTTAAGATAGCCGGAGACAAGGCGGATGTGATAGTCGGATGCGTTGGCGGAGGCAGTAACTTTGCCGGTTTTAGCTTTCCTTTTGTGAAAGATAAATTGGACGGTGAAGATATTGAGATAATTGGAGTTGAGCCAACCTCTTGCCCAACCTTAACCAAGGGTATGTTTAGGTACGATTTTGGTGACGTAGCTCAAATGACTCCGCTATTAAAGATGCACACGTTGGGTCATACCTTTGTTCCATCACCCATTCACGCGGGTGGTCTCAGGTATCATGGAGCCGCTCCTCTCTTATGTCTGTTAGTCAACAAGGGGATAGTAAGCGCGAGGGCCTATACGCAAAATCCGGCTTTTGAGGCGGCTGTTCTTTTTGCAAAGACCGAGGGTATTATCCCTGCTCCGGAAACAGCTCACGCGATAAAGGGAGCAATAGATGAAGCCATGAAATGCAAAGAAACCGGTGAGGAAAAATGCATTGTAATTGGCTTTAGCGGCCATGGTCATTTTGATTTATCGGCTTATGATAATTATCTCGCCGGCAATCTCAAAGATTACGCGTATCCTAAAGAGAAGATAGAAGAAGCACTTGCCGAGCTTCCCGATTATGAAGCCGGCCTGAAATAGTTAGGAGTGGGTAGTCAAGAGCTGGTAGCTGAGGGCTGGAGACTGGCGGCTGAAACATGGTAAGAATAAAAATTTGTGGCATAACAAATATTGAGGACGCCCTGCTTGTAAATGTACTGGGAGCAGATGCTCTTGGATTTGTCTTTGCTGATAGTCTCAGAAAAATTGATGTTGAGGCGGCAGAAGAGATAAGTTCGGCTCTTTCGTCCTCAATTAGCAAGGTGGGCGTGTTTGTTAACGAAAAGGCAGAAAAGGTAAAAACAATTGCCTCTCGTTGTCGACTTGATGTTTTGCAGTTTCACGGAAGCGAGTCTCCGGCTTATTGCGCAAATTTTTCTCAGAAAGTTGTTAAAGCTTTTCGGGTTAAAGATTTTTGTGATTTAAATAATATGAGTAATTATGATGTTGATGCTTTCCTTCTTGATGCTTTTGTAGAAGGAAAACTTGGTGGCACGGGTAAGATTTTCAACTGGGAAATTGCAAAGAAGGCGAAGGATTTTGGCAAACCGATAATTCTTTCGGGCGGTCTCAATCCGGAAAATGTTGTTGAAGCCGTAAATTTTGTTCAGCCTTATGCCGTTGATGTGAGTAGCGGAGTCGAGGAAAGGCCGGGGAAGAAAGACCCAAACAAAATCCGAGCTTTTATAGAAGCTTGTCAAGCAGCATCAACGGATTTTGAATTGTAAATTGAAGATTGGAAATTTTAAATTGAAAGAGAAAATACTGTGCCTGTGCAGCAGGCAGGAATTGAAGATTGAAGATTTTAAAAATGTTTCTAAATTTACATTTTGCACTTTATAATTTTAATTTTACAATGGAGCGTGGCGACATGGTGTTCCCGGATTCAAAAGGATATTTTGGAAAATTTGGCGGAAAGTATGTGCCGGAGACGTTGATGGCGGCTCTGACCGAACTTGAAGCTGCCTATAAAAAGTATCGAAAAGATGAAAATTTTCAAAAGGAACTCGACCATTATTTGAAGGATTATGTCGGTCGGCCCACTCCTTTATATTTTGCCGAGAGGTTATCAAATTATTATAATGCCAAAATTTATTTGAAACGCGAGGACCTTTGTCATACGGGAGCTCATAAGATAAACAACACCATTGGTCAGGCGCTTTTGGCTAAACGTATGGGTAAGACCAGGATTATCGCTGAAACAGGTGCCGGTCAACATGGAGTGGCAACAGCGACCGTTGCTGCTTTGTTTGGTATGGATTGTCATGTTTACATGGGCGAAGAAGACACGAAGCGCCAAGCGCCAAACGTTTTACGTATGAAGCTCTTGGGGGCGGAAGTTATTCCTGTTACATCGGGTAGCAAAACGCTCAAAGACGCCATGAATGAAGCAATACGTGATTGGGTCACAAACGTAAGAAACACTTTCTATATTATCGGTTCGGTCGCCGGCCCACATCCGTATCCGATGATGGTGCGGGATTTTCAGAAAGTAATCGGCAAAGAGACAAAAAAGCAGATTCAGAAACAAGAGGGAAGAGACCCCGACTATGTTGTGGCTTGCGTTGGCGGAGGGAGCAATGCGATTGGTATATTTTCTCCTTTCTTAAACACTGAGACCAAATTAGTGGGAGTCGAAGCCGCGGGTTTGGGACTTGAAACGGGAAAGCATGGGGCTCCGCTTGCCAGAGGAGACGTAGGCGTACTTCACGGTTCCAAGAGTTATGTGCTTCAAGATGAGTTTGGTCAGATAAAGGAGGCTTATTCCATCTCTGCCGGTTTGGATTATCCGGGAGTAGGACCTGAACACAGTTATTTTAAGGAACACGGTATGGTCGCGTACGGTTCTGTAACCGATAAAGAGGCGCTAAAGGCTTTTGAGCTTTTGAGCAGGATGGAAGGGATAATACCTGCTCTTGAGAGCGCTCACGCGGTGGCATATCTTGAGAAGTTGGCTCCGAAGGCAAAGGGCAAAGTCATCGTGGTAAATTTGTCCGGTCGCGGAGATAAAGACTTGGAAACTGCGGCCAAAGCCCTAAAGGAGAGCCTATGAGCAGGATTAAGCGGACATTTGAGAAATTAAAAGAGGATAATAAAAAAGCTCTTATCCCATACATAACCGGTGGCTATCCTTCTTTAGGCGCTTGCCAAAGAATTATTGAGGTTTTGGCCGAGAGTGGCGCTGATATTATTGAGATAGGTATCCCTTATTCAGATCCTTTAGCTGACGGCCCCACGATACAGAGGGCATCGGAAATTGCGCTTTCACGGGGAGTAAACACGAAAGATATTTTTGAAATGGTTGGAAATTTAAGAAAGAAACTAAGCACCCCAATTGTGCTTATGACTTATTATAATACTATCTATCGTTACGGTGAGGAAGATTTTGCCAAAGAGGCGTCCGGCGTCGGAGTTGATGGAGTAATCATACCCGATTTACCGCCGGAAGAAGGGAGCTTATGGCGCAAATTAGCCAAAGAGAACTCCTTGGATACAATTTTTTTGGTTTCTCCGACAAGCAGCAATGATAGAATTAAAAAAATAATCTCGGCATCGAGCGGTTTCATTTACTGCGTCTCTCTTACCGGAGTAACGGGGGCCAGGTCTGGTTTACCGGCGGACCTTTCCGATTTTATATCAAGAGTGCGGTTTTTAACAAACAAACCTTTGGCAGTTGGATTTGGCATTTCATCGGCGGATTTGGCCAAAAGGGTTTCGGAAACGGCAGATGGAATTATAATTGGGAGTGCTTTAATAGATTTAATCGATGATTCTAATATAAAATATGATAAAATTGCCAAGTTTATTAAAAATATCAAGGAAGCCATCGGGGGTTAGTTGGTCACCTTTGATTGGCAAGTAGGGGGCTTATGCCTATATCGGAATGGTTTCAAAAAAAAGAAAAATATACCCAAATAACTCCCGGGGCAAAGAAGCGCTCAGTGCCTGACGGTATCTGGTCTAAATGTGCCGAGTGTGGAGAAATTATTTACCAAAGAGAGCTTTTGAAAAATTTGCGGGTTTGTCCGACGTGCGATTTTCATTATAAGCTAACAGTTGGTGATAGGTTAAACCTTCTTTTAGACGACGGTAAATTTAAAGAGTTTAACGCGTCTCTTTCATCAACAGATCCGTTAAACTTTGTTTCCGAAAAGTCTTATTTTGATAGTTTGGCTCAATCGAAAGAAAAAACCAATCTTGTTGAAGCGGTAATTACCGCCAAAGGCAAAATAAACGGTCGTTCGATAATTATTGCAGTTATGGATTTTCGTTTTATAGGCGGAAGCATGGGCTCTGTTGTAGGCGAGAAGGTGACGTGCGCGGTAGAGAAGGCAACTGAAGACAAACTTCCGCTGATTATCATTTCTTCATCAGGTGGGGCGCGCATGCAGGAAGGTATGTTTTCTTTGATGCAGATGGCCAAGACGAGCGCCGCAATCGGTCGTTTTAAAAAAACTAATCTTCCTTATATCTCGGTACTTACGAATCCCACAATGGGTGGGGTGACGGCCAGCTTTGCTTCTTTGGGCGACGTAATTATTGCTGAGCTCGGGGCCTTGATAGGTTTTGCGGGGCCTCGTGTTTTAGAAAAAACTATCAAACAGAAATTGCCGAAAGGTTTTCAAACGGCGGAATTTATGTTGGATTACGGTCAGGTTGATTTGATTGTGCATAGGAAAGAGCTGAAGGCCACGATTTCAAAGTTGCTTGATTTTTTTGTAGGTGAAAAACAATGAAGAGATTTATGATGGATTTTGAAAAACCTGTAGTTGAGCTTGAAATAAAGTTGGACGAACTTAAAAAGTCACTCTCTGTGGCTAAACCTGAAATTGCCGAGGAAATAAGGTTTTTAGAAGACCAAATTAATAAACTTCGCAAAAGGGTTTATACTAACCTTTCTTCCTGGGAAAAGCTTCAAATAGCAAGACATCCCGACAGGCCCCGCGCTTTAGATTATATAAACTTGATATTTTCAGATTTTATCGAGCTGCGTGGTGACAGATTGTATGGTGATGACCCTGCTTTGGTGGGCGGCCCCGCGTTTTTGGAAAATGAGAGGGTTATGATTTTGGGGCACCAAAAAGGCAAGGATATCAAGGAAAACGTGGCCAGAAATTTTGGTATGCCTCATCCTAAAGGTTTCCGAAAAACAAAAAGGCTGATGAGTTTGGCCGAGAAATTTCATTTGCCTCTGATTTGCTTTATTGATACGCCGGGTGCTTATCCCGGGATTGAAGCAGAAAAACACGGACAAGCTGTAGCTATCGCTGAGAATTTGATGAAGATGAGCAATCTTGCAGTGCCGATTATTGTGGTAAATATCGGTGAGGGTGGAAGCGGTGGTGCTTTGGCACTTGGTGTTGGAGACAAGATTTTTATGCTTGAGAATTCTTATTACTCGGTGATAACGCCGGAGGGTTGTGCGAGCATACTTTGGCACGATGAAACAAAGGCTTCGGAAGCTGCGGAAGCATTGAAAATTACCGCTGAGAGTCTTATGGAGTTAAATATAATTGATGGGATTATTAAGGAACCCCTCGGGGGTGCTCATCGGGACTCTGAATTTGTGGCGAGGAATCTTAAGAAAGTTTTAGTTGAAAATCTGATGGAGTTAAAGAACTTTTCCGTTGAGAAGCTTTTGAGCAATAGGTACAGAAAGCTCAGGGAAATTGGAGTATACGCTAAAAATAGGTAAATACTGTTTTTTTGCTTTTAGTAAAATTGTATAATTAATATGGCAATTTTTAAAAATAGGAGATGATAAGATGAATGTTGCAATTCTTAATGGTGGTGGAGATTGTCCGGGGTTAAATGCTGTTACTCGTGCTGTAACCAGAACTTGTATTCGCGAGTATGGCTATCAGGTAACGGGTATCAGAAATGGATGGCGCGGTTTGCTTGAAGCCGATATTTTTCCTCTTGATTTAAATGCGGTTAGCGATATTCTTCAACGCGGAGGGACAATTTTGGGAACCAGCAGAACCAATCCGTTTAAGAAAGAAGGAGGGCCTGAACTTGCTCTCGAAAACATTCGCAAATTAGGTTTTGATGCTCTGATTGCCGTGGGAGGCGATGATACTCTGGGTGTCGCGAGTCGTCTTTACAAAGAATACAAAATTCACACGGTCGGGGTTCCTAAAACTATCGATAACGATTTATCGGGGACCGATTATACTTTTGGTTTTGACACAGCTGTTCAGATTGCTACCGAAGCTATAGATCGTATTCATACCACTGCTGAATCTCATAGTCGAGTGATGGTGGTGGAAGTGATGGGCCGAACTGCCGGCTGGATTGCAATAATGTCCGGAATTGCCGGTGGCGCCGATGCAATTCTTACCCCCGAAGTTCCGATAACCGTGGAAGAGGTTTGTGATTTTGTCAATCAGCGAACTGCCCGGGGCAAAAAATTTTCCATCGTTGTGGCAAGCGAGGGTGCCAAGTTTATTCGGAAAACAGGGGAGGAAAAGGAAGTTATCGCCTCCGAGGAAGTTGATGAATTTGGTCATGTTCGACTCGGTGGTATCGGAAATGCTCTCGGTAAGGCAATTGAGAAGATTACCGGTCATGAAACCAGGGTAACTGTTCTCGGTCATATTCAAAGGGGAGGTACGCCGACTTCTCGAGACCGTATCCTTGCTACTCGTTTTGGAGTGAAAGCTGCCGAGATGGTTAAAACGTCTCAATGGGGAATGATGGCCGCACTCAAAGGGGATGACATCAAGGCGGTTTCATTGGATGAAGCTGTAAAAAAGACCAAGACTGTCCCTCAAGAATTATATGATGTGGCACGCATATTTTTTGGATAAAGAAGAAAACTTCCTTGTCATCGTGCCTCCGTTACTTTTTTGTCATTGCGCCTGCCCGCCTCTGGCGGGAGGAGCCGTAGGCGACGTGGCAATCTCTGGTTTAAATTTTTCTATATAGTTTTTATATTTTCATTTTTATTTCTTATTTTGAAAAGACTGTCCGCCTTCAGCCAGAAAGAGGCTTGAGCCAAGGGCTCATCAACCAAAGGCTGATGGTCCCCTGGACTACTGGCGGGAGGAGCATTTGGTTTAAATTTTCATTTTTACATTATCGTTCTACATTTTTATTTTTTATTTGAACTTACTCCCGACTCTCCACTAACAGACTACCGACTGATGGAGCGTGGCAATCTCCCACCATCCGTCATTGCGAGGAACGGAGTGACGTGGCAATCTCTGGTTTAGAGGCTGCCCTTAGGGGCTGAACTTATAATTTATGTCCTTTTCTTTAGCTGTATTAAAGGCTGAACTCGAGGGGCTGCATCCTTCTTTTCCCCTCCCCCTTGATGGGGGAGGATTAACCTGCCTGCCGGTAGGCAGGGGTGGGGGTGAAAGTATTTTAAGCATTTTTATT
>Ga0209121_10003025_pt1 | contig 16543 bp, 15 predicted proteins | sample Cruoilmetagenom3_FD_187292 | JGI IMG/M metagenome (GOLD analysis project Ga0209121, IMG submission 187292) | Oil polluted marine microbial communities from Coal Oil Point, Santa Barbara, California, USA - Sample 3 (SPAdes) (version 2) | ecosystem: Environmental > Aquatic > Marine > Oil seeps ... | reverse complement strand
GCCTCCAGCAATATCGCCCCCGCTCCAAGTGGCCCGCCCATTCGGTGGCCCCATTTTTCCCAGAACGGGGCGGATTTCAGCCAGAAGCGCCGCTGGCTCGGGGGGGTATAAAGCGCCATCTCATGGCGCTCAGGTTGGAAGCGGTGCAGGCGCAAGTAGCTCTCCAACTGCCCCACCGAATAAGGCCGCCCAAAGCCAAAGGGGGTAACATCGCGGCGCGACCACATTCCAGAGCGATTGGGCACGATAAACACCACCTTCCCCCCCGGGGCCAGCACCCGCCAGATTTCAGCCAGCAAGGCATCGGGGCTTTCGCACGTCTCCAACCCGTGCGCCACCACAATCCGGTCAAGGCTTCCCGCCGCCAGTGGCCACGCGGTTTCTTCTACCAGCGCGGTCAGGTTTGCCGCCCCCGGCGGCCAGTGCATCACGCCCTGCTGCCCCGGCATCAGGCCAAGCACCCGTTGCGACTCCTTCAAAAACGGCCTCAGCACCGGCACAGCAAAGCCAAAACCCGCCACTTCCATGCCTTTCACATCGGGCCACAGCCCGCGCAACGCACCCTGCAAGCTCCGCTGCGCCGAGCGCCCGAGCTTGGTGCGGTAATAAAAATTCCGAAGGTCGATCACATCCAAATGCATGTGTGCATCTTATGGTATTATAAAGACCCTCGCAAAGCAAAATGCAAACATGCCTATAGATAGTTTTGCCTTCTCAAACATAACTATAGGTTGCACGCGCACAGAGCATCGCTTACACTAACACACCAACGAAACAAAATGACGGACAGAAATTTCATGAAAAATCTAATAGTTATGGCAGTGGCTTGTATGTCCACGCTTAGCGCCTGCACAGTGGACTATGCCCAATCAGCCAGTGAATTGACCGCACGTGTAGGCTCCACCAGCTATTTTAAGTCAAACAACTATCAGGTTTCTCGTTCGGCCGCTGCTGTGTCTCAGAGCCTGCGTGCCGGAGCCAACAAGTGCCTAAACCAGCGCACAACCGGACAAATTTATGGTGGAAGCCATATGGGGGCACCGATTCTGCACAACACGGTCACCGATTACACGACTACCGTACGTAACAACGGCCGTGGCGGCATCGAGATGGCGGTCAGGATGACCTCTCGCGGCTTCAGGATCTCGATGGACGAACCCGAGGGCGGAGAGATTATCTTTACCGCCAATGTCACACCAAGCGGGGGCGGCGCGCGTGTCGTTGACGCATGGATGGACCAAAACCTATTCACCCCCAGCGACCCGATCGCAGATGGGGTAAGAGCATGGGCCGAAGGTACCAGTTCAGCCTGCCCCGAAATGCCACGGTGATGGCATATAAAAGCGTAACGGCACTCCTACTGTTTTTGAGTCTTGCCGCCTGTGGGGATCCTCTCGAAAACCAGCTTTACCAAAATAACGGCCCAACGAATTTAACCGTGCGCCAAACTGCCGCCGAAGCCGGATTTATGAGCCTTGGCGCGACCAGTATCGCTGTGTATCAAGAAACAGCTGAGGACTGTGTTTTTGATTTTGTCGGTACAATCAAGGTGAAGAGCGGCAGCCAAACCGCTGCACTCCCTCCGGGGCACCGGTTTGCGTTGCGCCTGAATTTCAATGATCAGGACTTTCTCGGTAGCACAACAAATGGCAGTCAGATTGTTCGCCTTTTCACCCCGCGTGCCGGGCATCAATACGATTTCCAAATGGCAATCCAGCACAGAGGGTTGGATTACTCTCTTTTTGACGTAACCAACGGGCAGCGGAGGCTGGTAAATATGCCAGCACTTCTAGCTGTGTGCCATTAGCGCTCCTGTCGAAAATGCTGGTGTCACAGGCGCTATCGGTTAGAATGTGATAAACCGCACGCACCAAAAGGCCCAGCATGACTTTCCAAATCCTAACCCTCCCCTGCCTTGCAAACAACTACGCATTTTTACTGCATGATAACGAGACCGGTACCACCGCCTTGGTAGATGCCCCAGAGGCCGCGCCCGTGCTGGCGGCGCTTGAGGCCAAAGGCTGGACGCTGGATCTTGTGTTGCTTACGCACCACCACTACGACCACGTTGACGGGTTGCCCGAGTTACTCGAACACGCCAGCCCCAAAATCGTCGGCGCTGCCAAAGACGCCCATCGCCTACCCAAGCTCGACATCGCCCTCAATGAAGGCGACACGGTGGAGGTCGGCAATCTTAAAGGTCACGTAATTGACGTTTCCGGCCACACGATCAACCATATTGCCTTTATTTTTGACGGGGCTGCCTTCACCGGCGATAGCCTGTTTGCGTTAGGATGTGGCCGTGTGTTTGAGGGGGACATGGAAATGATGCATAATAGCCTGCAAAAGCTGGCGGCCCTCCCCCCGGATACCATGATCTATTGCGGCCACGAGTACACGCTGGACAACGCCAAATTTGCCGTCACGATCGAGCCGGAAAACGAATCGCTGCAAGCCCGCGCCAAAGATATCGAGCGCCTGTGTGCCGCCAATGTCCCCACAGTGCCCTCGCTCCTCTCGCTCGAACTGGCCACCAACCCGTTCCTACGTGCCAAAGATGCGGCCGATTTCGCCAGAATTCGCAGCGCAAAAGACAATTTCTAAACACAGGAGCAATGATGGACAATCACAGCCCGATCGAAACCCGCCTCAAGGTGATGAGCTGGAATATCTGGTGGCAATTCGGCCCGTGGAAAGCCCGCGCGCCCGCGATTGAAGCCGCCATCAAAGCCGCCAACCCCGACCTGATCGCCCTGCAAGAGGTTTGGGGAGACGATGCCGAAAACCACGCAAAGCAAATAGCCGAAAAACTCGGCTACCACTATTTCTATGAGCAATGCATGACCATGAACAGGGTCGGATTTGGCAACGCCATCCTGTCTCGCTGGCCGATAAAAACCACAGAGGCTATCCAGCTTTCCGGCTTTGAAGAAACCGGGGAGCTCCGCAAAGCCCTTTATACGCAAATCGACGGCCCGCGCGGCGATATCCATTTCTTCTGCACCCATCTGAACTGGCGCTACGAGCAAAGCCATATCCGGCAAATTCAGGTGACAGAGGTTGCGGATTTCGTGAAAGCCAATGCCTCCGGTAAAATGCCCCCGATCCTGTGCGGCGATTTTAATGCCGAACCGATGAGCGACGAGATCCGTGCCCTGATCGGCCTTACTACCAGCGCAACAGAGGGCATGTCCTTCCATGACGCCTGGGTCGCCGCTGGCAGCGGTGACGGCTATACCTGGAGCAATGAAAACCCTTTCGCCGCCGCTGAATTCGAACCAAACCGGCGCATTGACTATATATTCACCGGCCACCCCAAAGCGCGGGGGCGGGGGCATGTCACCGAAATCGAGGTCACCGGAAACACACCGGTTGATGACACATGGCCAAGCGACCACCTCGCGCTCTTGGCCCATATTCGATATTAACCCGCTGGCGGCAGCTCCGGCCAGCCATGTCCCCCTCCCCTCAGGGTATTTTGCTGGCGCAAAACCCCTTCGCGATTGGGCCGTGGCCTCGCTTCGCTCGGCGGCTTTTTACCGCGGCCATTCCGCCTGATCACCAACTTTTTAACTTTATTATGTCGATTTCCCTTGAAGCTCGGCAAATAAACCCGAAATTAAAGGGAAGCCAATAGGCTGCGCCCCCTGCGCAGTTGCATACTAATTTCGGGTCAGGAGGGCAGCATGCCATCATTTTCCACCACCCTTGAAGAGGCCATTCACAAGGCGCTGAGCCTCGCCAACGAGCGCCGCCACGAGCTTGCCACGCTGGAGCATCTGCTTCTGGCGCTGGTTGACGAGCCCGAGGCAGCAAAGGTTATGACCGCCTGCGCGGTTGACCTTGAAAAGCTCAAACGCCGCCTGACGCGGTTTATTGACAACGATCTGGATTCGCTTGTTTCAGAGATCGAAGGCACCGAGGCGGCACCCACCACCGGCTTTCAGAGGGTTATCCAACGGGCTGCCATTCATGTGCAAAGCTCCGGCCATGCCGAGGTAACCGGTGCCAATGTGCTGGTCGCGATCTTTACAGAGCGCGAGAGCCACGCCGCCTATTACCTGCAACAGCAGGATATGACCCGCTATGACGCGGTCAATTTCATCAGCCACGGGGTCGCCAAAGATCCTTCCTTTTCCGAACACGTACCTTTGCAGGGTGCGGGTGACACAATTGACGAATCCGCCTCTGAGGAGAAAAAAGAAACCGCGCTCGAGAAATATTGCGATGACCTGAACGCCAAGGCCCGCGAAGGCAATGTCGACCCGTTGATCGGCCGCCAGCACGAGGTCGAGCGCTGCATTCAGGTGCTGTGCCGCCGCCGCAAAAACAATCCGATTCTGGTTGGCGAACCCGGTGTGGGCAAGACCGCTATTGCCGAAGGGTTGGCCCGCAAGATCATTGATGAAGAAGTGCCTAAGGTGCTGGCTGAAACCACCATATATTCGCTTGATATGGGCGCCCTGCTCGCAGGCACCCGCTATCGGGGTGACTTCGAGGAGCGCCTGAAAGCGGTGATGAAAGAAATGGAAGAGCATGATAATGCCGTGCTGTTCATCGACGAAATCCATACGGTGATCGGCGCGGGGGCGACCTCCGGTGGGGCGATGGATGCTTCGAACTTGTTGAAGCCCGCGCTTCAGGGCGGCAAATTGCGCTGCATGGGCTCGACTACCTATAAGGAATACCGCCAGCACTTCGAGAAGGACCGCGCGCTTGCGCGGCGCTTCCAGAAGATAGACGTAAACGAGCCAAGCATTCCGGATTCGATCAAAATTCTGATGGGCCTCAAACCCTATTTCGAAGAGCATCACGATATCCGCTATACCAATGATGCGATCAAAACCGCGGTGGACCTTGCCGCGCGCTATATCAATGACCGCAAGTTGCCCGACAAAGCGATTGACGTAATCGACGAGGCCGGAGCCGCGCAAATGCTTGTGGCGGAGAGCAAGCGCCGCAAAACCATCGGCACCAAGGATATCGAGGCTGTGGTCGCCAAAATTGCCCGCATTCCGCCGAAGAATGTCAGCAAAGATGACAGCGAGGTGCTGCGCGACCTTGAGAAATCCCTAAAGCGCGTGGTGTTTGGGCAGGATGACGCCATAGTGGCGCTTTCCAGCTCTATCAAACTGGCCCGCGCTGGCTTGCGTGAACCTGAAAAGCCCATCGGTAACTACCTGTTCGCCGGCCCCACAGGCGTAGGTAAAACCGAAGTTGCCAAGCAATTGGCTGACACATTGGGTGTAGAGCTTCTGCGCTTTGACATGTCGGAATACATGGAGAAACACGCAGTTTCCCGCCTGATCGGGGCGCCTCCGGGTTACGTTGGTTTTGATCAGGGCGGCTTGCTGACCGATGGTGTTGACCAGCACCCGCATTGCGTGCTGCTACTCGACGAAATCGAAAAAGCCCACCCCGATGTGTTCAACATCTTGCTGCAAGTGATGGACCACGGCAAGCTGACGGACCACAACGGCAAGCAGATAGACTTCCGCAATGTTGTGCTGATCATGACCTCAAACGCGGGCGCGGCCGAGCAGGCAAAAGCAGCCATCGGTTTTGGCGATACCAAACGCACCGGCGAAGACACCGCCGCTGTCGAGCGCACCTTCAGCCCCGAGTTCCGCAACCGTCTGGATGCGATCATCAGCTTTGGGTCCCTCCCTCGCGAAGTCATCCTGAAAGTGGTCGAGAAATTTGTGCTTCAGCTTGAAGCGCAGTTGATGGACCGAAATGTCACTATCGAGCTCACCGAGCCTGCCGCTAACTGGCTGGCCAAAAAGGGCTATGATGACAAGATGGGCGCAAGGCCTTTGGCGCGCGTTATTCAGGAGCACATCAAAAAGCCACTGGCCGAGGAATTGCTATTTGGCAAGCTCGCTAAAGGTGGCTCGGTGCGGGTAGAAGTGAAGGATGGCAAAATCCATCTGGAGATTCTGGAGCCGGAAAAGCTGCGCATTTCCACGCCCAAAACCCCGCCTATGCTCACGACTGACTAGTGAAAAGGGTCGCGTCAAACGGCCCTTTTTTATATCCGGCAGCCGAACCACTCCGCACAGTGAAACTCGAATACATGGACTATCAATACAGTTTACAAGATATGATCGGTTTGCTCGGGTATAAGGATGTAACCCCGGCCGATTTGCACCTCCGCCTCCAAGCCAGAGATTTCGAAGTTCCGGAAGGTCGCGACTGGCGGATCATCAATGGAATCTGTACCGGCGTAATCGACAACGAATGGGAAGACATAACACCTGAACATCAAATCAAGCGCTTGTTTGATGTCTTGGATATCTGGCCAACCTATTCCGCAGCAACCAATATCCACGAGCTCTATGTCGTGACCGTCCAGCATGACACATCGCTCTCCGGCTGGCTTTGGGCGAGACTGTTAACGTATCTCACACCCGAAGACTCCCCTCAACGAAAGGCCATCGAATACGTTCTGTGGGTCGATTTCCTTGAGGATTTGCCTAGCAATGAAAAGGCATGGTTTGGTTTGTTAGACGCAAATCCGAACAAGTATGCGCTGGAGCGGCTACTGACACTGTCCGGTCCGGTGCCTTACCACATGAAAAAACCGCTCTATGAACGGCTTTTTCAACAACCCGAAAACCACGGAATACTGGCCGAAGCCATCGCGCATAGTGTACAAGATTATTTCGGGAGCATCGACAGAAAAGACGCACGGCGCTACGTGTCTGAGTTGCAGTTGCCGGCCTCCAACAAATTCATAAAATTTTTACGTACAGCCCTATGAGTCAAAACCAGATTTTAAACTTCGCCCTCGGCCTCGCCAAACAGAATAGGCAACAAGCTATAGCTTCGGCGCGGCTTTCTTACGCGTGAGCGCTGCGCCGAACCAGATCATTCCCAGCCCGATAGCGGCTGTAATCCCCATCACTTCAAGCGGTAAAACCACCTCCGACCGGTAGATCACATCGCGAAAAGCGCGCCCCACGACCTCAAACGGTAGAGCGCCATAAATGGACAGCAACCACTCCGGCGCCGCCAGCTTGGGTATCTGCGCACCGCTTAAGGCCGTTTGATAAAACGCGGTCGGAAACACGATGATCAAGGCTGAATATCCAAATGTGGAAAATAGCCCGTTCATCATCCAGCCAATCACAAGTTGCAGACTCCAGAACGTGACAAGCACCGGCAGAAACAACGTCCAGTCTCGGGTAACTAAAGAGACCACAAGCGAAGTGGCCAGAGCGGCAACACCAGCAGATACAATCGGAACCCAGGTTCGAAACGCCCCCCGGACAACAGGCGTGCCAGCTGCCCGGCTCGCAATAAAGAGCATCAGCGCGCCAACAAGCGCCCCGAGCCATGTTGTATAAACCAGCGTAAACGGTGCCACGAGGCTTGCGGCTGATTTGGCAGGATGCAGGGTTTCAATGTTTAGTGACACCGGCAGGTTTCCGTCCGGAATCTGCCCCGCTTTCAGAGCTTCGCGAAAGGTCGCAATACCCGCTGAAAAGGCGGCCTGCAAAAGCTGGGGCGCCTGCATCCCGATCTGGGATTCAATCATGCTCAAGTGCTGGCTGTTCAGGAACGTCAGTTCTATTGGCTCCTCGCCCGCCACCTGTTTGGAGAAATCCTGCGGGAAGGCCAGCACCATGGTGATGGACCCGCTATCGAGCGCAGCACGTGCCGCCTCGACGTTTTCAAAATCAGCCACCCTAAAGGGCATTGCCTCGGTCAATTTCCCCAGCATAATGTTGGAAACCTTGAGCGGCGGGAAGGTCAGGCCTTCGTCAAGGTTAACCACCCCAAGCGTAACATTTTTGGAAATGCGCGCCTGATCAGGGGGGGCGGTCAGCGTAAATATGGAAAAAATCAGGGCGATCACGGTTGGCACCATCAATGCAGCCCGAAAAAGGCCATGGCTCGTTATGGAACGTCCGTTTTTCATGGTTTTCCCCTATTCCAATTATCGTTCTGTCAGTTTCAACTCGATCCTGCGGTTCGCAGCCAGCGCCTCGGGGCTATCCCCTTGGGCAATGGGCTGGAACTCGCCAAAACCGGTGGCGGCCAGATTAACCGGTCGCAGGCCTTCCGAATCTATCAGGTACCTTACCACAGAAAGCGCGCGCGCCTGGCTGAGCTCCCAGTTATCGGCAAACTGGCTTCCGGAACCAAGCCCTGTGTTGTCTGTGTGGCCATCCACCCGCAATATCCATTTGATCTCGGGCGGGATTTCATCTGCCACGTCTCGCAACACCCGCGCAACCGTTGCCATCTGTCTTTTGCCTTCAAAACCAAGGTCAGCCGAGCCGGGGTCAAACAGGATTTCGGACGAAAACACAAACCGGTCCCCTACGATCTGGAGCTCCTCGCGCCCGCCAAGCACTTCGCGCATGCGGCCGAAAAACTCGGAACGGAAGCCGCGCAGATCATTCGCCTCGGCCTCCAGACGCGCGGCTTCCGCTGCCAAAAGTTCGCGTTCTCGGCCTTCGGCATCAGCGCGGGCCTGCTCGGCATTTGCGCGCGAACGTTCCTCCGCGGCTACCCGTGCCAGTGCAGTGTTGAGCTCGGACCCAAGGCTTTCGATGCGGATTTGCGCCTCGGCATCCGCCATGGACGACGCATCGAGCAAGCCTTGCAGCTGGTTCAACTCGGTCCGCAAAGCTGCGGTTTGCTGGTTGAGTAGCGCGATCTGGCGTTGAGCTTCAGCGGACTGGTCTTTCTCAAGCGCCAGCAGCCGCTCGGCCTCGGCAATCGCCACTTGCTGGCTGGCGATCAAATCCACATTGTCGGCGTCCGAGCCCTCCAGTTCCCGCTGCGCGGCGCGCATAGCGGCAAGTTGAGTGAGCGTATCTTCGGCGCGCTGCCGTTCGGCTTCAAGCGCGAGGGTCATGGCTGTGAGCTCGGCATCAGCACTGGCGAGGCGCGTGCGCAAAGCCTCGGCGGCGGCGGCTTCGGCCAGTTGGCCCCGTTCCGCATCCGTCAAGGCCGAAGCCCGCTCCGCCAACGCAAGCTCAGCGGCTGCTATCGCGTTTTCACGATCTGCCAACAGCGCTTCCAAGCGGGCTTTTTCTTCGGCAGTTTGTGCCGCCGTCGCATCCGCAACTTGTGCCTGTTCTTCCGCTTCCGCTAGTTGCTGAAGCACAGCAATGCGTGCCATCTGCTCGCTGTTAAGTTCCTCATCCAGCACGCGCCGCGCTTCTGTCAAAGCTGCAATCTGGTTTCTAAGGTCTGCGGCAAGTGCCAGCTGCACCTCTCGGTTGTCACTGAGCGCCAGCTCTGTGGTTTCCAGCTCGGACTGTGTTTCTGCGAGCAATCGTTGCGCAGCATCACGCTCTTGCCTCAAACGGATGATTTCAGCGGCGCTGTCAGAGGCCGCGCTTTGTGCCTCTCGCTTGGCAGCTTCTGCCAAAAACAGCGCTTGCGTTGCGCTCGCAATTTGGCTTTGCATTTGCGATACCTCGTCAGCACGCTCGTTTTGTCCGGTTTCAAGGTCGGCGATCATGGCGCGCAGGGCCTCTGTGCGCGCCGCAGCCAGCCGCGCTTCTTCTTCCTGAGCACTTATCTCGCTTCGGGCGCTGGCCAGTGCCAGCTGCGCAGCGGCTTTGGCATCCATCTCGGCCAGCGCAGTGGCCTGTGCGTCGGCGACCACATCGCCCAACTCGCGGTTTTGCGAAATCAGGGTGGCAATTTGGGTTTCAAATTCGGTGATCTGTAGCGCGGATTGTGCCGCCTCCGCTTCAAGCGCGGAGCGTTCGCTGGTCAGACTCGCGATCAAGGCGCTTTGCGCGTTTGTCTGGCTCTGCGCGTCTTCCAGTGCGCTCGACAGCTCACCCAATTCCTGCCCCAGTCGGCGAGAGGTGTTTTGCTCCAGCCCAAGCGCATCCGCTAGGCCTGCCACTTGTTCAGCCAGATCGGTCAGTTCGTCATCTTGCGTTGAAATGGTCTCGCTCAGCACAAACTGGACAATCATAAAAATGCTGATCACAAAAAACAGAACCAGCAGAAGCGCGGTCATCGCGTCCACAAAACCGGGCCAGATATTGGGGGTATCGTTCGCGTTACCGCGCCTACCGAGCGCCATTTAGCTGCTCCGCGCGTTGGCGAGGGCCAGAATGCTTTGCGCCAAGGTTGCCAGATCCGCGCGCAAAGCGCCGATGCTTTCCTGCCTGCCCGCCGACATTTCCTCCAGCACGCGCAAAAGCTGCACATCAATGTTGCGCAGACGCGAGCGCGCTTCGCTATCCAGCAGCCCCGACGACTCTTCGCGTTCGCGCAAAATGCGGGTCATTTCAGATTGGCTGCTCGCGATCCGCTCAAGGACTTCTTCGTCAAAGCTGCTGCCCTGCCCGCCCGAACCAGATATGTTTTCAGTGAGCGCACTCACAGCCATCGCCAGTTGCGAAAGACTGGTGTCGGTTTTCTGTCGTGATTCCTCGCCTCGTAAGGTCACATCTTTCAGCGTTTCGATCTGGAGCGCCGTTTGCTCCATAAAGCCGTAGAGCGCTGAAAGGTCATTGCCTCCGGTGGGGCCACCGTCGCCGTCACCGACAAGGCTCAGCGTTGTGATGGAGGACAGCCACTCCTCCAGCTCCATATAAAACCGGTTCTGCCCGTGGCTGGCAAACAGCTCCAGCAACCCAACGGCCAGCGAGCCCGCAAGCCCGAGCAGCGAGGAGGCAAACGCCGTGCCCATGCCGCCAAGCTGGTTTTCCAAACCGTTCATCAGCCCTTTGAAAGTATCCGCCGCCGTCTGGCCCTCTTGCGGGGCCAGGTTGCGGATGGTGTCCACTACGGCTGGCACTGTAGTGGCCAAGCCATAAAACGTACCAAGGAGGCCGAGGAAGATCAGAAGGCTGGCGATGTAGCGGGTGATATCTCGCAGCTCGTCCAGACGCGTACCCACGGAATCAAGGATGGATTTGGATGAGGTCGACGTTAAAGACTTTCGGGCGCGGCTATCGCGCAACAGGGCTTCCAAAGTGGCCAAAAGGCGCGGCGAGCGCACAAATTCATGCCCCGGCCTATCCAGCACAAAACCTTTGATCCAGCGCACCGAGATCATCAAAGTGACTATTTGCCAAAAACAGGCCAGAACCCCGATGACAAATACAGCAATAATCACGCCGTTCAGGTAAGGCGATACGATAAAAATTTCCGACATCGACGGAAAGGCCGCCACGGCACCCAAAGCCACGAGGCCTAAAATAATAAGCATTATAAAGGCTTGGCGCGTTGGCCGGGTAAACGCGGGCTCGCGTTTGGAATCAATGACAAGCTTCATTCGGCTTAGGCGCTCCTGCAAAAAATCATAGAGGGATACTACACAAGGCGGCAGATTTGGCCAGCAAATAACAATTGATTCTGGCGAAAAAACCTTCAATTTAAGCGGTTGTATGCCTATATATAGCGCAATCTACAAATTAATTAACAACTTTTGGAGCCAAAATGGACGATCTTATATACACACTCGGGACAACCGGCGCCCCCGCCATCGCCCTTCTGATTTTTGCCATTATCCTGATCTGGATGACCGTCAAAACCATCCCCCAAGGAGAGGAATGGACAGTTGAGCGCTTTGGCCGCTACACGCGCACACTGGCGCCCGGGTTGCGCTTTCTGGTCCCGATTGTTGACAAGGTCGGCGCTAAGATCAACATGATGGAAACCGTGCTGGATATCCATTCACAAGAGGTGATCACTAAAGATAACGCCATGGTTCTGGCGGACGCGATTGCCTTTTATCAGGTGGTTGATGCCGCGCAGGCTGCCTATGAGGTCCGCGATTTGGAGCGCGCGCTGCGCAACCTGTCCATGACCAATATCCGTGCGGTAATCGGCTCGATGGATCTTGATGAAAGTCTTTCAAACCGTGATTCGATCAACCACCGGCTACTGAGCGTGATTGATGACGCCTCGCATGGCTGGGGTGTAAAGGTAACGCGGGTCGAGATTAAAGATCTCGCGCCACCGCCGGACATCAACGAGGCCATGGCCCGCCAGATGAAAGCCGAACGGACCAAGCGTGCCGACATTTTGCAGGCCGAAGGGCAGAAGCAATCGGCTATCCTTAAAGCCGAAGGCGAGCGTGAAGCGCAAATCCGCGAGGCCGAAGGCCGTAAAGAGGCCGCCTTTCTGGATGCGGAAGCCCGCGAGCGCGCCGCCGAAGCCGAAGCCAAAGCCACCGAGATGGTTTCCAAAGCGATTGCCGAAGGCGATATTCAGGCGATCAACTACTTTGTGGCCAATAAATACACCGAAGCCCTGCGCGATGTAGCCGCCGCGCCCAACGCCAAAACCGTGATGATTCCGCTGGAAGCCACAGGTCTTATTGGCTCGGTCGCCGGTATTGCCGATATCGCGAAGGCCGTAACCGGTAAAGGAGCTTAAACAATGGATTTTTTTACTTGGGTTGGTGAGGCCAGCCCATGGCTCTGGCTGGCATTGGGCATTGCCCTTGTCGCGCTTGAAATTCTGGCCCCGTCATTTGTGATGATCTGGCCTGGATTGGCAGCTTTTGCCATGGCCGTTCTGGTCTGGTTGGCACCCGGCCTTTCAGGCGAGGTCCTCGTGTCGCTGTTCTCGATCCTTTCCATCGCTTTGCTTTTTGGCGGGCGCGCCCTTATGGCCCGGTTGGATCGCAGCGAGCCACAGTCCCAGCTTAATGCCCGCGGGCAAAACCTTGTTGGCCGCGAAGCTAAAGTTCTTAGCGTGAGCGGCCCAGCGGGCAAGGTCGAGATTGACGGTGTCCAGTGGCCGGTTACCTGGGAAGACGGGGCCGCACCTGTAGAGGGGCAATGGGTGAGCATCACCTCATCCTCCGGTGTTAATTTGGGCGCAAAGGTTAACAATTATCCAAATTGACGTATGATAAATATTGAATATTAGGATGGCGAGAGATAACTAGTTCTACTAGTTGGTATCTATTTTAAGAGTGATTTATGTTAAAAAAATACATCATTGGCGCCATTACGCCAGTACTTGCGGTTGCAAGCACGGGTTTCGCAGCCGACCATTGTGAGACCCACACTGTTATTAAGGGCGAAACCCTTCGCCTCATTGCCGAGCAGTATTACGGCGCACGTGAGCTTTCTCCTATAATTTATGAGGCCAATGTCGGCACCATCGGCTCCGACCAGAATAACATTGAAATAGGCATGCAGATTGCGATCCCTTGCCGTGAGGGCATGCAAACCTCCATCGAAAAAGCTTTTAGCGAATTTATGGAGATACAGGCTGCATTGTCCGGCAAAGGCCGGCCAGACGATCTCGTGGTATCCGGTATTCCTATGGGTAAACACCGCAGATAATCCAGGGAAAGTGCGCAAGCTCTGGCTGTGCACTTGCCCAACAAAATAGGTACCCTTTCATCGCGCTCGCCCAAAAAGCTGCATTTCAGGATTCATACGAACTCCCTAAATTAGCTATTCTGTTTGCCCTAGTTCAATAAAAATTGAAATTTGTTGGAAATTAGGCTACCAATACTCACTATGTAATCGTTATTTTGGTGTGTTATGTTAAAAATTGTGGCTTTTTATGCCCTTAGCCTATTGGCGCTTGCTCCGGCCAGTGCAATGGCGGAGGATATTTGCGATACCTATTCCGTAGCCCGTGGTGACACGCTCCGGCTGATTGCCGAGCGCTATTATGGCGCGCGCGATTTGTCTCCGATCCTTTATGAGGCGAACACGGTCACGGTAGGCGAAAACCCGAATATCATTGAGATCGGGATGGAAATCGCGGTGCCTTGCCGAGATGGAATCCAGATGCCGCTTGCCTCGGCCTTTCTTGCGACAACGCAAACTGCAACGCTGCCCCAAGAGCAGCGTTTTCTGACCAAGGAAGGCAATACACCCTTTATGAGCGCCAATGGCACCGGCATTATCCCGGATTTGCTTGGTGCCGCTCTCCGGCAAGGCGGGTTTAGGCAAGAGCTAAACCTTGAGCGCACCGGATCTTCAGAAGCCATTCTGAACATGACCCGCGCCGACAATAACGCGTTGCTTTCCTTTCCGTGGATCATGCCGGACTGCGCCAATGCCGGAAATCTTTCGAATCTATCCACTGATCTATGCAGCAATTATACCTTTTCCGACCCGATATATGAAATAACGCTCGGCATGTTTACGCTCGCTAGCAGCAACTTGGCCGGTTCAAACAATATCGAGGACTTTATCGAAAAAAACCTGTGCATCCCGCAGTTTCATTCCGATGACCTGTTGCTCCGGACCGGCATTCTCGACATGGGCGTCCGCCAGTTTCAAGCCCCAGATCTCATGGCTTGCTTTGACGGGCTTATCAGTGGAGAATTTGACGCTGTCGTTGCTGACTATCAAAGTTTTGCAACCTATTACACGGATGACCCAGCCGAAATTGTTGATATTCCGGCCTTTGCGCGCCCAAGCACATTGCACGCGATTGCCTTCACGCAAAACCCCGAAGCTATGGTGGTGCTTCGCAGCACCAATGTCGGATTGCAACGCATTCTCGTTTCGGGCGAGTGGTTTAAGATCGTAAACGATAACCTTTCGGCTCGCTTTAACTAGCGGAATTTCTCACCAATTGGCTGAGCGTTTGCATATCCGGGTCCACGATCCCGAGTTCTTCCAAATGCTCGGCGGTGTTGTGCAGGTATTCACAATTCCGCCCGGCAGATCCGGTGGCTCCGGCAATCACCGTTGCCTGTGCGTTCAGGTCCAGCCCGCCTGCATATTGGCTATGCTCACGGTCCACAATATAGCAAAGCGCGTCAACTTCGCGGCCATCGACCAGGCGAACCGGTTGAAACCCTTCGTAATAGGCTGAAGACACCAGCTCCCGCTCGCGCAAATACTCGTGCGCCTCTTGGGCGCCGTCTGGCTCCACGTGGTAGGCAACCCCATGGCAGCTTGCCCCTTCCGTTGGATCAAGTGCCAGCACAAGGCCGGGCGCTTCCTCCGTGCCTCTGTAATGGACCGACCACATGCAAAAGGCACGGTGAAACCCATTGAGCTCTGCCAAATGTTTTTGGGCATAGTCAAATCCCGGTTTCCAGATCAGAGATCCGTAACCAAACACCCATAATCCGTCCTGATACCGCATAGCACCTCCTTTTCCCCTGTGGTATAACCTCTGCCTTGGCAAAGCGGGAGCCCAAAATGAAATGGATGTTCAAATTACTTTTGCTGGGCGCGGCACTGTGGAGCGGGTATTGGTTTATCGGCGCGCAGGCGCAAGAGGAAGCCTATACGAGCCTGATAGAAAGCAGCCGCGCCAGTGGTTGGATCGTCGAGAGCGAAAGCCTTGGCGTGCAAGGCTTTCCCAACCGTTTTGACACCTCGCTCACCGGCCTCAATTTTCAAAGCCCTGATGGTGATTGGGGGTGGCAGGGGGAGAGCTTCCAGATCAAAGCGCTTTCTTACCAGCCCAACCATGTGATCGCGGTTTGGCCCGGCGAGCATGTGCTGCGCACCCCGGGCGGAAACGCGAGTTTTACCAGCGCGCAATTGCGGGCCAGTCTGGTGCTCGCAGCCAAAAACAACCTGCCGCTGGAACGGTTGCAGCTTGAGGGGTCCGAAATCGCAATTGTTGGCTCGCCGCAGTGGACAGCCAATATCGGCAGCTTGAATACCGCGCTTTTTCAAAATGAAACCACCGCAACGCGCTATCGTCTGGGGGTTGCCCTAACCGATATTTCCCCGCCCTCTGACCTGATGTCGCTGCTCGGCAGCGCGCTGCCCGAGCTTATCAGTGAGCTTCGCCTTTCCGCACAGCTTGACTTTGATCGCGCGATAGACAGGCATGGCTTTGCCAACGGCACGCCACCAAAGCCGGTAACCGCGGTTATTGAGCCAAGCCGAATTGTCTGGGGGCCGTCAACGCTGGAGGTTGAAGGGGAACTTCGCGCCGCAGCCAACGGATTTATCGAGGGATATCTGAGCTTTGACGTTCTGGGCTGGCAACCGCTCTATGAGGTTTTTAGCGAGGCTTCCTCCATGAGCACCCCCAACAAGCTCACCTTGAAACGGGCACTGGATGGCGCGTCAAATGGCCAAAACCTTGTGTTCACAGTCAATTTTTCAAATGGCGAGGCCAGCATCGGCCCTTTTACCATCGGACCAGCCCCCACCTATCCGTTTTAGCGCTTCCCGCGCCGGATCAGCTTGCCGATGGTGAAAGAGGTGCGCGGTGTGTATTCGTATTTGGTTTTGCGCAACTGCGGTTCACGCACCAGCATACGGTAAAGGCCAAAACCAACCAGAAATATGTGCGCAACCGCAATGAAGATAAACAGCGCCGGCGGGCCGTAAAGCTCGATCAGGAGCGAGGAGACCAGCGGGCTGAAGATCGCGCCGATTCCGTAAAGAAACATCAGCGATGCATTGAGTTCCACCATGCCTTGAGGGGTTGCGAAATCGTTCGCATGTGCGGTTGAAACCGAAAACACCGGATAGGTCATCGCCCCGAAAATCAGCGCCAAGCCAAAGAGCTGGACAAGCGCGCTGGGTTCAAGGCTCGCCAAGCCAAAACTGGCCACAATTCCCAGTGCCGAAAGGCCGATCAGCACTTTGCGCCGGTCAAATTTATC
>Ga0209121_10003024_pt1 | contig 16545 bp, 12 predicted proteins | sample Cruoilmetagenom3_FD_187292 | JGI IMG/M metagenome (GOLD analysis project Ga0209121, IMG submission 187292) | Oil polluted marine microbial communities from Coal Oil Point, Santa Barbara, California, USA - Sample 3 (SPAdes) (version 2) | ecosystem: Environmental > Aquatic > Marine > Oil seeps ... | reverse complement strand
TGATTAGCTCATATTGCCACACTTTTGATCTTGGAGGAATCGTGCTTCGATTTGCGAACATCGTTGGAGCGAGGGCAACCCACGGCGTGGTTGTAGATTTTATCAGAAAACTTAGGCGGAACGCTGCGGAACTGGAAGTCTTAGGTGACGGAAGACAGACAAAATCCTATCTGCACGTCAAAGACCTTGTTGATGCAGTTTTTGTAGTTTTGAACAAGTTTGACGAAAATAAAAATGTTGAAATCTACAATGTAGGCTCTCCCGACCAGATCAGCGTCAAACGCATTGCAAAAATCGTTTGTGAAGAAATGGGAATAAATAAACCGGTATTCAAGTTTAAAAACAGTCTAAAGGATGGACGAGGATGGAAGGGAGATGTGAAGACAATGCGGCTTTCTATAAAGAAACTTACGGATCTTGGCTGGAAACCATCTCTCAAAAGCGAAGACGCAATAAGATTAAGCTGCAATGAACTTTTAAGGTAATTTTAGTTGAAATAACGAATCATGAGCATGAAAATGAGGGCGTTACTATTCGCGCGTGATCCTTTTACCCTGAACAGTTATACGCTTGCTCATGACCGATAGTGCATGTATAACGAAAAGAAAAAAGGAAATAATCAGGAAACAGTGTCAATGCCGAAGACTAGTTTGGAAAAACTTCCGCACTAAATTTGTTGGTGGGCTGTTAAAGCTATGAAGCTGTTCTTTTTGGTTTTGGCGAGAGATGAAAGACACGTCAATGAGAAAGTTAAGGAATTGAAAGGATTGGGGATGCCATATTTAGTTGTTAGCGGTAAGAGACTGAATCATCCTAACATTGTTTATCGAAAGCCTAAAGGTAAGTACGATGCCATAAATTTTGGCGCAAGGCTTGTACCACGAGATGTTGGTATCGTTGCTTTAAATGATGTTGATACAAAGATTCGTAATATTGGAGCGGCATTGAAGTATTTCGATTCTAACGATGTTGCCTTAGTTTTTGCAAGAGTTTCGGTTAAAGAAGGCCCGCAAAGGTCTTTCTATGTTTTTCTTGACTTCATAAGAAGAAGGCTTCCAATTACTGCTAGTGGAGAGCTGATACTTATCAGGCGTAACGTGTTGGAGCGTATTCTTCCAATACCAGCTTGTAAGGCCGAAGACAGCTATATACTTTTCAAGGTTATGGAGTTTAAACAAGAGGTCGTTTTCTGTCAAGAATGTTACGTAGAGACTGAAAGGACTAAGAGCATTGAGAAGGAGGAAATTTATAAAAGGAAGACTGTTTGCGGCATATATCAAGCGTTAGGCTACAGTCATCCCTCTAATTTTATAAGACTTTTCTATTTGCTGTTGCCACTTGCTTCTCCCATCCTGTTAGTTTTGGGAAAGAAGGGTTACTACTGGATGAAAGGTATTCTGCTAGGTTTAATCGATTATCTACGCGGTGATCGCTCAGGAGTTTGGCAGACTAGATACATGGAATAAACCACTTTTTAAATTACTCATTTTATTGAAAAATAAATGGTGATTTAGATGAAGCTACTTCAAGTGTGCCCAAGGTATTATCCATATTTTGGCGGAATAGAAGAGCATGTCCGAAACATTAGTGAAAGACTTTCTAAGAAACATGACATAGTCGTTACCACCACAGATCCATCAGGGAAATTACCGAAAGAAAATTTTGTTAACGGTGTCGAAGTTAAGCGGTTCAAATGTTGGGCTCCAAGAGAAGCATACTATTTTTCCGGCGATCTTAAAAGATATTTGATGGAAAATTCAGATAGTTTTGATGTTGTGCATGCTCATAGTTATCATGCCTTTCCTGCGCTCTATGCGGCTCAAGCTAAAGGTGAGAATAAGCTGGTCTTTACGCCCCATTATCATGGAACTGGACATACTTTCTTTAGGAAACTACTTCACATACCCTACAAGTTCTTGGGGAAGAGAATTTTTCAGAAAGCCGATAGAATAATTTGTGTTTCAAATTATGAAAGAAGTTTAGTTACGAAAAATTTTGACGTAACCGAAGGCAAAGTTATGGTGATCCCGAATGGTGTCAATTTGGAAGAATTCAAAGGCTTTAGAAAAAGAAAGAAGAATTATCGAACTATCTTAAGTGTAGGAAGGTTAGAAAAGTACAAAGGAGTACAGCATTTAATCAGGGGTTTGCCAAGGCTAGACCATGACATAATTTTGGAGATCGTTGGTAAAGGTCCTAACAAGGAAAGCTTGGTCAAACTTGCAAGAAAGTTGTATGCAGAGGACCGGGTTAAGTTTTTTCAGGATTTGTCGAGAACTGAGCTTTTACAAAAATACACTGACGCTGATGTGTTCATTTTGCTTTCTGAGCACGAAGCTTTCGGGATGAGCGTTGCAGAAGCCCTAGCCTCAAAAACTCCCTGCATTTTGGCTAATACGTCAGCGTTAAGGGAATGGATTGATGGTGAGAACTGCTTTGGGGTGAATTACCCAATAGAGGTCGATGAGCTGGTGAGTTTGATAAATAAAGTTATTGGGAGGAAGGTTCATCACGTGGATATGTGGGATTGGGAAGAAGCCGCTGGAAGGGTGGCTGAGCTCTACAACGATGTTGCCGAGATGTAATTTAAATGATAGTAGCCGGAGAAAACTTTTTAGAAGTAAAGCTAAGTGAGTGGTTGTGATGGATCTGCGGCAGTTTATTCCGAAAGATGGATCAAGGAAAAGCGTAGTTTTCGCGTTTGGTGGTGGTTGACACGAGTTTTACAGATATGCTTATCCTTTTTGCATTTGCAATATTTCTTGCAGTTATGTTATCGCTTCGATGGATAGAAAACGTAAAAACTGGAAATCATCTGAAGTCGAAAACAAGAGTGAGATGGATATTTTATATTTATTGTATTCTGGTAGGTATTTTCTTTCTTTTATCGGCATATTATGCTATTGCTGGCCAAAGACCACTCATATGGTTCTTCATTTTCGCCTTGATTGGAATATTATCCTTGTACTTTGGAAATTCTTTCACACCCAAACAACGAGGGTTCTCTATTCTTGTGATAACAATTCTAGCAGTTGTGAACTCATCAATACCAATTATTCAGAACAGAGGCGTAATATTTGGCCCAGATCAATGGAGAGACCTGAAAGTAACAACTTTCATAATGGATAAAGGAACCTTTCAAAATGCACCAGAGTTGAGAACTGGCTATTATGCATTTATTCCTTTATTTAATGTTCTAAATGCCGTAATCTCTGAAATCGTGGGATGGCCTGCAATGACAACCATTGCGGTTATGCAAGGTGTTCTTTGTTTGCTTTCTGCGATCTCGGTCTATGCTATCATGATGAAACTTGATGGTAGAGCGGCGGTTTCACTAGTAGCTGTAATGCTTCTTCTTTCAACGCCTCGGTTATCAACCGTTCAAGCAATCCCAGCGACTGCCAGTATTTCCTTGGGTTTTCTTTTAGTTCTACTGTTCGTTAAAGAAAATGCGAGCTTCCTTAGAAATATCTTCTTAATTGTGGCGATCCTTGCCTTTGCCACCACTGTCTTCCACCCAGTGGGAATGTTTCCAATTCTTGGCGTCTGCATGGGAACACTTCTAATAAACCACTTTTCTACTCGTGAAAGACTGAGGGCACGAGCAATTTCTTTTACAAAGAGAATATTTAGCATTTGTCTAATTATCACGTTGGGCTATTGGAGTGTGGACTGCCAAGTTTTTGCGGGTGTCTTTAATCCTCTGAGGAGGTTTTTACTTATTTTCATAAACTTTGAAGCATCTCCTTCCATATACAGCCCTCAATATCAAAGTACCGGCTTTGAGCTATTTTCATTTGCCTGGGCACTTCCTGTAGCCTTTTCTGCAGCATATCTCGTATTAATTCCAAGAAGCGGCAGAAAAGGAAAATCTTGGTTCAACCGAGATTTGCGTCAAAATGTCACCTACATTGCTGCTTTGGTGGGTCTTCTGCTGATCTTGGGCGCTTTCTTTAGCGTTATTATTAACCCCGGGGCGGCTGTGGAACGGTATATCAACATGACAGGGTATGCGCTTCTGATTTTTCCTTCATCGTGTGTTTTCGGTCGATTCCTATTATCTCATAAGAAGGCCGCTGTCTTGTTTTCGGTCCTGCTACTTTCAACAAACGTGGTGATCGGTTCAAGCTCGCCGGACTGGGCACCGTTTGAGAACCCTGCCTTTGGAGCTTTCAGGTCCACTTTCACGAGTTTCATCGAAGCAAATACGATAGTCACTCTACTGCCCAATAACACATTCCTTTATGAAGATCATGATATCCCAGTTGCAGGAGTCGCGCGACTAAGAAATATGCTTTTAGTTACTGATAGGAGCTATCAGACTACACGTAATGTCATCCAAATATTCAAAAACAATTCGTTTAGTCCATTCGATACCAAGTATAAGGCTGTGGTAATTGTGATAAAGACCGACGAAATAGTTGATCAAAGAATGTTCCATAACTATATTAACGTTGTATACAACAGTAAGAGACATGCTGCGATCATTCCCTAGTAAGCTCAGGCGCAAAATATCTTTATCGTTCATAGATGTTGTTGTAAACATTACTATTTGGTGCTGAGATGAAGCTAATGCTTCCAGCATAGACGCGGTTGTTTCTAATAGTCCACCTGTTAGTTGTATCTTCCGTCCTTATGCTATATCTTGAAACAAAAGGGTCATGGCTGTCCAAGATCACGTTGCCTTCGATGAGATATGAGCCTTGGTGCAATGCATCGTCGTAGATTCCGATATCACCAAAGTCAAGTATAGTGTTCCCTCTTATCGTTATGTTACTCCTACCTCCTAGGCTATAGCCTGCAAAGTTAATTCCGTAGTTTGTTGAATTAATTATAATGTTTCCTTCGATTAGTGCAATACCCCAGATACCGGCAGATATTCCACATTGCACTGTTCTCGCTTTTGGGGGTTCCATGGTTACCCCGTTGTTTATCGCTCGGCTGTCTTGAGCACCGTAGAACCCTATTGCCGTCTTGTAAGAAGTGGTGATATTGTTGTTTTCTATTGTCACGTTGCTTGGCCTTCCCTGGCCAGCGTCTACGGTGATATAACCACCATCATAGATAGTGTTGTTCCTGATTTGCACGTCGTGGGACTGTAACACTCGGATGTGGCCGCCTTTTAAAGTGTTGCCTTGGACAAGGATTCTTTCGTGTGGCGGGTAAGCCTTTGCGCCTGTTACGTCTATTCCCACGTCGCCAACGTTTTCCATGTAGTTGTCTTCAATAACTAGGTCTGTGACAGGCATGCCTACTGCCTGCGGGAAAATGGCGTTGCCAGTCACGTCAACAATGCGATTGCCTTTTACCTGAGCGTTTGATCCGCCATTGAGAGCTATGCCTGTCCAAGCTCTTTCTACAACACAGTCTTCGATTACGACGTTGTTGAAGTTTCGGATTGCGATTGCGGCTCCAGTGACGTTGGTTATCTTTACGTTTCGGATGGTGATGTTTGTGTTTGTTCCGCCGCGCAGGTCTATCGCGCCGTAACCCATATTATCAGGTGTTCCGTTCTGTATAACGGTTAAGTGTTCTATTATTAAATTGTTGATGTCGCTTTGACTTGAGATGGTTATTGCCCTGATGTTGCTGCCGTATGGTTGCTGTGTTGGAAAACTTCGGATTACTGTCTGGTCTTTTCCGTCACCTCTTATGATAATGTTGTTTTTCACCACAATTGAGTTGTACGGGTATTTCATGTTTGGATTAAGATCGTAAATTCCCGCCTTAACCTTTATAACGTGTCTTGTTGATGCTGTCGCGGCGTTGATGGCACTTTGAATGTCGATGAAGTCTCCAGAACCATCTAACGCAACAACAATGTAATGGACTGATTCAATTGAGCCATACGATGGAATTTCTCGAAATGGGGACGTCGAAGCGTTAGCTTCCAAAACGATGAGGACAAGAGTGGAGATTGTAAGAGCTAATGACGTTTTCTTCCACATTTTCCGCGCAGGGGGTTTACGGCATCGTAAGTCTTAATAAACCTTGCTGTTTAATCGTTAAACATGAATACAACTCAAACCGTGACAAAAGCTGGTAGAGTTGTCGTGTAGATCCCAAGAAAATTCTGCAGGATTAGATGCATTTATGTAGAGGAAAAGGAGTGCACGCTCTAATACTATTCTATCTTGCCGCCAATCATAATGGGCTGGAGATGCCTACGAAGTTGTCGAGGGCGCTTGTTTATTCAATAACACATACTGATCTTACAAAGCCTAGCACCTTACGGGTAAGTAGATTTTATACGTGTTTAAGACATACTAAAGCGCTTGGGGTTTGAGTGAAGTCAATTAATTCCTTTACGCACCAGTTTCTAAGGGTTATTGGGTCTCCATTTGTTAGCCCTAATCGTGGGTCCAGCACTCAGAACCTTTCAGGGCTTTATCACTATGCTATTGAGAACAGGATGCCTTTACTATGCCTCGAGGCGCTTAGAAAGCTTGACAGGCTAGGGTCTTTGCAGAAAGAATATGATGCGCTTATTGATAAATATGCCAAAACCGAGAGAGTATTTTACAGAGTTTCCAAGGTACTAGATAAAGCGGGTATCCGTTATGCGTTTTTTAAGAGCATAAGACCCTATCAAGAGGTTACCGTAGACATCGACATCCTGATTTTTGGCTCGAAATATAAAGAAGCTATCCGATCTATCCACGGCGCTGGTTACATGCTCTTGGATAGTGGGCCACTTTCAACAACATTTCGTGATAGCGAAGCAAGAATAAACTTGGACATTTACGATGAGGTTGGGGTAAGCCACATAGTATATCTTGATAAAAATATATTGACAAAACTCGTTGGCAATAAAGAACTCTCAAATGGCGCTATTGTTCGGTCGCTATATCCAGAAGCGGAACTCTTGGTCATTATTGCGCACTCCGTCATAAAAGAACACATGTACGTTTTGTCTGAGTACTATACTACGCTTCATTATTTAGCGGGTATGAAATATGAAGCTTTAAGCTCGTTTCTTTCGTTAGTGGACAAATGTAGGATGCGTTCAGCCGTGAAGACACATCTAGGAATAACCGCTTTGCTTCATTATGGGGCTCACAACACGATACCTGTATGCCTCATTGGGTTACTCAAAACGCTTGATACAAATCATTTAGAGTTATCACGTGTCGCTAAAATGGGCTTTCACATGCCTTATAGATATCATCCAATAACAATAATTAAGGCTTTTATTGAGAAGCTTGGAGAGGAAAAAGCTAGGAGGAGTTTTTCTTCACAGACTTTAAACATGTTGAACCCGACGTTTACTTCATCTGTACTTAAGAAGACGCTTGACCACATTTTTAGAGAGACTTATTGAACTATAAGAAGGGAATTAAGGCTCCAGCCCCACTTTATGAGGAGTTCGATGAAAATTGGTTCCACGTCTCATCGCTTTTTTTGGTCCCGATGGCTCTGGGAAATCTACACATGCGAAGCTGTTAGTAAATCACTTTCAATCGCATAAAAAAAAGGTTAGAAAAGTTTGGATTCGATCACCTCACACTCTAGCTTATCTACTATCACGTTTCTTCGTGAAAATAGGCTTTTATCGTGTGGTTTCAAATCCTTTTAGAAGGAAAATGAAGATTCCTGCAGTCCACACTAATCGGTGGCTCCGACTCTTCTGGGCTGTAATAGAACTTGTTAGCGTGGTACCTGTAATCCTGTTTCGCGTATATATGCCCTTATTTCTAGGATATACGGTCATCGCTGAACGATATGTGGTAGACACTATCGTAACTATAGCGTATTACACTAACGATTTAGGCTTCTTACAGAGCCGCACAGCGAGGCTTCTTCTTCGTTTTGTTCCAAAAAACACCGTATTCATACACCTTGATTCGGATTACTCAACACTAATAAAAAGACGAGGCCACGTTGTTGAAGCATTCGATTTCATCAAATTTCAGAGAATTGGATATAAGATGATAGGAAACGCTGTAGAGGCGACTTTTATCGACACGTCATATGTTAGTATCGAGCAAACCTCCATACGAATTCTACATCGGCTTGGAATCAAACAGGTTTTCCAATCCTGATTTAGCGCGTACATGCATTTGAAAGGTATCTCTAAGTTATTCACATCTAAGCTTATTGCTTTATCAAAGTTTTAGAGAACTTGCTCCAAGTTCACAGTCTGGAGTGTACTAAGAGTTTTGTAATTGTAAGAGGCCTCAACCATGTTGCGCGTTAGCTCGAAGGCGTGTATTATAACATTCTTAGGTCCTGTCGGTGTTGGTAAGTCGACACAAATAAGACTACTCAAGGAATATCTCAAATCAAATAACATTAGGGTGGTAGGGACTTTCATAAAGAGCAGTCATGTTTTTACTTACATTTTAAGTAGGTCTTTGATGGCGCTGGGTTTATGCGAAAAGGTTTCGTACCCAGAGGGCCTTACTAGAATTTACCCTCGCAGAGATCTTGTGAGAAGGCTTTTCCCTTTATGGTCGTTTTTGGATACGCTTAGCATCGCCCTCAAGTTTTTCTTTACAGTGTATATACCTTTTCGTCTAGGTTTTACGATCTTGATCGAAGAGGGATTGATAATGACCTTACATACCTACCTTATGTCTTTTCCTCGGTTCTTCAAGACAGAACCCAAGGTGCTGCCATTCTTGTCTAGGTTACTTGGATGGACCATAAGCAAAAATCATGTAAATGTTGTTCTTGAGGCAGCGGATGAAGAGGTTAGTCGAAGGCGAAAACATAGAACTTATAGGCAGAATGAATTATCTGAATACGTATCCCTGCAAAGGAAATGGATAAAGCGTTTAAATTTGGGAGATACTATTTTCATAGATACCACAGACGAGCCCCTTGTGAGAGTTCATAGGAAGATTATCATAGCTCTAGAGAAGCGCAGGGTGTGCAAATGCACATGACATGCTTGTTGGATACTGTAGAAAGGCGCTAGAAAAATGAACATCCTTTTTCTGAGCGAGTTGTTTCATCCTCATGGAGGCGGAGCTGAACTCGCTACCTATCTGTATGCTAAGCTTCTAAGCAGAGCAGATTTCAATGTTGTCGTTTTGACGAATAGGTTTGCTGGAGAGCCACAGTTTTCGAAAAACAGAAATCTAATCGTTTATCGGTTACCATTGTTTAAGGGAGGCGGAAGCCTCAAATATTCAATATTGAAGCGGTTTGATGTTTTGTTTTCAAGTTTTATGAGAAAAATGATAAAATGGGCTGATGTAATATATATTCCTAGATTTTGGTTTTCGGCAATCCCATTAGCGAAAGCTTACAAGAAGCCGGTTATTACGCACTTACATGATTATATCCCTATATGCCCTTTATCCAACCTCTATGATGTGTCTAAAGAAATTGTTTGCGACCATAACGGTCTTCTTTGTCCGCCAAGGTGCATTTATGCTTATGAAAAAATTCAAGGCAGAGGTTTTACTGAAACTCTGACATCTGTTATACTCAACTCAACTTTTGGACGTTACCTCGGTAAGTTTGTTAAATTTAGTGATGCCGCCATATGTGTGTCCAAAGTACAAAGAGACATGATAATAAAACGCGAACCGTCTTTGCGTGACAAGACCTATGTGGTATATAATCCTCTTCCTGAACTTTCATACATAGAGATGGAAGGTGACGACTTCGGATATTTTGGAGGTTCAAACTACTTGAAAGGGTTTCATGTACTATGTCGCACTATGGCCCAACTCAACCATGTTGGCTCTAGAGTAACAAATATTCACGCAACAAAATTTTCTGGCTCTTCCAAACAGCTTCTTGAATCATTAGGTAACTTAGGTATTTTGTCGTATGGAAAACTCAACGATGATGAATATACGAGAGTATATAGGCAGATTCGAGCTGTAATTGTACCTTCAATCTGGCATGAGCCTTGGCCATACGTGGTGGTTGAAGCAATTACTAGAGGTAGATTTGTTATTGCTTCTCGTATAGGTGGAATTCCAGAGCAAGTAGAGGGGTGTAAAGGTGCTTTGCTATGCGAGCCTGGAAATCCTAAACAGTTGGCAGAAGCTATAGAGCGTGTAAAAAGTTTGAACAGAGAGAATATCGCTGAATTAGGATTTCAGTCTAAGGAAACATTTCTCAAAAGATTTGACAACGAAACCACTATTAGAAGGTTCATTAATATTTGTGAGAATCAATCAATGTGACTTGATTCAAAAATACCGTTTGTAGGAAGAGGAAAGATGCACGAAATAAATGTTGCCGTAGTCGGTTGCGGTTATGTTGCAAATGATCACTTAAAGGCTTGGAGGAAGGTACATTCTGCACGGGTGGTCGCTGTTTCTGACTTGAATGAAACTTTAGCCAAGAGTACAGCGGAAATTTGGATAATTCCTCATTATTACACATCATTGTCAGAATTGATAGAACTTGGCAATATTGATCTTGTTGATATTTGTACCCCTCCGCAAACGCATCGAGCTTTGGCTGTTCAAGCTATGAAGGCTGGATTTAATGTGGTGATTGAGAAACCTATGGCAATGACGGTGAGGGATGCAGAGGAAATTGTTAAGTGTCAAAAGACTACAGGTGTGAAAGCAGGGGTGATCCACAATTGGTTGTTTGAACCTACCGTTCTTGAAGCGGATTCTTTCGTAAAGAAAGGTTACCTTGGAGAAGTGTTTAATGTGAAGATTGATGTGCTTTCTACTAAAGAGGATTCTATGGTTGCGAATGAACGTCATTGGTGTCATAGTCTTCCAGGTGGAAGATTTAGTGAGATGCTTGCTCATCCTATTTACTTGATAAGACATTTTCTGGGAGAGATCAACGTAGGTGATGTTCAAGTTTCGAAGATAGGTGATTATCCGTGGATGAAGTCAGACGAGCTTTGTGCTACTTTTAAGGTTGGAAATAAGTTTGGGAGGGCTTATGCGTCTTTTAACGCTCCTCGTGATGCAATTTTTATCAACTTATATGGTGAAGAAGCAATTCTTAAACTCGAAATAATAGATGCAACTGTAAATGTTCTTCCAAGAAGAAAAAACAGCCGATTTAGCAAGGGCTTTGATTCCCTTAGGCAAGCGGCGCAATTGACAAAGTCAACGGTTAATAACGTTGTCAAAATCGTTTTTGGACGTTGGTTAAGTGGGCATGACATGTATATCAAGCTATTTGCTGAAAGTTTAGTTAAGGATAGTGAACCCCCCGTCACAGTTGAAGAGGGCCTTAAGGTTGTGAGAACTCTTGAAGAGATGTGTGGAATGATCGAAAGAGCAGAGAAAAGACACCAGAACATTACCTAGAAAATTGAGTTAACTTTCCAAACTAATTAGGAAGGAAGGACGTTATGAGCAGATTTTATCCTTTGTTAGTGCAAAACTTTGTGTTGCCTGTTTACGATATGGTTAGAGGAACTTCTAGGTTTAAGTTTAGTCGGATGCTGCAGAAGACGCAGTGGCTTCCTCGCAAGGAGATTGAGCGTTTGCAGACTAGAAATTTGCATGCATTATTGAAACATGCATATGAGACTGTGCCCTATTATCGGAGGATATTTAGAGAAAGAGGTTTAACGCCTAGTGAAATAAAAAGTGTAAATGACTTGGTGAAGTTGCCTATCCTTACTAAGACAGATGTTAGAAAGAATTTTGAAGATTTAGTCTCACGAGGTTTTCCAAGTAGGCTGATTTCTAAAAAGAGCGGAGGCACAGGAAATCAAATAAAGTTCTATATAACTAATGAGCAGCTAAGTTGGGAGGTTGCTGCCGAGTATAGAGCGTACGGCTGGGCTGGTTATCGGCTGGGTGACCGGTGTTTTATGTTTTGGGCTTCACCCATGGATTTATCGGCATACAGCAACATGGTTAGGCGGTTCACGAAAGATTTTGAGAGAATACTTGTTGGAGATACTTACGTTATGTCTAATGAAGCATTGAGCAGGTTTGCTTATTTGTTGGGGAAGTTTAATCCTGAAATAATTAGGGGCTATACGACTTCTGTCTATATGATGGCGAAGTACTTGCTGGAAAAAGGCGTATGTCACGTGCGGCCGAGGGCTGTGATTACGAGTGCCGAGACCTTGTTCGATTTCATGAGGAAAACAATTGAAAAGGCGTTTGGCTGTCCAGTTTTCGATTATTATGGAAGTCGGGAAGTTGGTGCGCTTGCGGCGGAGTGCGAAGAACATTCGGGTTATCACATTAGTGCGGAGAATGTTGTTTTGGAGTTCGTTAGTGAAGGTGAGCATGTGACAACAGGAGAGAAAGGCTTGATTTTAGTAACGAGCTTGCGGAACTTTGGTATGCCATTTATTAGATATAACATAGGGGATGTTGGGAGGCCGTCTGACGAGGTTTGTAGTTGTGGACGTAGTTTGCCATTGATCTCGTCTATTGAAGGCCGAGTGTCTGAGTTTATGGCTGTTTACAATAGAGGGTTGGGACGTGTTGTCCCTGTAGGTCCTGTATACCCCATTATCATTTACGCTTTGATGCATGTGCCTTTGGACGCTGTTAGGGTTATCCAAGAGGGCCTTGACAAAGTTGTGGTTAAAGCTGTTAAGGGTAAGGCGTTTTCGCAGGAGCACCTTGACTTTCTGATTAACTACATGCACAAGTTTTTTGGAGATAACATTACAATAGAGATTGAATTTGTGGATTGTCTTCCACCTTTACCAAGCGGAAAAAGATCGGTTTTCGTATCAAAAATAGACCCATTCGAACAGTAGTTAATGAATCTATAAAGAATTCCTAAATTCTCTAGCTGGAAGTTTTATTGCAGTGTTCTAGAGTTAAAGACTAGTAATGTTTATTTTGACAAAGATAATTATAAGCTGTTAGTTTTGGAAGGAGAGTTAAAAGACATGAGATTACCTAACAAACACGTTTGCCAAGAGTTTTTCTGTTTGATTTTTGTTGCACTTCTTCTGACTAACGTTTTATGGTTCGCAATGACTGTTCAGCCTGTTTTGGCGTCACCAGGGCTTACGCTTAAATGGGCGGTAAACCTTGGTCGGCGCGCATGGACCCATATTGGTCCGCTCGCAGCGGATCTCGTTGGAGATGATAAGATGGAGATAGTTGTGACGGGTGGAGATAATAATGGTACAGGCGCTGTTACGGTACTGAACGGTACGGACGGTACTAAGTTGTGGCAGTTTAATAACACTAATATCGGTACTCACAGTCCATTTGATATTGTCGACTTGAATAAAGATGGCATTCCGGAAATAGTAGTTTCTGCTTGGTATCCACTAGTTTTACACGGTAACAATGGCAGCTTATACTGGACAAATCAAGCTTGTAAAGCATTTCAGAATTATAACGCGATTTTTGACATTGACGGAGATGGCTATCCTGAGGTTTTTGTCTGTAGCGGCAGTGGGCCGATTGCAGGCCATGATTACATAACTCGTTTGAGTTATAATGGAAGTATATTAGATCAAGCATGGTCTTGGCATCCATGTTATGGAGGCTTAACGATTGGTGACACAAACTTTGATGGGCGATTTGAACTTTATCAAGGGGATAGAAGCAATTCGTATAGTGCTTCTGGAGATCCATACAAGGGCGGAGGTTTGGGAGTCCGCGCGCTTGATGCTCATACACTTACACCACTCTGGAACGATCCAACCATTCTATGTAGCAGCCAAAGTCCGATACTTGCTGATGTCAACAAAGATGGAATCCTCGATGTTATAGTGCTTATGCAAACAAATAATGGTATTGCAGTTCTTAACAGTGCTGACGGAAGTGTTGTAACTACTGGTGGAAAGTACCGAAAAGGCAGAATCGAAATACACAGTTCCCACTCGCCGCCTGGAGTCTACGACATTGACGGAGATGGAAATCTCGAACTAATTGACTGTAACGATTCACCTGTGAAGATCTATGACCTGTATGATTGGAAACTGGATGCAACCCTTCCTATCGAGGGCAACGAGCCTCCAAGAGTTGGAGACGTAACTGGAGACGGCAAGATGGACATTATCGCAGTAACTTCTGGTTATAACAACGATATATACATTTACAGCTACGACGATTTCACAGGGAATTATATTCAAGTAGATCATGTGGGGGGATTGATAGAAGGGAACGCCTACACATTAGTGCAAGATGTCGATGGCGATGGCCTCAATGAGTTGATTGTCACAAGTATGAAGGGAAATGTCTACTGCTATGACACACCAGCGCCAGCACCAACCCCAAGAGTAAGGTCAGGATTGCAGTTTTATAGCCAATATAGGTGCGGAGCTGCGGAGTATGTGCCACCTCCAACACCATCTCGGCCCGTTCTAAGAGACGAACAACCAAGAGACAGTTCTCTGAATCAAACATTGAATCCAACCCTTTCCATCCGTGCTACTGATTTTCAAAAAGACTCTATGGATATCACGTTCAGGACCAATACTTCTGGAACATGGGAGACAATTGGCCAGTACACCAACGTTCTAAATGGGGTGTACAATGTAACTACTACGAACATGGATGAGATTGGCGCTACGTACTATTGGAGTGTAACTGCCACTGATAGCAGCAGCACAACTTCGGCGAACTATAGCTTTACAACATACTCCACTGATCCAATCCAAGGTAACCCAAATTTGGTTTCAAGCGACGGAACCAATGGATCCAAAGAAAACTTGATTTGTTACAACCAGACAACCGCTGATATTGACGGCGACGAAGTAACAAACATTTACAACTGGTACGTGAATGACACTTCTTTCAACAACCTGCTTTTGCCCTTCGACACACACACAACCAACAATCCATTAGTGGCTGATGAATTGTTTAATGATGGATTTGAGGACGGCTTTGGTGGTTGGGACTTTGACAATTGGGCCCTTGACACAAGTCAAAAGCATTCAGGCACGTATTCAGCCCATGCGGGTGGTACCTCTAACGATCTAATATCCAAAGACTTTGACACTTCAAGCGCAGAAGCTATTACAGTGTCATTTTGGTATCGCGACCACGGCATCGATGACGGTGATAATGTTTATCTCCAGTTCTGGAACGGCTCCACCTATAACAATATCTTCGAGTTAGGAAATACTCGTCCAGAAGATACATGGCACTGGTATACAGTTCAAACTTATGATCCTCGATATCTTATCGAAGACTTCCATACTAGATTTAGAGCAATAAATGGAATCGATTCTGGTGAAGACCTTTGGATAGATGATTTATCAGTAACGGTGCCATCAAGAACCAAGGATTACTCTGGCTACTATAACCATGGAACAATACATGGCGCCACCTGGACGAACGAGGGCGTTGTCGGCGGCGCCTACGTTTTTGACGGCGTCAACGATTTCATAAGGATCTCGGATGATCCTAGTTTGGGTGGAGACGCCACTTGGCCTGAAATCTCCGTTGAATTTTGGGTCGAGCCGGCAGTCCCGCTTCACGGAACCAGAATAGTTGCAAAGAAGGTTCCCCAAGCTAGCGCGAGCAGCTATATGGTTGGCTTCCAGACATGGACCGGTTATCCGGCCAACACGCTGTTCTGGGGTATCACCAGTACCTCCGACGGGGATTGGCACGAAATATCGGACACTTCTACAACTGCTTTGGAGACTGGCAAGTGGCATCACGTCGTCGTCACATATAAGTCGGGTCCAGGACTTACGATCTACATCGACGGCACAGAACGGGTCAACATGCCGTTGACGGGCAATATTGCTCCTGGCCCTGGCGAATCAATACACAAGCAACCCTTGTTTATTGGATACGATGGTGGAGGAGACAGAAGGCGCTGGTTTAAGGGAGCCCTCGATGAAGTCAGGATTTATCCTAAAGCTCTGTCGCCGTTCCAAATTCGTCAACGTTACCTTGAAACAAAAGATGGCCTAAGTAACAACTCCACTGTAGCGTGGCAGGAGACAGATGTGGGTGAAGTTTGGGAATGTCAAGTAACTCCAAACGACGGCTTCGGAGACGGACAATCAAAATTGTCAAATACTTTAACTGTACTTCATCCTCCCCCAGGTAGCAATATTCCACCAGTAGCAGAAAACCTCACGCTTATGCCTTTGTCGCCTATAAGTACCGATACCCTCATCTGCAGCTATGATTATTTCGACGCGGATGGTGACCCTGAATACCGCACAGAGATAAGATGGTACAAAGACGGGGGATTACAAACAGAGCTCAACGATTGGTTAAGTGTTCCGTCCAGCTTTACTGCGAAGGGCGAAGTATGGTACTTTACGGTAAAACCCAGAGATGGAGCAGAGTTAGGAGATCTGCAGACCTCACCAAGCGTCACAATCTTGAACAGTCCACCTTCCTTCACAGATGTGTACGTAACGCCTGATCCCGCCTTTAACACCAGCACGTTAACCGCAAACCCGTACGGATGGTTCGACTATGACAATGATCCTGAGGGCTATGTCCATCAGTGGCAGAAGCTGAGTGGGGGAAGCTGGCAAAACATCATCGGCGAAACGTCTCAGACATTAAGCCCCGACTATTTTGACAGGGGAGACACCGTCAGAGTTAACTGCACTGCCTTCGACGGTGAAGACTATGGAGTATCACACTTGGACACTGTATGGATAGTTGATTCAGATCCACCCACACATAATGATCCCCTTCTGGTTTC
>Ga0209121_10003023_pt1 | contig 16548 bp, 13 predicted proteins | sample Cruoilmetagenom3_FD_187292 | JGI IMG/M metagenome (GOLD analysis project Ga0209121, IMG submission 187292) | Oil polluted marine microbial communities from Coal Oil Point, Santa Barbara, California, USA - Sample 3 (SPAdes) (version 2) | ecosystem: Environmental > Aquatic > Marine > Oil seeps ... | reverse complement strand
AACCTGCTTTGCAACATACAAAACTGATTGACAACCGCCTATGTGCGTCATAAGCTAACAAATACAAATTCCTATACTATCAAGTTGTAAAAAATACGTAATTTCATTTTTGCGAGGATGAGCGGCGTTTTTAAGCGAGAAATGGCGGTAGTGAAAAAAAAGATAAAGAAGTGACAATTTAAAGTTTCCTGCAGCGGAAAGAAAAATCTTCAATCAAATGTTTTTCAGAGACTCACCAATAAATTATACATGCTGTCCCAATGACCGCTCCGGCCAACGGACTGCCTTTGCCGCGAGAGCCCGATATGACCAGGTCGTCTTTGCGCTCACTGAGGTCACCGGATCAGGATAAATTGCCGGGAGCACGGCTTTTTATGAGAAAATGAGTGGTCATTTCAATTAAGAGCCATTATCATAAACGTTTATTAAAATCGTATTGGGAGGATTTTGTTATATGAGAGTAACTACGTTTTTTTTGTACTGCCCGGCTGTTATTATTGCGGCTATAGCCGTGCCGGTATTCGCAAGCTCAGAAACGGGAATCGCGGCAATTACGAATCCGAGTGCGGATAGGGCACTCTCTTTCGTCCAGCCCGGTCTTATAGCCAAGGTTCATTTCAAGGAAGGCGATGTTGTTAAGGCCGGACAGGTGCTGGCTCAGCAGGACGATGCCGTCGAACGAGCCCGGCTGGCACAGCTTGAAGCCGATGCCCAGAATATGACGAACATAGAAGCCGGCAAAGCCACACTGGCTCAGAAACGGGTCGATCTGAAGAAACTCGAGACGGCGGCAGCACTTAACGCCGCAACCGCATTAGAAGTCGAGCACGCGAAACTGGATGTGACAATAGCCGAGATGTCGCTGCAGGTAGCGGTATTCGAGCACGAGCAGGCAAAGAGAAAATATGATGAGGCCAAGCTGCAGATTGACAATATGAGTCTTAAAAGCCCGATAGACGGGACCATCGAAAAGATCGACGTGGAAACGGGCGAGTCAGCTAACGCCCTGGAGAGCGCGGTTCGGGTGGTGCAGATTGATCCGCTCTGGATCGACGTGCCCGTACCTTTAGCGAAAACCACGAATCTCAGGAAAGACAATACCGCGCGAATTGAATTTCCGGAGCCGGACAAGATATCTGTAAACGGCACTATTGTCTTTATCGGAGCAGTCGCAGATGCAGCCAGCGGCACATTGAGAGTACGTATAGATGTGCCTAATAAATCCAATCGGCCGGCCGGCGAACATGTCAGAGTTGTTTTCCCAGCCTCGCTGAAGCAAGTGGAGTAGATTAAAAGATGAGTTTCGAAAGGCATCATTTTTCTCTTGACGGTCGTCAGAATCGCGGCGATCGGAGAAGGTCGGCAATTGTCGCCGTAGCAAAGTTTAGGAATTTTGCTGCCCTGTTACTGTTTTTCGCCGTATTCCAATTGGCCGGCTGTGTTTCCGATGAAGTCAATGGCGGCAATAGATACGCAGATAAGGACACTTACCCGGCCAGGACTACTGTGATTGACGAACAGGGCACATCGGTTAGCGAAACCTCTACAGTTACAATTAACAAAGCGGATGAGCCGGATGATCTGACTTCCTACCAGAAGACTTTAGCCGAGCAAGGTCCGCAGGAGCGGATCGATACCGAGGGTCGTAACCCTCTCAAGCCTTTGGGGCTGCTCAAGCCGGCTCCGGGCCGGGAAGACACTATGCCTTATATCGAGATTGTCACGGATCCCAATACCGGTAAGAGGAGCGTGTCCCTGACAATCGAACAGGCCGTAGCAAGGACGCTCGCCAACAGCCCCGAGATCAGAGTGGTTAGTTTTGATCCGTCTATTGCCAAACAAGATATTACAAAGGCAGCTTCGGAATTCGATGTAACCGCTTTTGGCCGAATGAATTACGAAGATGAGGATAACCCTCAGAACAGCATTTTTCAGCCCGGCCAGTCCGATGTTCGTACGTGGGAATCGGGAATCAAGCAAAAGGGCGTGACAGGTTCTGAGTGGTCGCTGAGCTATGCTTTTACGCGCAGTTGGGATGATTTGACAGGCAGGACCCTTCCTACCCGCTATGAGCCGATACTCGGCTTTCAAATAAAGCAGCCTCTGTTGCGTGATGCATGGCAGGAGGTTAGTCTTGCAGGCGTGAACATCGCCCGGCTCAACTATAGAATCGCCCTGTTAGGTTTCCGCGAGAAAGCCGAGGATACTGCAACCCAGGTCATATAGGGCTACTGGCGGTTGTTGCAGGCCCGCCGCGACTTTGAGATTCACCAGGCGTTATTAGACAGGACGCTCGAAACATTAAAAAAAGTCGAGGGCCGGAAAGAGATCGATGCGACCGACGTGCAGATCAAACAGACGGAGGCTTCTGCAAAAGCTCGTGAGGCAGCATTGCTTCAGGCACAGAAAGGGATTATCGATGCACAAGACACTCTTGTGAGACTGATGACAGACGCACAATTGAATATGCTCGATGAATTTCAAATCATACCTGCCAGTGCAGTCTCTCTGGAGGCTGAAAAGCCTGATCCCTCGAAAATCATAGAAGTCGCCATGCAAAAAAATCCGGTGATTCAAAGGGCCCGGACCGAGACTGAAATTGCAGACATTAATATTCGTGTCGCCGAAAACCAGCACATGCCGCGTTTAGACCTGGTGGCATCAGCGAGAACACAGGCATTGGCCAGGGATCGAAATGCTGCCCAGGATAGGCTCGAAACCGGCGAATATGACAGTTATGCTATTGGCTTGTCTCTTGAATATCCGCTCGGTAATCGTCAACGGCATGCTGAATTACTCAAAAGACGACTCGAACGCAGACGAGCTGTTTCAGCTTTGCAGAACGTGGCCGATCAGGTGGCGATACTGGCGAAGGAGGGGATCAGGAGAATTGAAACAAACCACTCAGAAATACAGGTTCAAAGAGATGCAGCCGAAGCGGCACGCATTCATTTGCAGGCCCTGGAAGATTCCGAGCCGGTCCGAGAGCGGCTCACACCTGAGTTTCTCATGGTCAAGCTGCAGGCCCAGGAGGCTTTGGCAAATGCCCAGCAGTCCGAGATACGAGCTATCGTTGACTTCAATATATCTCTGGCCCAGTTAGCCCGGATCTCGGGTACCGTTTTGGAGCTGCACCAGGTTAGTTCCTCACTGCCGGCCGTTTCGGACAATAACGGCACACCTGAGTAGGCGAATGTAGTTAAACCTGCGGCCCGCGTAATCACAGGTCTGAGACAAGCCGTATGTCATACCAATTGTACATAATCACAATATGTGTTTAGCCATGTAAGAGCCATCCCCATCCCGATAACGACAATCGGGATGAGGCTGCCACACTTTCTACATCAATACTATTGTGTGGCAGCCTCAAAGCCGTAGGCTTTGGGGATGGTCAACAATACAAGAGGTTGGCTAAACACGTACTAATCACAATTTGTATCACTATTCTCTTCCGGCGAAGCCAAGCTGCTCATCGAGCCAGTGATCGGTTCTCAAGACGGATTTCCTTCTGCGCAGCGCCAGGCGGTCGGCACGATATTGGGCCAGACGAAACACCCCGCGAACCAAGGCCGAAGAGATATCACTTTTGCTATTAGCATATCTTCTTTTCAGATATGTGGCTATGTTTTTGGAGTACCGGGTTACGATCTCATCTTCCAGGCTGAAGATACCCTGAGCACTTCCGGGGTCGCCCTGGCGAGCCCCCCGGCCGAACAACTGCCGGTCTATGCGGGCCGATTCGTTGGGTTCGGCGGCAATGACGCAAAGCCCTCCCAAGTTTGCCACCGCTCTGCCAAGCTTGATATCGGTGCCCCGGCCGGCCATATTGGTCGCTACAGTTATTCTGCCACGTTGGCCCGCTTCTGCAACAATCTGGGCCTCCTGGCGATGATAAATCGCATTAAGGACCTGGTGCTGAAGTTTTTCCGTTTCGAGCAGTCGGCTGAGATGTTCGCTGGCCCGCACACTCCTGGTTCCGACGAGAACCGGCCTGCCTGTATCGTTGATACGGCGAATCTCCTGGACGATTCGTGCCCACTTGGCCGATTCGGTCGGCAATACTATGTTCGGCAGATGCTTCCTGATACAAGGACGGTTTGTCGGAATTCTGACCACGGGCAACTGATAAATCTGCCAAAACTCATCAACCGCCTCGGACGCCGTACCTGTCATTCCGGACAGCTTGTGATACATCCGGAAAAATCGTTGAAAACTGATGCGGGCATAGGTATCTTTGGGCGGATTGATCTCGACGTTCTCCTTCGCCTCAATGGCCTGGTGTAAGCCATCGCGCCAGGTTCGGTCCGGCATCATTCGGCCCGTGAACTCATCTACAATCACAACCTTGCCGTCATCAATTACATAATGTTTGTCGCAGAGATACAGTTCTTTCGCGGTCAGAGCCTGATTGACCATCTCCCGGCAGCGGCGATTTGCTCTCCAAATCCCTCCCAGACCACTTCTCAGCTCTTCCAGGTGCCTCTCGCCCTGACCGGTCAGCTCGATTTCCCTGTAGCGATGATTAATCCTGTAATCGATTTGGAGCTTCAACCGGCCTGCAATTTCCGTCGCCTGCCGAAAAGACTCAATCTGCTGCGGATTGGGAGCATCCCCTGAGATAATCAGCGGTGTCACCGACTCGTCAATCAGGATCGAATCCGCTTCATCCACTACTGCATAATACAATCCCCGCTGGACCAGTCTGTCGGTAACCTGCCTGCCGCCGCCCGTTATCCTGGCAAGCAGCGCCGAGCTCAATCCTCTCAAACCGCCCAACACAAGCCGGTCGCGCAGAAAATCCGCGGCCACCTCCTTGTTCGTACAGTAGGTGACATCAGCCATGTACGCCGCTTTTCTCTGCTCCGGAGGAGTTTGCTGCTCTATATAGGCAACACTCAGGCCGCAAAAACGGTAAATCCGTCCCATCCATTCGGCATCACGCTTTGCCAGATAGTCATTGACGGTAATTACATGACAACCCTGCCCGCGCCAGCCGGCCACAGTCACGGGCATGGTGGAGGCAAGGGTCTTACCCTCGCCGGTAGCCATCTCCGCGATACATCCACTTTCGAGGGCCAAAGCGCCGGCCACCTGGACCGGGAACGGTTTTTCTCCGATCTGTCGAAACGCCACTTCCCGAACCAATGCGAAAGCCCGCTCGAGGTCCGAAGCATTGTCGCGGCCGCGGCGAAAAACATCCCGCTGCTCGCCGGCGATTTCGCGAAGCTTCGAATCCGCCATTTCCGAAAGGTGCTTTTCGAGAGACAGTATTCTATCGACCCGGCGAACAAACCCCCGGTATCGCGGCACACATCTGTCCAGAAGTCCGACACCGGCATTCCACGCGGCATCAAGCCCCCTCGGCAAAGGTTCGCCCGAAGTCCGCTGCTCAAGCATTTGCCAGGTTGCACTTGGAACCACCGTCATATCAAATATGAAACCTCCGCTGGAACAACTGTCTGAAGGATCGCCACCATTGAGCCGCAAGTGGCCTGGAAGGCATTTGGATTCTCGCCACGACGCGCTGGCCGCTCAGCAGGCGGACCGGACTGTCCGGCTCCGGCCTGATACGAATCTCGAAAAACTTCTCCGCGGCCGTGACACCGCGAGGATCCTGCGAAAGCGTAGGCATAGAGCCACCGACCGCATATCCCAACGCCTCGGACGGCAGCACCTCCTGGCCGGCGGGGAAAATCTTTTCAATGTTTCCCGCAAGCATCACACCCGGTCTTCCTTTCACTCGAATCTCAAGCCGCTCATACGCCTGCTCCACGAGCAGTGCGGCAAGCTCCTGGCCGGCCGTCGCCCGAACGAGCACATCATCCAGGCTTGCCACAACGCCAATCTGCTCGCCCCGACGCAGATACATGCCTTTGGTCTTTTCAATATCCGGGGAGACCCACGTGCCAGACAACGCCGGCTGTAAAAACAATGAAGAAATCTCGAAATCGACCCGGGCAATCTTCTCTTTCAAGGCCTCGATTTGTTCGGCAAATATTTGTGCGGCAGCTACCTCCTGCACCTCGGCGATACGCTCCTTGGCCTGGAGGCCGCGAAGCTCGGCGAGCAGGCTTTTCTTCTCCGCTTCCAGCTCCGGATTCACGGCTTCGATAAGCGCCTTTTCGCCCGGCGATACGTTTTGGTCCGACAGCAGAAAATCAGCGACAAAACCGTCGCTTTCGGCATGGACAATAGCCAAATTAACCGGCTCGACAATCCCTTCGACCCTGCAATAGTCAGGCAATCTAAGAATCCCTGTTAAGGCTATAATCAAGGCCAGAGAGCCTAAAGTTGAACCGATGGCCCGCCAGCGAGTTCTGGTCAGCTCGCCGTCAGTCGCAAGGTAGCGGATGAACTTGCCAATCGGTACAAGCACCCACGCGATAACCGCCGAAACTGCAAAGAAAGGAACAAGTATAAACAACGCTTCCGGCAGCCTGTCATTCAGGAACAGCAGAATGCGTATACAGATGAAAACGCGGTAGGCCGTCGAAGCGATACCATAGAATACGAACCAGATCATCTCGCCGGGGCTATTCGCAGGATTGTGTGTGCTTTTCAGTTTCCAGCAATACTTTTTTACGAGATAGTAGATATAGCTTTTGGACCGGTGGCTGAGATTCGGTATCTCCACCAGGTCGGAAAGAACGTAGTAAGCATCGAATCTCAGAAGCGGATTTCCATTGAACAGGAGCGTGGAAACACTGGCAATAAAAATGACATTGTATGCAATGATGTGCAGAGTTCCCGTAGAGGTATTGGCCCAGACCATCGCCGCAATTGCCGCGGCCATAAGCTCAACCATGATTCCGGACATGCCCACGACAGCCCTGTGCCACTTTTTGCGGAAGGCCCATGCGGTCGAAGCGTCAACATAGGGCAGCGGCACAAATACCAGAAACATGACGCCCATCACATGAACCTCTCCGCCGCTGCCGTTGAGCCTGCCGAATCGTTTGCATGCAAAAGCATGGCCGAACTCATGACAGATTTTGATTATTACGATACTCAGGTACAGCAGGACAAGATTGTCCGGCGCCAAAACATCGGCACTCTGGTAAATCAACTCTCTCGCGTTACCAATAACAAAGTACAATCCAACCGAAACGATTGCCAGCCACAACACCAGGCCCACCCAGCCGAAAAACCATCCGAATATACCTACCCATCGCTCAAGAATGTGATTGGGGTCCAGCAGAGGAATCCGAATAAAAAGCAGGTTTGTGAACAATCCCTGTATCTGTCGCTTAATTCGCGTATGATAGCGGTTGAACAGACTTTCAGTATCCGGCGCCAGTTCCGCATACAGCAGGTTCGAGCAAAATAGCTGGCCAAGAAGCCCGATTACCTCCCCTTGTGTGGGCGCCCGGTCTCCAAGCTGCTCATTGCAGGTCTGCCAGACCTCGGCTACGGTCCGCCGGCCGTCAAGCATCCCTACGAAACGATAAGCCTCGACGCTGAGGCGAGAGAATGAGTTATTGGAGGGATTCTCCAGGACGTACCACATCTGCCCCCGAAAATGCTGCCTGTAGACCTGTACGCTCGACAGCAGTCTCGGCCGCAACCGGGCCACCCGGTACCATGATTCATGAAAAGTTGGTCGATCGACAGCCATAAGACATTCTGAAAACTAAAGCCACAATTTCATTCGTATCCAGTTAACAATCTTGCGAGTCCAAATCCAGACGTAACGGCGTTCGCCGACTGTCACCCTGGCCACTCCTTCCATGCCGGGACGCATCCACGGGTATCGCTCCATAAGCTGGACGCGAACCTTGAAAACGTTGCGCTGGTTCACAACCTCGGCTATCGGGTTGATTCGCTCAACTACGAACTTTATCCGCTGTCCGGGGTAGGAAGCGGTTGCCAGGTATCCTTCCTGGCCGATCTTGATATCGTAAACCTCATCTTCCGGAACCATCAATTGCGCCCGCAGTGCCTCGAGCGGGCAAACCTCGAAGAGCACGTCCCCGGTTTTTACAGGCGCACCGATTTGACGCTTCAGGTCGCCTTTGACGACCACACCGCTGATTTGCGAGACGAGACTCGCCTGAGTGACCTGATATTCCAACAGCTCGATCTGTGCCTGCGCTTTGTCGGCATTCGCCTGGGCGATCTGGGCCTGGGCAGTTTCACCATCGCGCATCGCGGCGGAAGCCTGCTTGAGATAGCCGGCCTTTTCGGCCTTCGATGCAGCCAGACTCAGCCTCAGCTCGGCCGTATCCAGCCCGCCAAGCACCGAACTTCCGGCATCGACCAAATCCCCGACTTCGACTTCGACGTTCTTGATGTATCCGTCGAAAGGTGCCGGGACGACCTGTTGATAAGTCGCTTCCAGAACGAAAGGCGATTTCGGGCGAAACTGCCCTTTGCCAAATATCAAAAATAATACCGCCCCAAAGCATAAAATCGCCGCAACTTTCGTCCACGTGTGTTTCGGGCCCACCAATTTGGCTAAGAAAGAGCGGGTTCTTAACGCGATTGTCGCCCCGATCCATCGGTCATATTCATACAGATCGACCAATCTGGCGGTGCTCAATTCACAAGCCAGTCGAATCGTCTCAATCTCAGCAAGACTGAATTCCTTCTCCGCCGGGCGCTCAAGAGTGAGAACCGCCTTAACCTTTCCGTCCCGTCGCAGCGGCAGGCTTAAAACAGCCAGCGGACCGTGACGCTGGGACAGTTTCTCCGCCGCCCGGCTAACGTAAGCGGATTCTCCGGGAGCGGGGCTGAGAATTTCAACATCCTGGTCCAGGCACTCCTCCATGGCAGACTCGATATCCTGAACCACCTGCATCTTCCTGCTGAAATCCTCGGTGTGGCTCATTGCCTTGAGCTGAACGTACCTGCCTTTGAGAAAACCAATGCTTGCCCGTTCACATTTCCACTGCGAAGCTATCTCGTTGCAGAAGGCCATCGCCGCACTTGTAAACCTCTCCTGCCGGTTGACGGCCGAAAGCGCCTCCATCGCCTGCTGCAGCCGTCTGCTGCTTTCCTGCCAGTTCTGCCGGCCGGGCATCGTCTGGGAGTAACTTAACATACCTGACGATAGTTGCAGCTTCTGTAAACTTGCCTCAAGGGTATTTTCGCCGTCGGCCGCGATCACAAAAGCCGTAACTGCCCTGCCGATCCCAACCATGTTCGACGGAACCATCACGATGTGACGTTTGGCCGATTGACCGTGAAGTTGACCGCGTTTGTCCAGCGGTTTAACAACAACCTTTTCGGACGTGATAGCTTCGCGTGCCAATCCAGCCGTTCCGGCCAGCCATTCCGGGGCGGACGCGCTTTTTTTCAACTGCGGATACAGGGCGAGAACTTCAACGTCTTTTTCCTGGCCGGCCCGCAAAATCGCGCCGCCGTCTGCCGGTCCAAGAAAACATTGAGCCGCCAGAAGATTCTGCAGGAATTGCCCTGGACTTCCATCAGACTTATGAAATTGTTCGATCAGCTCGGAAGCGGTTATGTTCTCAGACTCCATAGATTTATTGTCCCGTGATCGACACTTGGTTCTATGCAATAACTTTCTGCTTGACTGGAACGATTGATTGAATCAAAGCCAAGTCCGCAGCCTTGTCCGGATCGCCGGAGAGTCCGGACAAAAACTACTCAGAAACACAAAACTTCACGCATATTGTAACAAATCCGCCTGCTATCCGCAATTTCTTTCTCGGCACAAGGATTGTAACTATCCGTAGCAGGCAAAAGAGATAAGACTTCGCAAATCCGATATGATATCAAGGTAGCTCCAGCACCTGGCCGTCGGTAAGCAGGCGCACTCGTAGCTTTGAGTAATCCACATCCTGTACATTTATCTTTTCGTCTATGGCAAGAACGGCGGCGGTCGCGGCGGACTGGCCGAGAATCATAAAGACCGGCTCCATGCGAATCGAGCCGTAAGCGATATGCGACGAAGAGACGCAGACCGGCACGAGAAGGTTCGTGCATTCGGAAGCCTTCGGCACGATTGTGCCGTAAGATATTGGGTAGGGGCCGCCGGGATTGATCTGGATGTCACCCTCGTTGCGGGCGAAGCCTTTGGAATCTACGTAGCGCTGAACGTTGTGCGAGTCCATGTTATAGGAGCCCATGCCGACAGGTTTCGGCGTTGGTTTTATCCGTCGCAGGTGCAGCTCGGTCGTAACGAAATCGCTTATCATTCGCCGGGCCTCGCGGACGTAAATCTGGTGGGGCCAGTGACCGTTGCCGGTGAACTCGTCCTTCGCCAGACCCCACCGGCTCATTTTCTCCCGCACATCCGACGGCACGCGCGGGTCATAGGCGAGGAACCACATCAATCCCTTTTGATAATCCTCGTGCTCTTTGAGAATCTCCCGCCGTCGCTCGTAGCTGCCTTCGGGGTAGTCATAATTCATGCCGATATTATCGGTTGAGAAGGCGCCGTGATTGTTGGTGTCGGTCTTGGCATTCGGAGCGGGGTCGAACTTGACGAATATTGCCCGCCAGCCTTTGTCGAGATAGCAGGCCAGCAGCTCGTACTGCATCGGGTTGTAGTTGTCCGGCTTAGGAAAGGCCACACGGTTCTCCGACACTTTCGTCAGGCACATGCGATAGTTGTAGGCCTGAATTCGGTGGTCGCCGCGGCCTTCCTCACCCGGGCCGCCGGCGTGGATTCGCGGTAAAAGCCCGCCGGCCGGGTCGCCCGGCCTGATATACGGATCGACGAGTTTTTCAAACTGGTGGCTGGTTGCATTGCGAGTCTGGACGCCGTTCAGAGTCTCGCCGTAGACATCATTGCCCTCGCGACCGACATGATAGCTTACTCCTGCGCCGGCCATAAGGTCGCCTTCGTAAGTTGCATCGATAAATATCCTCCCCCTGTATGTTTTGCCGCTGAGCATAGTGATGGAAACGATTCGCGAGCCTGCTTTAGTAACACCATCTTTGCGTTCGAGCCACTCGTCCCGGCGGACGGGAATTTTGTACTCGGCCACAAGCTCCTCGAAAGTTTGCTCCGCCACGTGCGGCTCGAAGACCCACATAGCATCGTCCTGGCGCCGGTATCGTGAATATTCTTCGGGCTTCTGATATTTCCACGCCCCGGCTTTGTCATAATGCTTCTTGACTCGCTGGTAAAATTCGCGTGAGATGCCGCCGACAGCTTCCTTCCGGCCGGAATCGGTCCAGCCCAGCCCCCCCGCCGTTAGTCCGCCGAGATGCCTGTCGGGACCGACGATGATTGCAGTCTTTCCCATCCGCTTTGCCTGGACGGCCGCCGAGACCCCCGCCGAAGTACCGCCGTAAACAACAACGTCGTAAATCTGCGAAGATTCCGCAGCCGAGACTGTAGATTCAGTTTCCTGTACGAAGGCAAAATTCCAAACGATACACACCAGGACAAAACCACATGTCTTTCTCATATTCTTCTCCTTAATCTGGTCAAAACATACTTCCCAAACTGTGATTCGCCGTAGGTCTCACACAAGACACTTTACATCAGAGCCCCGATTATTTCAATGACTATTGTGCCGCCAGCCGGCTCGTGACCGTCTAAACCGACCTTGTTGCACTTCGCATGTTAATGCGCCAGATTAGTTGTTGCACAATCGCCCATCTATTTTGGCAAAGGCACTCTTTCAATCTCAAAGGTAAAGATTTGTTCCCCTCGCTTTACAGTAAGAATTACCTTTTCTCCAACCTTTCCGGCCAACAGATTCAGGGCGTCGCCTGAAGATTTAATATGCGAGATGCTATTGCCATTAACTTTCAGGACAACATCTCCATCTTTGACTCCCGCTTTTTCTGCCGCCGTACCTGAGCCAACCTTGAGCGTCGGCCAATCCTCAAGGATAACCCCTATAAGGCCACGCTGTTCAGGTCGCATATAGCCAACTGGTATCTTCGGCTCAAAAAAGTCCGGTTCAAGTTCAACATCCCACTTGGGATTGCACATTACCACACTTGCTTTTGTGTCATTATTCAGCACGCAATCGACCTCAACACGAACCGGCAAATTAGTCTTTACATCAACCCAAAGACGCGTAACAACATTTTCGATTTTCTTCTTGTCCATACTGAGCATTGCTCTTGTGTCTTCGAATTCAAAGCCTTCCGAAAGAACTTCGTCTACTGTTTTTCTGCCCAGTTTCTTATATTTCCCTTTTCCCAGAATTAGATTGACAATATTTTTCGGGCTTACCGGAGACATTTTCTCCATATCCTCATCTGACAGGTCCATTTTTTTGAACACTTTTGTTTTATGATCTACTCCGACGAGAATTCCTTCTGAAAATTTTACATACACCTGATAAGTTATCTTCTGATTGTCAAAAATATCCTCTCTTACGGCAGCTTCCGTATAATACACTAACGAATCAAACGAATTGGCGCCATTGTCTTCAGAGGACAATATTGTAGTCTTTTTAAAGACACAGTTTTGTACTTGTTCAATTTCTCTTGCCACATCCGCCAATACGACACTTGCTATGCCCGATCCAGGAATAATGTTCAATCCCAGAATTATCGCTATCGGTATCAACGCTGCAGTGGCTAGTTTTGTTAATTTGTGTTTCATGATTATTCTCCTTATATCAGGCCAAGCTATGCCCGGCTTTGATTGTTTAAGTTTGGACCGTTCATCGAGCATTCTCCCAAAAGCAATGCGTTCGGATTCAGTAGCGCCTGTAGGATCAATGCCGTCAGCTTTTAGCAGCCCTTCAGACAATTTCTTGTTATTATCCATTTTGCCTTTCCATTTCTTCACGTAGAGACTTCTTTGCATAAAATATTCGTGATCTGACAGTCCCAATACTACACCCAACAACATCAGCTATCGATTGATAAGGCATCTGCTCAATGAAGCTTAATGTTAACACTTCTTTGTGATAAGGTTTGAGTTTATTCAGGGCCGTGTGTAATTTCTCAGTGTCATTTGCATCGAAGATCGGTTCGTCGCTGCCTGATACGGGAATTTCATCTTCTTCCGGCAGCCTAACAAACCTGTCTTTATTCCTGAATCCATCATAAACCTTATTCCTCGCAATACGGTACAGCCAAACGGCAAAAACCTGGGCATCTTTCAACTTATGTATTTTCTTAAAGACGGCCAGCCAGATATCCTGAAGAGTATCATCAATGTTAGCGCTTCCGGTATCCAGGCGCCTGACATAATATTTCAGCCGTGGCTGATACATCTCGAACAACTCCTCGAAAGCCGTTCTCTCGCCTTCCTGGCAGCGATGCACTATTTTTTCCAGCTGGTTCTCAAATTCCATATATGTCCTTTGAAATCATTCCCGTATCATCTGGTAATGACGCAATTGTACCAGATTAGTTCAAATCAATTTCAAAAAAACTAGACCAACAGCCAGTCGGATACACCAAGGTCAGAGGGCTATTTGCACAATAAGCATACAGATTTATACAATCACTATACCCAGACGGATCTGTCTGCATAAATCGGCCCGTATATGGATTGTAGTACCGCGTTCGGTTGTAGTAGAGGCCTATTTCTATATCGAATCTTCGGCCGGTAAACATGTAGGGGTCGGGATTGTTGATGTCTTCGACGGCGACCTGGCCATAGACGGAGTATTCGTAGATCTGGACTGTATCACCAGACGAGTCGCTGAGGGCCACGACCAAGTCGAGGCCGTCATAGTGATAGTAATAGACGGCGTTACTGCCGGCCACCTCGATCATGCAGACCGGCTGGTCGATACACTGACCGTAGATATATTTACGCAGCAGGTTGTTGCGGCTAAGCCGTCCTGTGGATTGCCGTATAGTGGCACGGGCTTCCAGCCTGTGAAAACACGGCCAAGATGGTCGTGCCACATCTCGCCGGAATAGACGTACCGCGTGCTGCACCGTAAGGCGTCCCCAAGGGATAGCCCATCGACCTTCTTTTCACTGCGCCGGCCATATACATCATACAGACACCCATTTGCTCTTTTTGTTCGTCCCGGATGCTTTAGAGTTGACAGGATGCATATCAAGCTTCTATAGTAAAGGCGCAAAAGAAGCGCTCGTAGCTCAGTAGGATAGAGCGTCGGTTTCCTAAGCCGAAATGTCCCTTTGTAAGTATTTGTGCTTAAGTGATTAATGACTGTTAAAAAAAGACTTATGAGACTGACCGAGAACCAACCAAGAACTGACATAGCATTAAACGTGCAGTCTTGGTGCAGATAGGTAGTTCACGCGATCTCGAAATATATACCGTTTTCAAGCCTGTAAAGCAAACGTGTCACAACCTCTTTCCAACAAATCCCAAGTTACCTGCGGACACGTTCATTCACAAAAAAAGCGTATAGGTCGGCGCGTGGTCAGGATCGCTAACGGGACAATCTTTGTAGCAGTTGCTGGCAATGATGGAAACAGTGAGTCCAGTTATCCGGGGAGGATAACCAATCAGATTGAGACCATTGCTCACCCTTTTATCTTTGTCATCTGGGATAGAAATAATTCCGTGCCCCACAGTTCAAGCGATGGCTGTTCGGCTACTCTGACAAACCTTCGAACATCTTCTCGGGCCGCCGCCCAGTCAATTGAAGTAATCCTCTTCTCGAGTTGCTCAAGGCACCATTTCAGATCGACATGAATATCCTCGTCTTGCCAAGGACCCTGCTGTCTCAGAGCCGACGAAAGAAAATCATAGTTGATTCTAATATCTTGACTTGTATACCATAGGAAATCATACCAGTCTCTACCCTTGACATATTCTCTGCACAGCAATGCATGGATCTTTCCCCCAAACAGGCTTGGCTTATCTTGGATAGTAACGGAAGAAACAAACGGAAAATCCACATATTTGATTTCCATACCACTACCTGAAGGGGGATTTGCATCGACTTCGAATTTGATGCGGATCTTCTTGAGCGGTCCGGATTCATCAGAGTACTGTAATTGAAGAACCTGTCCCAAGGAATCATCCTTCAAAAAAACCTTCCTAACTGCAATATCGGCTTTTGATCGATCAGTGACTTCAACATCATAGCCGTAAGCCTTCAGTTCGTCAGAAATTCCTTGGATGTGCGGTTGCAGGGCGAAGTCCTTGTTCGTATCCTTTAGGATGAAATCCATGTCCTCGGAGAATCGATTCAAACCGTAGAAGATGCGTAGACATGTGCCACCTTGGAAGATGGCATATTTGAAGAAATTCGTCCTACCCAGCGCAGCTAATGCTACTTCTTGTGTAATCTCTCTGATTGCATGTTCTTCTTCGATGCTTGACTTGCAGTTATACGAGTCTAATCTATCCTGAATCAGTTTGATACTCATAGATTCAAATCCTTCCTGAGCCCTTCAAGGAATCTCTTCACTCGAGAATTGGAGTAGTTGCTAATGAGACATTCGACATTTTCTCGGCTAATTTGTTCTAATTCTTCAGTTTCAACACGCAGGTTACCTACAACCGGCTCAATCCCCATCCAGTCTTTCTTTCGGACGTAGACATAATCCGCCAAAGCCTTCAAGGGGCTAGCCATTAAGAACACGTTTCCTGATTCATCAACAAGACGCTGCACATCACTATAGAAAAGCTTTTGAGGAATACGTTCATAGCTGAACAATCCAAGAGGGGTCTTAAATTCCTTTGACTTCCTGAAAGATGTGTTGGTGATGTTATGGACGGCCTCGGGAATCCAGCCATGCCAACTGAGGGCTGATTCCAGGCTGACATATGACGGTCCGTAGACGTATTGCGCCAAAGCATAGAGGTTCACAGTCTTCTTCCGGTATTTAGGGGCCAGACAGTACAATCCCCTGCGGACGTGAATGATTTCGCCGCTGGCAATTGCACGTTTCACGAGGCCATATCTCCTATCGTCACTCCCCTGAACTAAGGTCGCTACCTCTTGGCTAGTAAACTGGCCTTGAGGTAAATGTCCGATAACCTGTTCAGTCAACTTGTTCATTTCTGCACCTATTGTCTTCAATATACTGTCATACTATGACAGTATCTGGCATATTATACTCGCTATCGGCCAGTCCGACAAGAATATTTAATAAAACTGTCAATAAATGACAGTATCTGGAAGATGTTTTGCCATTACCTCCGTAGTAGAAGGGCTTGGGATTGATCTAACTGCCTTATTAATAAAGCCTTATAGGGCTTCTTGCCTGTTACTCAACTCAGAACAAAAAAACCGTTCTGCATACTTATTGTCTGTTTCTCATCAACAATTTAATCAGCCGGAGCCACGGACTCCCCATCCGTAGCTCACTCGTCATAGTCTCAAACCCGAGCCAAACTCTTTACCCGCACTTGCTCTCGCCGCAATAGTCACAAACCACACAGTTTGCCTCCCGCCGCATGGGCCGGCCGCAATCCTCACATCGCTCACGGAACCATGATACAGATCCACTCGCAGGATCACCCGCTGCCGCCTTAATCGCTCTGGCGATCGCGTCCGGGCAGGAGAGAGGACGTTTATTTCTTTGTTCGTCTTGCGGGCCACGGCAGCCGACAGACACCTGATACCGGATAGCTGGTCAATTATTACTTTCGGATCGACACCCGACCTCAGTGCAGTTGACACAATCCTGCAGGTAGCTTCAGATTGGCTCGGGCAACCGCCGGCTTTACCG
>Ga0209121_10003022_pt1 | contig 16548 bp, 17 predicted proteins | sample Cruoilmetagenom3_FD_187292 | JGI IMG/M metagenome (GOLD analysis project Ga0209121, IMG submission 187292) | Oil polluted marine microbial communities from Coal Oil Point, Santa Barbara, California, USA - Sample 3 (SPAdes) (version 2) | ecosystem: Environmental > Aquatic > Marine > Oil seeps ... | reverse complement strand
TTTTTCAATTTCTCTATCATATTTTTATCTATCTTTCTTCCTAAAAAGCTTTTGTCGAGTCCATAAGCGGCAACATGTATAATTATAGCCTCCATTCTTTCCGATATTTCTTTTAGAATTGTCTCTGGATCTCTATTCCAGAGGGGAGAGCACAATCTCAGGTTAAAATTATCACAAATTTTTTCCATGCACCTTCTCTGATAATTTGATTCTATTGCCCCGGGGACGATGCCCTCAAATTCATAATCTTTGAGTGCTCTCTCTATGGCAGTCTCCAAATCTCTCAACTCCTCCTCTTTAACTCCCTCGCTCTCCTGGATGATCAGAGGAAGATCGGCTGCAGCGGCAAATAGGGGCATCATCTCTATGTTCTGCGTGTGAAACATGTAAGATTCTTCGTTTCTTGAATATATCGAGATGAGGCACCTTATATCGTTTCCCTTATCCATCTCTTTCAGAATGGCATAAGCCGAATCCTTACCCCCAGACAAAAAAGCCGCCAGATCCATCAATTTATGAGGTTAGCTTCTCCCTTAAAAGATTTTCTTTATACATCAGCCGATATATTTAAATCAAAATAGAAGAACCAACGGATCTATACATAAACGGAAGTCAATATTATGAGCACTTATAAGATACCTGTCGTTCCAGGTGACGGCGTTGGTCCTGAGCTGATGGATGAAGGTAAAAAGGTTTTAGACGCGGTTTCTGAAGTTTTTGGATTTGAGCTAAACTGGATAGATTATCCCTTTGGAGCAGAACGATATTTAGAGACAGGGGAGATTCTCTCAGAAGAAGAGTTAAAGGAATTATCAAAGTATAAGGCGATCTATTTTGGGGCGATTGGAGATCCGAGGGTGGAGCCCGGGGTTTTGGAGAAGGGAATCCTTCTGAAGATTAGATTTTATTTCGACCAATACATAAACTTGAGACCGATAAAACTTCTTAAAGGGGTAGAAACTCCTCTAAAAAACAAGGGGCCGGAAGATATAGACTTTTTGGTTGTTAGAGAGAACACGGAAGATTTTTATGTCGGAATAGGCGGAACGGCTAAGAAGGGCAAGACTAAAAAGGAGTTGGAGGTCGAGCGAGAACTCTATGACATTAAATTCGGGCTTGACATAGAGAGCGATTCGGAGGAGGTCGCGTACCAGATAGGCGTAATAAGCAAGGAGGGCACAGAGAGGGTTATAAGATATGCCTTTGATCTTGCCATGGAGAGAGAAAAAGAAGTTTTTAGTGTAGATAAGGCAAACGTCCTCTCCGAGATCTATGGATTTTGGAGAACCATCTTTAGTAGAATATCGAAGGATTATCCTTTAGTTAAAACAAGTTTCAATTACGTCGACGCGGTGACGATGTGGTTCGTCAAGAACCCAGAATGGTTCGACGTCGTTGTGACCCCGAACATGTTCGGCGATATAATAACGGATCTGGGAGCAATGATACAGGGAGGTCTCGGCCTGGCTCCTGGGGGGAATTTAAATCCTTCAGGCACCAGTATGTTTGAGCCGATACATGGATCCGCCCCTAAATATAAGGGGATGAATAAGGCCAATCCAATGGCTACGATATGGGCAGGTTCAATGCTCCTTGAAAGCTTGGGAGAGAAAGAGGCGGCAAAAGCGGTTTTAGATGCCATAGAGAAGAATTTATCCGAGAGAAGGGCTTTGACTTATGACATTGGTGGAAAGGCAGGAACGAGCGATGTTGGAGATGCCATCGCGGAGATAATAAATGAATAAAAATATAGAAGAGATCAACGAAAAAATAAGGACGGGGACCGTCAGGGTAGTTACTGCAGAAGAGATGCCGAATATCGTGAAGGACGTCGGCACGAAAGAGGCGGTAAAGGAGGTGGATGTTGTTACGACGGGAACCTTCGGTGTTATGTGTTCTTCTGGAGCTTTTTTGAATTTCGGCCATTCTGATCCGCCAATAAAGATGAGAAAGGTTTTTTTGAATGATATCGAGGCATATACGGGTATAGCGGCGGTAGATGTCTATATAGGCGCAGCCCAGTCATCCAAGAGCAGAGGAATGGAATATGGAGGAGGGCATGTTATAGAGGATCTGATCTCCAGAAGAGAGATAGAGGTGAGGGCGGAGTCTTATGGAACCGATTGTTATCCTTTGAAAAATCTTGAGACCAGTATAACCATCGATGATCTGAATCAGGCCGTGATGCTCAACCCAAGAAACGGCTATCAGAGATACAACGCGGCGACAAATTCTAAGGAGGGGACTATTTATACCTATATGGGTCCTTTATTCCCTCATTTTGGAAATGTCTCTTATTCTGGATCCGGTCTCTTATCTCCCCTATCGAATGATCCCACTTATGAGACGATAGGTATGGGAACAAGGATATTTCTCGGGGGTGCCAAGGGATACATAATTGGGGAGGGGACACAGCACGATCCGGAGAATGGATTTGGTACACTTATGGTAAAAGGGAATCTTAAGGAGATGAGTCCAGATTTTATAAGAGGAGCAAGCATATATCGATACGGTGTATCCATATACATCGGTCTGGGAGTCCCAATTCCCATACTAAACGAAGATATTGTCAAGAGCACGTCCATTGAGGACAAAGAGATCGTGACAAATCTGGTGGACTATGGGGTCCAGCGAAGGGAGAAACCCGTCTTGAGGAAGGTTACCTATGAAGAACTGAAGTCGGGCTGCATAGAATTTAACGGAAAAAAGATAAAGACGTTTCCGATGTCCAGTTATCACAAGGCGAGAGAGGTGGCGGAAAAATTAAAAGAATGGATAGATAAAGGGGATTTTGAGCTTTCGATGCCTGTAGAAAGACTTCCTGTAAAAGGAAGATTGAAGAATATGAGACAAACCAAGATAAAACCGCCAGTTAAGCATCTTATGGCCAAAGAAGTCATCTCGGTCGATCAAGAGATCTCAACGGAGGAGGCGGCGAAGGTTTTGATCGAGAACGAGATAGATCATCTCCCGATCGTATCAAGAGATAACAAAGTGGTAGGCATCATAACCTCCTGGGATATCTCAAAGTCCGTTGCCAGAGGTAAATTTGGGAGAGTGAGTGAGATAATGACGAAAAAAGTCGTCAGTGTGGAGCCAGAAGACCTCGCGGACGTTGCAGCGAGAAAACTCGAGAAATATAAGATATCTGCCATGCCTGTCATCAATAAAGATGGAGAAATAGTTGGAGTTATCTCGAGCGGTGATCTGAGCAAGCTGGTTGGGAAGTGGTAAAATGAAGATGAGACTTGAATTTCCTGCAAAAATCATAAGGAAACCGATTGTATCAGAGATCTGCTTGAATACAGGGGTTTTAATCAACTTGGAGCGGGTGAATATCGAGGCGACATGGGCGACGATGATCGTGGATGTCGAAGAAAAAATAGAAGAGGTGACAAAGGCTTTTGAAGAGAAAGGTGTGGAGGTAGAGATCTTAGAGGAGCCCATAAAGAGGGATGATGGACGATGCGTTCATTGCGGTATATGTTCGTCGATCTGCGCGATGGGCGTCTTTTCATTTGGAGAGGATCGTAGGGTTGAGATGGATCCTTCCAGGTGCATCGTGTGCAAAAACTGCATCAAACTTTGCCCGACGGCTGCTCTTGAAATTTATTGATGAGATGAGAGAGAAATTTAGCGTAAAACAGACCAACGTTACAATTATATCTGATAAAAAATATATAGAGACTGCAAAAAAGTCCATATTGGACACAAGGAAGGATCTCGAAATTTTTATCCGTGAAGACCCGTTCTTTTCTATTGCCCTCGAGCCGTATCTCCGCGAGAAAGAAGAGACGCCAGAGGTCGTTAAAAGGATGGTTTCAGCATCGAATAAGACAGAAGTGGGTCCAATGGCGGCCGTTGCCGGAACTATCTCCTGGTTGGCGGTGGAGGAGATGGTTAAAGATGGAGCGAAATATGCCTTAATAGATAATGGTGGAGATATAGCACTCTTGAACAATAAAAGATGCTATGTGGGGATTTATGCCGGAGAATCACCAATAAGCGGGAGATACGCATTTGAGATAGAACCCAGAGAGAAGATACTCGGGATATGCACATCATCCGGAACGGTGGGCCATTCGATAAGCTTTGGCATCGCAGATGCCGTAACTGTATTTTCAGAAGACGTGTCCCTGGCAGACGCCGCCGCGACGGCATTTGGAAACATGGTTGAGGATGATTTAGAGGAATCTTTAAATAATATTAAGGAGGCATTGTGGAAAAATGAGGAACTATCGGGAACTGTCGTCATAAAGGGGGAAAGAATGGCATTTTTGGGAGATGTTCCCCCGATCGTGAGCGCCGATGTGGATGAAGACCTAATAACCAAACCGTGATCTCATGTTCGATTTAGATTTGATAAGGATATCCATAGCACTCGTCGCCCTTATCTATTGTTCTTACTCAGATTTGAAGAGGAGGAAGGTCACAAATAAATTATGGCTGCCCCTTGTGGGGATCGGGATCGCTTTAGCTGTGGTCGAGTATATCGCGAATTTCAATATATACGACATCACGTGGTTTTTGATCTCGTTTTTCATTGTATTCTTCATCGCCTACATCATCTTTTCAATCGGTGCATTCGGCGGGGCCGATGCCAAATCTTTCATAACGATGGCACTTCTCTTCACACACTATCCACTATTCGATGGCTTTCCACTGATCTCTTTGGAACCGTTGATGGCTATCAGTCCGTCCACAGGAATATTGGCAGTAAATCCACCGATCGGGATATTTCCCATGACCATATTCCCTCTAACCGTGCTAATCAACTCTATTCTCATCACTATACTCATTCCAATATCCATTCTATTCTATAATCTATTAACGCTCCCTAAAGAGGAAAGAAGTGAAAAACCGGCGTATCTATTCATGTGTCTTAAAAAGAAGAAGGGAGAGATAGACGAGGTGAAGATGAAGATCATGGATGACCTTGGAGAGAAGGCGTGGGTCACGCCCAAGATCCCACTTATGGTCTTCATAACCGCGGGCTTCATCACGGCATTATTATATGGGGACATGATCTATGGTATCCTCTCAGCCTTTTAAAATCGTGTGCAAATGTTCCATTTGCATGTGAAAATCGAAGATTTTTATACGGAGATTTTTGAATGCCAGTGAGGAGAGAAGAGGAGTTGGAAGAAGAAGCGGTCGTTGGGGTTGCAAAGGATATCTTAATATCGGCAAGAACGGCTCCAAAGACGAAGGGAATCGACGATGTGAAGGTATCTTTAGTCTATGGGGGTGACCTAAAGAAACTCGCCGAAAAGATGAGAGATCTTTCCGAAAGCCTTGGAGATAACTTCATAAGAGATGCTAAGGGTGTAGAAAGCTCTCATGCGGTGGTTCTCATAGGTGTGGATGGAGAAGAGCCAATAGGATTGAATTGTGGTGCGTGTGGGTTTGACTGTGCAAGCATGAAAGAGAATAGAAAGAAGGGGAGAGACTTCTATGGTCCCCTCTGCGCCTTTAAACTTTTGGATATGGGTATAGCAGTCGGCTCTGCCGTAAAAACCGCGAGTATATTCAACGTGGATAACAGAATAATGTATAGGGTAGGGTTAGCTGGAATATTACTCGGTTACATTGAGGCAGATATCGCCCTAGGTATCCCTCTCGCGGTTAAGGGAAAGAACCCCTTCTTCGATCGCCACCCCATCACAGAGAGGGATTTGCGGTAGATGACCGATAAATATATTAATTGGAAAATTAATTTAGTTTTGGGGGATGCCAAAGGGGATGTTGCAAATTGCGGATAATTCTCTTGGAGACGATTTCCAAAGCAGACAAAGTTTTATATACAAAAAAGGTTTCTTATAGGTAGATACAGTAAAAACGTTTAGAAAAGCAAAAAAAGAGGAGGGTAAAAATGGGTAAAATAAGAAATATGCCGCTTTTGTTGGCGGCAATTTTGGTGATGTCGGCGTTTGCAGTTGGGATGGTATACCCATCCGCGGCGAGCAGTCCTAGCGTCATATCGCTTGACGATTCGGGCCACGGCACATTCGCCATCGGGGAGGCGATTCAATTCGATGCGAATGTATCGATCATCGGCGTATATGGGGGTATGAGTGAGGAGAATAAAATAGGATCCTACAATGCCAACGTAACGAAGGGGGAAACGTGGGAGACAGAAGGTCTACAAACAGGATACTATAAAGCAGTGGAGCGGAAGGGAGGGATCTTCGCTCTGTTGTCCATATTCCAGAAGCCCCATTATGCTTGGTTGAAGCTTGGGATACCTACGGTGACGGAAGGGACAATAGCAGTAGATAAGGTAGCTACTGCCGCTCTTGGAGATACAGTATTTATATCAGGCAGTACCACTGAGTTCCCTGACGGTGCGCCTATAAACGTCATGCTAAAGGGCAAGTACAAGACGTTTGCCCCCATAATGACCAAAGTTGAGGGTGGGGCGTTCAATGTGGAGCTCGATACCGCTGAAGAGGATCTTTCCACCGGTTCGTACAGGGTGATCGTATATTACGACAACGTGCCAGTCGGATACCAGAGTACCGATATCCATGATATCGAAGCTTTCGTTCTTTTGCCACCGACGATGAACGCCAGTCTGGATGATACGACTATCACCACGCTGGATGGATTTAAGGTGAGCGGAACGACCACGGGGAGTCCTGATGAGGTGGAAGTTTGGCTCATGGGTAGAAATATAGCTGCTGTAGTTTCCCTGCCCGTTGTGGAGAATGCGTTTGAAGATACGCTCACGGTGGACAGCTTTACAAATTGGTTCACCAATGAGGGTTCGATAATCCAGCCGGAAAGCTTCGAGCCTGGCACATACACCGTTATGATAGTGGATCCGTGTACCGATGATTTCTACCGGTACGATGATGATATGGTTGCCAGCGGAGAGATGATCGCGGGGGACGTGAACAAGTTCTTCGAGAACCAGAAGTTGACCATGAACAGGGATATAACGGAGATGGCGTTGTTGGATGTAGAGTATCCAGCGATCACGCTCAATGAGATCAGTGCGGTGGCTCAGGGAGAGAACTTTGTAGTCGGCGGCACGACCAATCTAGTGGATGGAACGACGATGATTGCCCACGTCGAAGGGAAAGGCGTAGATCTCACACAGGTTACCGATGTGAAGGACGGCTCGTTCGATGCGGCCTTTGAGGGAACCAAAGATTGGCCAACAGGAGATTACCTGGCAACGGTAGAAGACGCGAACGGTATATTATACGAGCAGACAAGCGCCAAGGTTGTAATGCCGGCGGCACCTGCGCCAGCACCTGCGGAAGAGGCGGCACCTGCGGAAGAGGCGGCACCTGCGCCAGCACCTGCGGAAGAGGAAACACCCGGTTTTGGAGCGGTTATATCTATAGCTGGACTGCTCTCGGTTGCCTACTTGGTGGTGAGAAGAAAGAGATAAAACGCTAAAATCTTTTTTCTTTTTTTTTTCTTTTTTTTATTAATTTTTAGTTTTACCGAGAAGTTCGTACTGCCTTTTTGTGTTCATCTCGATCAGTATCTTGAATATCTCTTTGATCGCATTCTCGTCTAGATTATTCGCTCTCGCCGTCTTCTCCACCCTTCGCAAAACCGTTTTTTTCTGTTCTTCGTCGTTAATCTTAATTTTATCCACCTTTTTTGCCTCTAAGATCTTCTCTGCCAATTTTCTCCTCATCACAACAAGTTTTATGATCTGCTCGTCTATTTCTCTTACCTCCTCTCTGACATCTTCAATCAATGATCTTTGCCCCCTCATTGTTTATTCTCGTATCTATGATCTTTCCAAGTTTCTTCCACCCCTCAATGAGCTTATACTTATCTTCTCCATCAACCCATGCCACGTAAGAAGTGCCCGTCCCGGAGAGGGTCACCCCTTTGGCGCCAGCAGCGAGAGCATTCAAGATTGGTTCCTGGCTGAATCTTAAAACTGATGTATACAAGAAGCCATTCAGCGTCATCGCACGTTCAAATTCTCCCTTCAGAGCCAGATCATAGGCAAGCTTCACCCACGGAGCGACAAGTCTTGAAGCTCTAACATCCGTTTTTATCGTATAAGAATCTTCATCTGGGACAAGAATTAAGACATCTCTCTCCAGCTCAACCTTTTTAATTATCTCTCTCTTATAATTGTCCGTCAAGATTATGCCTCCGAGAAGAGAAGAAGAAGCATCGTCGTAAGCCCCAGTTATCGTTACGTTTGATGCGATGGACGCATCCACGCCGATGTTTATAACATCTTCCTCACTTAAATTCTCGTGCTCACCTAAAGCCGAGAGTGTCGCGAGGACAACCGCATTAGATGCCGCACTGCTGCTCTTCAAACCTTTTGCCATCGGTATATCACTTTTTGTTCTTACATATGCCCCATAATCACAGTTGAAACGATTCAAAACGAGTTCGACACATTTCTTTATCAGGGTTGTATCTCCTCCTCCCTCAATCTCCCCACCTACCCCTCTGAGATCTTTTCCGATCTCCACGGTGGCTTCTGTAAATAGATCTATCGCAAAGGCGCACCCCTTCCCCATGGATATCGCATTTATTATCGTTCCAGCTCCACAAGCTCTTGCTCTACCTCTCATAAATTCCTCGGCATGAGACAGGAGATGAGCATGTGATCCACCAGAACGAGCGAGACCATGCTCTCTGCCACGGGTGCTATCCTCGGGCATATACAGGGGTCGTGTCTCCCCACTATCTCGATCTCTCTCTCTTTCATCTCGACGAGATCGACCGTCTTTTGAGGTTTGGCGATGGAAGATGTTGGCTTGACTGCAATTCTACAGACTATCTCTTCCCCGGTTGATATTCCCCCAAGTATCCCACCAGAATTGTTCGTTCTCGTTCTTACATCGCCATCTTTTATATAAAACTCGTCCTTCACATCGCCCCCAAGTTTATCTGCATATCCAAAGCCAAGACCGATCTCAACTCCTTTTACTGCACCTATACTCATCAGTGCCTTCGCCAAATCAGAATCGAGCTTATCAAAGACCGGTTCTCCCAAGCCGGCCGGAACACCCTTTGCTATCACCTCAATCACTCCGCCGATGCTGTCCCCCTCTTCTTTTCTCTCCATAATCTTCTCCTCCATCAAGATGGCGGCGTCCATATCGGCACATCTGACCGGGTTCTTCTCCACATTCTTCTTTATCTCATCAAAATCTCTCGATTTCGCTCTTATTTCACCTACCTGAATGACATGAGCGATGATCTCGATCTTTTTAAGTGAGAGAAGTTTCTTTGCGATCGCCCCTCCTGCGACTCGTCCGACAGTCTCCCGCCCCGAAGCCCTTCCGCCTCCTCTATAGTCTCTAACTCCATATTTCTTCCAGTACGTAAAGTCCGCGTGGCCCGGTCTCGGCATATTTTTGAATTTTTCGTAATCACCCGATATTACATCCCTATTCTCGATCAGTATTGATATTGGCGTCCCGGTCGTCCTCCCCTCAAATACCCCAGAGAGTATCTTTGCTTCGTCTCTCTCCTTTCTATCTGTCGTGATTCTGCTCTGTCCCGGTCTCCTTCTATCCAGTTCTCGCTGAATATCCCTCTCGTTTAGTGCTAAACCCGCGGGGCATCCATCGACCACGGCCCCAACCGCCTTTCCGTGAGACTCCCCCCATGTTGTTATCCTGAATATCCTTCCAAACGTATTTCCTGTCAATCAAAAGACCTCCACACAAGCTCCAATCTTTCTCAAGTCTTCAAAGAACATTGGATATGAGACCTTGACACATTCTGCATCTTTTATCACGCTCTTTCCATTAGAGATGAGTGCGGCAATGGAGAGAGCCATCGCAATTCTGTGATCACCGTGACTCTCCAAGACGCATCCATTCAGATCTGATTGCTCTATGATCATACCATCTCTCCTCTCAAAAATTTTTGCCCCCATCTTCTTTAATTCTGCCCCCAACGTCTTTATTCTATCGCTCTCTTTATATCTTAGATGTTCGGCGTTATATATTTCACTCTCTCCCTTGCACTTTGTTGCCAGGACAACGAGTGTGGGAAAGAGATCAGGAATGTTGGAGGCATCGACCTTAAACCCCGCAAGTCCTGACGCCTTCGGCGCGGGATCCCAAAAATCAAAGATTTTTGAGGACTCTCCTTTAGAAACATTTAGCGTTCCTCTCTCTTTATCCCATCTTATATTCGAGCCAATCTTATCCAATATACTTACGAAAGCCTTGTCACCCTGCCTGGAATCTCTTAATCCGTTTATTACAAGATTAAAATTAAGGAGAGAAGCTGCCGCCATAAAATAGGCGGATGATGAGAAATCCCCCGGTATAACAAATTCTCTCAATTTGAACGTTTGATCTGATGGAATAAGATAATAGTTATTTAATATGGAGACCTTGGCTCCTGCTTCCTTCATCGTATGAAGCGTCATCTCTATATACGGTCTCGATCTCACTTTTCCTCTTACATATATCCTCGTATCATTCTTTGCAAACGGCGCGGATAAGAGCAAGGCGGAGACAAATTGAGAACTTATGGAGGCATCTATCTCTGTCTCCCCCCCGTCAATTCTTCCGCATACCTTTATCGGTGCCTTACCTTCATTAGAGGAGACCTTTACGCCAAGATTTTTTAGTGCGTTTAGAAGGGGCATGTTAGGCCTCTTTTTAAGGGAGGAGTCCCCCGTCAATTCTACACATTCATCACATAGCGATGAGATCGCAGTAAAAAATCTGAGTGTCGTACCGGAATTTCTTGCATCTATCACCTCATTTGGCGCCGCAATCCCCCTCGAACCATCAAAACCGATTATCTCCAAGTTTTTCCCGCGTCTTTTAATCTTCGCTCCCAATGCCTTGCATGCCCCGATGGTGGCATTGGTGTCCTCTGAAAGGAGTGGGTTTTCAATACTGCATAAGCCGTTGGAGAGGGCGGCTACGGAGATCGCTCTGTGGGTATAACTCTTTGAAGGAGGGGCAAATATCTCGGCATTCCTAAATTCAGATAACCTTGGGTCTATCTCTACATCCATGATTCCATCACGCCATTTTAGAAAGATGACTTTGAATATAATATATATTTGCCTAATCGTCTTTGATATGATATGTGGGGAAAGATATATTTACAGTCTGGATAGTATACCATAGATGGCATTCAAAGAGAATCTTATCCTTAGTGACAGATCATTCCTCATAGGGGTAGCGGGAGATAGTGGATCTGGAAAGACGATACTTACAAACGGAATAAGGTATATTCTTGGGAGAGATGTCGTAAATACGATCTCTTTAGACGATTATCATAAATACGACAGGAAAGAGAGGAAGGAACTTGAAATCACGCCCCTAATTCCTGAGGCTAATGATCTTGACCTCCTTTTAGAGCACGTGAAGATGCTTAAGGAGGGTGAGAGAATTTTTAAACCGATCTATGATCATTCCACTGGAACTTTTAAAGAGCGTGAATGGTTCGAACCGAAGAAGGTGGTAATATTAGAGGGGCTTTTACCCTTTTATACCGAAGAGCTGAGAGAGTTACTTGATTTTAAGATCTATGTAGATCCATCGAGAAAGATAAAGAGGCGGTGGAAGGTAAAGAGAGATGTGGGAGATAGAGGGTATAGCGAGGAGAGGGTCAAAAGAGAAATTTTAGAAAGGGAACCAGATTATATAAAATTTATACAGCCACAGAAGATCTACGCGGATGCGATAATAAGGATATTCCCCTCCAAATATGAGGGAGATGAAATTTTTAATGTAAATCTAGTTCAGAAGATGGTTGAATTTCCATTGGAAGAGTTGAACTTAAACATCGACCTTTCAGCGATGATGATGCTCTCTGAGAGAGATCTCTCACTCGAATTCAGGAAGGACGAATATTATGGGAGCGATGTGGGCGTCATAACGATAGATGGAGAGCTTCATCACGACATATTTTGGGAATTGGAGAAGAAACTACGAGATTTTACGGGGTATTACCTAAATAAGCTCTACGAAAGAGAGGAATATATAAACGCGATCGGCCTTACACAACTGATACTCTGCTGGAGGTTTCTCGAGCAGGTCAATCATCTGCTACTGAAGAGAGAAAAGACGTGAAGATTCTACTGATAGAATACGCCGTGGGAACAGGAGACAAAGGAATAATAAAAGAGGGGAGGGCCATGTTAAAGACGCTGGCCCACAGTTTCACCGCACTTGGACATCAAGTCTATTATCCTGCCAAAGAAGAGGAGAGGATACCGGGTATTGCAGTGCGAGGGGAATTTTTTAGAACCGTTGAGAAACTATCTGAGAGATGCGATGCGGCGTTGGTGATCGCCCCGGAGAGGGATGACATACTGTACGAACTCACTTCGATTATAGAAGATGGGACGGTCAATCTTGGATCGCCTCCGAATGCGGTGAAAAATTGCTCTGATAAGCTTAAAACGACTAATATTCTTCTTTCAAATGGAATAAAAGCTCCGGAAATGATAGAGAAGGAAGAGTGGAGAGCTAATGAAGAGTGGAAAAAATTCGTCTTAAAACCGAGATTTGGTTGTGGTTCCGAGGGCGTTATGGTTGTATCAGATCCACAGACGAAGAAAGAAGGATCAACACAGACGAAGAAAGAAGGATCAATCTTGACACGATATATAGAGGGAGAAGAGATAAGCGCAAGCTTGATCGTTGGAGAAGATGAAGTTTTGCCCTTGACCGTGAATGAACAACTGATATCGATAGATGGAGGAATAAATTATCTTGGGGGCATCGTTCCGTATAGAACGGAGAGATGGAACGAGATCATGTCCATATCTGTAGAGACGGCAAGGATAATGGAATGCAGGGGATACGTGGGTATAGATATCATCCTCTCGGATGAACCTTATGTGGTAGATGTGAATCCGCGTCCGACGACATCTATCGTAGGGATAGATAAGGCGATAAATTTTGAGCTGGCGGATCTGATCTTGAGGGGGAAATTTGGAGGGTTACCCCCAAAAGTCGAGATAAGAGGGGAGCATAAATTTTTGCTGGAGGAGTTCGATTGATCCTCGGCCTTGATATAGGTGGGGCAAACACGAAGGCGGCAAGCTCCGATGGTTCTTATTCAAGATCCTTTTATCTTCCCCTATGGAAGGATTCGAGACTGAAAGAAATTTTAGAGAAGATAAAAGAAGAAAATAGAGAAATAGAAAAGGTTTCCGTCGTCATGACCGGTGAGGGGGCAGATTGCTTCTCCGCGAAAGAAGAAGGGATCAGATACATGCGCGACGCCGTAGCCTCCGTATTCGAAGACGAAGACATATATTATTTCAACCTCGATGGAAAATTTGAGAAAGAGATAAAGGACGAGAAAAAATTCTTCTCTCCCAATTGGCTCGCATCGTCGGTAAAATTATCAGAAAATCTTTCCAATTTTCTCTTCGTGGATATGGGAAGTACGACGACGGATATCATACCCGTAATAGATAGAAGGTGTCTATCGGAGAAGACGGATTTCAAAAGACTATTGAATGGAAATTTGATCTATTTTGGGGCATTTAGAGCGGACGTTTCGGCGATGATAGATGAGATCTACATTCCAAGCGTGGATGAATACTGCAGGATCTCGACGGAGAGATATGCCTCTATGGCAGACGTCTATACGATCAGTGGGATGATTAAAGAAGAAGATTATACGTGCGAGACGCCCGACGGGAAAGAAAAAAGCTTGGAGGCGTCGAAGAAGAGACTTGCCCGTATCGTATGCTGCGATCTTAAAGAGCTGGAAGAGGAAGATATAAAGAGCATGGCAGAACAGGTTAAGGAGAGACAGTTGGAGGTACTCGGCAGGGAGATAGAGAATTCTATCAAAAGATATTCTATTGATGATGTTGTCATCGCAGGCGCAGGCGAGTTCGTCGTCGAAGAGGCACTTGAGGGAATGGAGGTAGATTACACGTCCCTTTCCGATATATACGGAGAAGAGATCTCGTCTGTCTTTCCCGCATTTGCCATCGCAAGTCTGCTATAAAAAAAGGCATGAAAGATTAAATTTATATAACGCAAAAACACGGATGGAGAGTATGGTTAAGATAGATATCGTCTATTGGAAGGATAAGATGGGGGGGGAAATACGAAAAGTCAGCACAGAGGCTTTTCCTCACGGCTTTGAAATGAATCCAAAAGGGGAGTGGGAGATGTTGCTCGCGGCGGAAGATAAGGATATTCGGGCAAATGAATTAATTGATATCGCGGTCAAAAAAATTGAAATACCCGAGAAAGCGGTGATAGTGCCCTGTTATTTTGTGAGACACACGTTGGGCACTGTTGCCACGACGGGGGGCGTTGGAATGCCCAAGCCTGTCGAAGAGAAGAGAACGATAGATACTGTGATCTTCCACCCCATATTCGATGGTGAGATACACAAGGGAGAGCTGCTCGCGGTGATAAATATATTCTATGCCACCCGCTTTTTATCTACGAATGCTTCCTATATGTGAAAATAAGAATCTGTGGAAATGGCACAAGTATCTGACCATATCTAACTTGAATCTCTTGATGCGATAGTAGCTTGATATGGCTCTCTGTATTTTCGCTTAAGACATTCCAAATATTGAAGAAATATTTTAGATTTCATCTGATCATAGATAGAGATGGGTTCATTTTCACATCCCCATTTATGAGGCAAACGAATCACGTGCCGTTGAGAATAGGTTAGTTAGATCTGCCTCTTCCTTGATTACACCGAGATCTGAGATCTTACAAGGTTTTTCCTTACAAGGTTTTTCGGATTTTTTTCTGTTTTTCAATCCACTTATGCCCCCAATTCCATCTATCTCCCAATTCTCCATATTATTCTTAGAAAAGAGATGAAAACAGACCACTCATTAACCATGAAAGATTAAATTTATATAACGCAAAAACACAGATGGAGAGTATGGTTAAGGTAGATATTGTTAGCTGGAAGGATAAGAGAGGGGGAGATATACAAAAAATCGGTGTGGATGCTTTTCCCTATGGCTATAGTGTGGGCCCAAGGGGTGAGTGGCAGATGCTTGTCGCGGCGGAAGATAAGGCCGTTAGGGCAAATGAGATGACGGATATTAAGGTTAGAGATGTTGAGATACCAGAACGAGCAATAATATTACCTTGCTTCGCTGAGAGGCACGCATTGGGCGTAGTGGCCTCGGTAGGAGGTATCGGGAGATCCAAGCTCGTCGAAGAGAAGAGAAAGATAGATAATGTAATCTTTTACCCGATATCTGACGGCAAGGTACATATAGGAGAGTTGCTCGGCGTGATAAATATACTATATGCCACCTTTGAACGTAAACTCACAGAAGAAGCGGTTGAAAGCTGGTTAAAGGGACGAAGCGGTTGAAGTTTAGCTTTCACTCATATCACCCTCTGATCTTCCACGAGTATAGAGGGGGTAACAATATCATATACCATTTTTATGTCTCTCCCGGCAATCACGATCGCTTTTAAGAGATCGAAGAAGTTTCCATAGACCATCAAAGACTTTATCGGGTATTTTATCTCTCCTCTTTCCACTTTAAACGCATTCTTTCCTTCAAGAGAGAAATCCCCTGTAATCTCGTTTGAGGTGTGCGCGCCGATGAAAGAATTTATCAAGATTCCATCCCTCATCTCCTCAATGGGATCTCCCACCTCGTTATGTGATACGATAAGGTTTCTCACGTCTATCTCTGGAAAAGAAGAGTAATCTGCCCTGACGGCATTTCCCGTGCTCTTCTTACCTTCTTTTCCAGCCGTGTAACTGTCATAGATGAAATTCTTTAAGATTCCTTCGTCTAAAATATAATTCTTTCCGCTCGGAAAACCCTCATCATCGAATGGAGTGCTCCCACATCCTCCTTTGAATAAACCATCATCCAGTATCGTCAAGCCGGCATTTCCAACCTCTTCTCCAAGGTTAGAGAACTTAGATCTTCCTTTCATCACCTCTTCTCCGTTTATGGCATGTACAAAGATATTATCAAATAGCTCTGATGCGGCTAATGGGGAAAGGACCAGATCATATCTACCCGATCTTATCTTCTTACCTTTAGAAGAATTTTTTGCTAAATTTGCAGCGTTTCTTCCTATCTCTTCAAAATCTATGTCAAGAGCTCTCGAGATTGCGAAGTCATAGGCGGAGTTCATACCATCATTTAAAAATCTCTGATTTTTAAGTTTGCAAATCGAAGATTTGCAATCATTCCTAAAAGACGCCTCAGCGGATCCATATATCATTGTTCTCTTCTCTTCTTCTTCAATTCCATTTGTATTTATGATCCTAAATTGCTCTCTTACGGTGGAGACCTCTCCACCTATCGGAAGGGTTCCATTTACAGATTTAATTCCTTCCATTAAACTCTCTACAAACTCTATCATCTCTTCGCCATTCAAATCTACTATATGATGATCGTATATCCCCTCGACCTTTTCACGTCTCTTATCTTTATCTTCTTCCGCTCCCACGAACCCCTTCCAATCCTCGTCCCTGCCCTTCAGCTTCGCGTTCTTCTTTGCCGCATCTATCCTCTTTTCCAGATCCTTCTCATCGTCCGTACTGGCAAAGCCGAAATTTCCTCCATAGTTCACTCTGATCCCAAAACCCCTCGAAGAACTTTTC
>Ga0209121_10003021_pt1 | contig 16548 bp, 19 predicted proteins | sample Cruoilmetagenom3_FD_187292 | JGI IMG/M metagenome (GOLD analysis project Ga0209121, IMG submission 187292) | Oil polluted marine microbial communities from Coal Oil Point, Santa Barbara, California, USA - Sample 3 (SPAdes) (version 2) | ecosystem: Environmental > Aquatic > Marine > Oil seeps ... | reverse complement strand
TTGACTGGTGAGGCCAGCTAGAAACTTGTTCGCGGAAAGGCGCGCCACGCCCAGCCGATAATTGTGTTTTTGCCTGTAGATGAAATCTCTGATCCTCTCTGTCACTCTAGCCCCTATGTTCACTTGATCCTCCTGGCGAGTTCTGCAAAACGGAACCTGACTCTCTCCTCAACGAAAGGACACCTATCCTGCCATTGATGCGCGGTGCTACGTCACGCTCTGCCCAGATACATAATCCTCATAGCAGTGCGTGTCGGCGTCGCCGCGAGCGTAGGCTTCGTGCCACCCTTCGGGCACGGGCATCTCCCTGTACAATTGCACACGCCGGGCCTCCAGCAGGCGACGGGGACGCTCCATGAAATCCGCGGCACAAATCACCCGATGGCCTGTTTCAGACGATAGTCTTCCCAGCCAAGATAGCCCCTCTTCGCAGCGCAGCAGGTGGTGATCGAGGATCAGCGTGTCCACGTGACGGGCCAACTGCCGCGCGTTCCTCCATGCCCCCCACCGCCGCTTCGACGAAAGCCACGAAAGGTAGAGAGGCGGTCCTCCAGCCAGAACGATATTCGGTTCCCAATCCAGTATCAACGACACAGCCTCGCTATCGAGAAGTTGAATGTCCGAAGCGTGCACGAAAACAGTACCCTCGTCCTCGATGCGAGTCATCATCACCATCCCCAGCCTGCCATGTCGTTCACCGTGCGGCACGGGCAGCGAAAAGGCCAGAGGCCCATCACTCTGCTCTTCCGCATTCGGCAGGTCCCTGCCCAACACCTCGCACAGGGACTTCTTCCGGTGCAACATATTGTGGGAAAGCCCTTCGGGGCCCTTGGCCCAGAACCGCGTCGTTCGGCACAAAGGGGCCACCTGCTGAGCTTTGAGTTGGTAGGGGTTGGCGTTCGGCAGGGGAACGTGATCCCCGTGGAAGTGGCTTATCACCACGTCGGTAGCATCCTTCAACTCCGCTATGATTTCCCGGCGCACATGTTCCCCCATCGCCACCTGTGCCGGGTGGGGCAGCAGCCCATAGCGGTGGTAGCCCAGCGCCAGCCCGGGGTCAATGACGACCTTGCGGTCCTCGACCTCTACCACACAGGAGAGACCGCGTACTCCCAGCGACTCCGCTCCAAGGATCCTGATATGCATGTCATTTCCAGGCAACCGTGAACTCGCTACTTTTTGGGTAGTTCTTCTCACCGGCACGTACCGGCACTGCGAGCCAATTCTCCCGAGGCACGAAGGGACATGTGTAGTTCTCGCTATATACACACCAGGGATTGTATGCCCCATTGAGGTCAAGAATCCATTTCGCGTCGGCGGTGCGATTCCTTGCAGCGTTGAGGTCGAGATACCGCCCTGCACCGTACGTTTCCTGGCCAGATGTTGCGTCCCTGAAGGGAATGAACAGTTGCTCCTCTTCGGCATCGCTTTTGTAAGCCTGAAGCACACACTCCTCGTCGCCGATCCTGAATCGGAATTCGCCCCATTGGATGAAGTCCCGCTCCTCGCCCTTTGTATAGGCCATCCTCATTGCCCTCTTGTCCTTGTGCTCGTGAAGCTCAATCTCGAACCTCAAGTGCGGGTCGGGAAGGTAGTAGTCAAGCCCCCTAAACTCGGCGCGATCTTCGGGAGGTATCGGCGATTGCCAGCCTTGCCCCAAGAACCTGTCCTTCTCTCTACGCTCCCTCTCGATCTGCGCCTTCCACTGATCAATTTCCATAGCAACTTGCCTCCTTACGGTTGTATGGCAGAATGCACTCAAACATCCGGTAGTTGCCTCTTGCCTTGCTCTACATCATTCGGATTGCCCCTGATGGGCAGGCCTGAGCACACATACCACAGCCAATACACATGGCTAGGTTAAGATCGGGCATCTCATGAGGAGTTTCCTGGCTGAGAACCCTGTTGGGACATGCAGACGCGGCAAGACAGATGCCCTTGTCGCACCTCTCAGGTTGGCATTTCCTATAATCTATCATGGCCCTTGGCTTTGGCATCGTTCTCCTTCTCAGTTGCTCTCTTCCGTTCCCTCTCCAACTCCTCTTCCAGTTCATCCAACTGCTGAAGCATCGTCGGCGGCACCGAATGGGCCGGCCAGCGACGCTTCAGCTCAGCTATCTGTTTTTCCAGTTCCTTGATCCGCTCGCTACTCATTTCTCACCTCTACCTCCAACTTCTCCGCCCCCAACAGCCGCGCGTAGTCCCGCAGGAATGGATAGGTCACGAAGCTGCCGAATCCATGGCGGGCCAGCATCCCCTTCAGACCCAGGGATAGAAATTCGCTGGCCAGCTCGCATTCAAAGCGCCGGAAGGCCCAGCGAAAGGGGAACCATTGGCGGTCCAGGTCGAACTCGTCGTAGTCCAGGATCCAGAAAACGCCGCCCGGCTTCAGTGCCCGATGGGCGTTGGCGATCACCCTCTCTTTGTCCTCATCCTCGAAGCCATGCAGGGTGAAACAGATGAACGCCTTGTCGAACTCCTCGTGGAAAGAGAGCGGTTCTTCGATGCGCCGGTTCAGAAAAGTCACCTGGGGGTAGGCACGGCAGCGCTGCGGGGCCTGCCTGAGCATCTCCTGGCTGATGTCCACCCCGACGACCCGCCCGGTGGAGCCCAGGAACTTCATCATCACGCAAATGTTGCGCCCGGTGCCCGATCCCAGGTCCAGGATCGCGTCCCCCCGGCGGATGTCCATCCGCTTGATGGCCTGCTCAATGAAGGCCTGATAGCGCCCCACCAGGAGCAGGTCCATCATCAGGTCATAGTGGCATGCTCCCCACCCTCCAACCTCGATATGGCTCCGCTCCGACATAATACTCCTCCCTCATCCTGCGATCATCCCCCGGCGCTGGCGGAAAACCTGGACTAGCGACCTAATGCCTCACAGGTAGGACAGACGGGCGCACTGGTGGAACCAGAGGTCCCAAGCCCAAAGGATGAAAGGAGCTTCTTGACCTTCCGCCCACCGCATTTAGGGCATTCTATCTCGGGCTCGGGGTTATTCATGGAGCGAATGAGCTTCTCGAACTTGTCCCCGCACTCCAGACACCGGTACTCATAAACAGGCATCTATATTCACCTCCTTTACCTCGACGTGCTTATCGCCAACCTCCACCTTGGCAGGTGGCAACTTGCCCACGACGGTTATGCTCTGCCCGCGCACCTCTTGGCACATCAAACCAAAGCCGGCTTCACGCACCCACCTGGCCACCATTTGCGGCGCAAAGTATCGCTCCGGCACGCCCGTCTGGGCGCCCTCAACCCAGTCCACGATCAGGAGAACTCCGCCGGGGCGCAGCACCGACCGCGCTTTCTCAGGAAAGCACGGCGGCGCGTCGAAGTGGTGGAGGGCATAGTGCGCGTACACCAGGTCGAACCGCTCCGCCAGTTCGTGCATCTCCTTGGCTCGCAGGCGGCGGCAATGCTCAGCATTGCTGGCGTAGGGATCAATCCCCATCCCGGCAACCCCGCACTCTGCCAGGGTCGCCAGCATCCGTCCCCTACCGCACCCCACATCAAGCACCGTTCCACCGGGCGGCAGCCATGCTATGATCAGGTCGAGTATCTCGCTATCATCAAGCACGGTCTGATCTCGTCATGCCGGTCGGAGCGAGAACTCGGCCACCAGGAGGGTCTGGTCCGAGAGGCGTTCCACTAGTGGGGCCTCTGCGTCAGTCCAGGCCTCAATGGACCTGCAGGCCAGCAGCCCGCTCGCCCCGTTCCATCGCGTCGCCTGACAAACTCCACAAGTTGTCCACCAGCGGTTCGCGCCCCACGCACTCCCATAGGCGGGCGAGATGGCCAGTTGCTACAATCTTGAGTTCATTCGTTGAGCCCCCGCCAGTAACTGCAGGAGAATCGTCGCTGCCTTCTCAACCAGCGGCGCGCAGGAGCCCGGACCGCCTGGAGCGTAGACCATCTCCCGCAGCCGGGCACACTGAGTGGCACCCACTTCAGCCAGGAAGCGTTACCTCGTGAACCACGTCAGGCCGGACTACCAGCGTCCCCGCCGGCGGCGGCGTGCGCGCCGGCCGCCGCCCCGCCCGCCATAGTTCGCGCGGCCGGGGAGACCTGCGGCACGAGATGAGAGCGCCGGGCCAGGTTGCCCCTGTTCTCGGTTCTCCAATAACGCCACCACGCGGGGCACCAGCTCCCGCCCGACTAAGCCCAGCGCCGCCCCCAGCCGGGGCCACACACCGGTGTTGGGCCGGGGGCCTGGCGCAACCGGTCGAACCGGGATCGGAGACAGTGCAGGCGCGCGCACCGGCGCTGGCTTCTCAGCCCTGGCCGGTTCCTGCAACGCCAAAAGCGCTCCGTTGGGGCAGGCCGAGAAACACGCCTCGCACTCCTGGCATAGGCTCTGCTCCACCCTCGCCACGCCGTCCACCACGCTGATGGCGCCTGTTGGACACACGTCCGTGCACAGGCCGCAGCCTGTACAACGCGTTTCGTCAACGTACACCATTGTCATCACCTTTCCTACCGAGGTAAAAGCCACACGCGGAGCAGCCCTGCCAGGCTGCTGGCAGGCTTCGGCCTGAGCTCAGCCGAACGGCACGGAAGCCTGCTCCGCGTGTGGCTGTTTGCGTTATCAGGTGCTGATCTCGATCTTTCCCTTCTTGAAACCCTTGAGTGGCGATAGCATCCCCAGGATCGTGTTCCTCACGATGCTGGAGATAAAGGGGTTCATAGGCATCGGCTGGTCGTCTATTTTGATTTCCGTGGCCGGTTGCAGGGAGACGCAATCCCCCACGCTGCCGGTCCCCGCAACGATCTCACGGGCCATATCGTAGCACCGCTCGTGCCCACAGCCGCCACAGTTGAGGTTGGGCAGCTTGAAGGCTTTCTCCTCCACCAGGTCAGCGATCTTGCCCACCTCGTCCCGACCCAGGAGCGGTGTCCTGAGCGCCTCGACTGAGCTCGGCGAAGTCCTGTCAAAGGAAGGAACGGTTGCCCGCTCCACCTGGTTGGCAGGCCCGACGGCGCAGATAGCCAGGCCATCGAACAAGTCCCGGTCGTCCGGCTCTCCCCGCAGGCAGACGATCTTGGGAAAGGTCTTCTCCGCCTTGAAGCCCTCGACGAGGATGAACTCCGCCTCCAAGTAGGGGATGATGTTCTCCAGGCTCAATGACTTCTTCCAGAAAACTGCCGACTCCTGCGGCGAGATAAACCCCACCTGGCTGACGGCTTCCCCCAGCGCGGTGGTGTCCTTCCCTGGGTGGTCCAGGTGATGGGATGAGTGCTTGATCACGGCCACCTCGTTGCCCCTGCCAGTCAGTTCACGGGCCAGAGCATGGGTCAGCGTGGTTTTGCCGCTGTTTTTGTAGCCGATGATGCCCACGACTTTGAGCATCCGATCCCTCCTCAGATGTGGACGATGCGCATCCTACCCCTGCTTTTCCAGCCCGTCGAGTCGCTTCGTCACCTCGGCCAGTTGCTTGCGCAATGCGTTGGCCGTATCCTTTAGAGACGCTATCTCTTCTTCGCTGGAACCAGTAGTTGCAGGGCCGCTTTCCATAGCCGCCGGGGGCATAGCCACGCCGCGGCCCATACCCATACCCATGCCCGTGCTCATCCCCATTCCACGACCCATGCCGCGACCCATCCCGCGTCCCATTCCACGACCCATGCCGCGACCCATGCCGCGACCCATCCCGCGGCCCATGCCCATCCCCTGGCCCATGCCCATCCCCTGGCTCATGCCCATCCCTTGGCCCATGCCCATCCCTTGGCCCATCCCCATTCCGGCCTGGACGTTGGCTCCGGCGACGGATTGAAGCGCCCCTGCCTTGTACGCCTCCGTCGCCTCCCGCACTGTCCCGCCCCCGAAAAGGCAAATGGGCACATTGGCGGACTGGAACACGTTGTAGGCGTTGGGCCCCATGTTACCGGTTACTACTGCCTGCGCTCCACGCTCAATGACATACTGGGCCGCCTGGATGCCCGCCCCGCCAGAGGCGCCTACCGCCGGGTTCTCCACGGCCTCAAACGCCATCGTCTCCGTATCCACAAAGACATACGCAGGACAGCGCCCGAAGACCGGACTGGCCGGCGCGTCAAGGTCTGCGCCGTTGGCTGTGACGACTATTCTCATTTGCATTCCTCCCGTTGAAAAACATGATCAGATTCGTCCACTGGGTGAGGAGCCCGGCAGGCCCCTCACCCAATTTAGGCCCCGGGGCGGGTGGCGGAGCATAATGGCAACATCACCCGCCCTGACGCATTTCGCCACTTGACGCGGCTACTTCTCTTGCTCAAGTTCCGTGATGCGCTGGCTGATGGCATCCAGTTGCTCCTTCAGCCACCCAGCCTGCGTCCTGAGGAACTCGGCCTCCTGCTCCGGGGTCGGCGGAGCGGCATAGGGGCCATACGCCGGAGCCGGCGGCGCTCCCCAGGCCGGCGCATACCCAAAGCGGGCCCAGCCTGGCTGCCCTGTGGCGTAATACCAGTTCCGCCGGCCCCAACCGCCACCTCGGCCACGGCCCCAGCCCATGCCGAAGCCGCGTCCACGGATCGCGTTCGCATAGCCGGGTGCGCCGTAGCCAGCGCAGTAGCCGGCTCCACGCCCTGTCATTGGTCCCATTCCCCCGGGTCCAGTTCCATCTCCTGCTGGCATCTCGTTCACCTCCTTCCATCGCTGCTCACCGACGTACTACAACTTACCACCGGGTAAACCGCCTGCCTCGTCCTCTGCCCGCGCCGCGGCCTCGTCCACGGCCGAGCGAGCGCCCACGCTGCATCGCCGGGCGCGGCCAGCGGGCGAAGCGCGTCCCGATCACGGGCCGGGCGGCCGGTGTTCCCAGGCGCACAGGCGTGCCCTGCAACCCGGCGTAGCCGTAGGGCGCCTGTCCCGACTCAGGGAGCACCATTGCACAGTACCCCTCGCCGCGCCCGGTCATCGCACCCTGGCCTCGCGGCCCTGTTCCATTGAATCCTGGCATTTCACTCACCTCCTTCCGTTGTCAATCGTACGCCAGCCGTGTCTCTTTGTCCGTCAAGACGTGCTGGATGCGTTCTCGCCATCTGGCTGACTGCCATGTTCCCAGTTCTTGGTGGGTCAGGTAGTAGTTCTGCGGGATGGGGTGGGTACCCACAACCACCTCCAGTTGGTATTTGGCTGGGATGAAATCGCAGAAGGCGTCCAGGCGCGGACAGGGCGGGTAGCCGACCACCAAGCCTGTAGCCAGATGGATGACCTCTGCGCCATTGTTCTTCATCTCCGCCGGGGCATACTCTACGTTGCCGCCGGGGCAGCCTCCACAGGTGGTATAGCCTACTAACTCGACTTCCTCTCCCTCGTACAGGGCGAAGGCCCCCTCACGATTTTGCAGAGCCCGCAGGCACTTCCCGCCTGCACAAGTATGGTAGCGATTGCAGATGATGATGCCGACTTTCTTCATGTTGGCTATCCCTCCTTCAACTCTTGCACCAGAAACTACCTACATCTGCCCTGCTTGAGCACGATGCTCCCGACCGGCACGCCCATGTCACGGGCGATGACCGGGCACTTGGTCTGCAGCAAGAAAAACACCTTGGGTCCCTCTTCGCTCAACGTCTCGTAGTTGGCCTGCCCCTTGGCGATGACCAGTTCGGCATCGTCGTACAGATGTCGGAACTCCTCCGAGCAGCGACCCAGAATCGTGCCCGGAGCATCTGAGCCAGTGCTGACGATCTCCGCCACTTGATCCACCCCAGCGGCCAGTGCATCTTCCCGCGTCGCGTCGTTCAGGATGGGGCCTCCCTTTACCGCGTAGACCACTGGCACGTCGAGCGTCCCAATCAGCGCCAGGTCGAAGACTGTCTCGCCAGCATTGTCGGCCAGGTAGAGCACCTGCCCAGCCCTGGAGAGCGTTTCGCGGAAAGCGCCCCTGTTGTCAACCGCGAAGGGCTGGGCCAGCACCCGTTCTACCGTGCCCCACAAGTCGTACTCCTGATCCGGCCCCAGGTCAATGATGTTGCCGGCGATGCTCAGCCGCACGGCCACATCCAGCGGGTCGTCCGCCTCCGCCAGCAGCGCCTTCACCCGAGGGTAGAGCACCAGCGCCTGGCGGGTGCTGGTCTCCTTGGCCGCCTGATATGGGTCGCTGTCACCGACTTCCTGGCGCACGATGCGGTGGACCCGGTCGCCGATCTCCGGCGGCGTGCTCGAAGACCCTATTTGCTTGAGCACGTCGAACACGCGGTCAAGCACCACCTTCTGCTGACTCTCATCGGCTCCGGCCAACCGCGCCGCGTCCAGCGCCTGGCGCAGAAAGCATGGGTAGCAGTCCAGATAGGTCCTCATTCACACATCTCATCCACAGCTACGGAAAGATCGGTGCCGTCTTCCGCCGCGGCACCCTCTCTACCAGTTGCTCGGTGATCGGCTCGAACAATTCCGCCTCATACTCCTCGATCTCCCCCGCATCACAGCGGCGGGCCAGTTCAGGGTCCAGCGGCAGTTGCCCTAGCAGCGGCGACCCTATCTTCAGCGCCGTGCGGAACGCCTGGCTGGGGCCGAAGACCTCGATCTTCTCCCCGCACTTGGGGCAGGTAACGTAACTCATGTTCTCGACCACTCCCAGGATGGGCGCTCCCATACGTTTGGCCATACCGGCCGCCTTGCGCACCACCATCCCCGCCAGGTCCTGCGGCGAAGTGACCAGTACCACCCCGCTGAGCGGTATGGACTGCATCACTGTCAGAGAAGCATCGGAGGTGCCAGGGGGCAAGTCCACGATCAGATAGTCCAGGTCACCCCAGAATACCTCATTCCAGAACTGCTTGATGGCGCTGCTGATGAGTGGACCGCGCCAGATGACGGCCTCGTCCTCGCTGGGCAGCAGCAAATTGATAGACATTACCTTGATGCCGCCAGTGGTTTCGGCGGGGAGGATACCCGTAGGACTCATCAGTGGCGGCTGATGGAGGCCGAACATCATGGGGATGCTGGGACCGGTGATGTCAGCATCGAGCACGCCCACTTGTTCACCCCGACGATTCAGCGCCACTGCCAGCAGCGCCGCCACCGACGATTTGCCAACCCCGCCCTTTCCACTCAGCACGGCTATCACGTTAGCAATCTTGTTCGCGGACTGTGCGGGCTTGGGAGCGCCCTCGGATGCGGTCATAAACGCGGCACGCTCCTTCTGGCTCATCTGGGTCAGATTGACTTCAACCTGCAAAGTTGCGTCCAACTTCGCGACTGCCCCTTTGACCATGCGCACCAGGTCGTCTTTGATTGGAATTTTCGCGAAAGGCAGTGCCAGTGTAAGCGCGACCCCCTCGTCCTCAACGCTTACGTCTCTGATCATCTCCAATTCAACCAGATTGTGCTTGATCTCGGGGTGCATCACTCCACGCAATGCGTCAACAACCTGTTTGTCTGTAATCATTTCCCTCCCTCAGGATTTCTCCACTATTCATTGTTTGTTGGCTCATTCTCTCATCACTCTCATCATCGTCAGCAACCGCTTGCCTGGTATCTGGCGGAAGGTGGCTCCCTGGCTCATGGCCTGCAGGCTATCCAGCAGTCTTTGAATGATGCTCACCCTCACCCTCCTCCATGTGGCGGCGGTAAGCTCCCAAGAGATAATCGATCTTCTCTCTGCTCCCCTCCAGATCCTGCGTCCATAGGGCCAGCACCTCGTCCCCCTGTGCGGTGAGACGATAGACCCGCCGGGGCGGCCCCTGAGCCTGCTCCTTGTCCCAGGTCGAAGTGACCCACGCTTTCTCCTCCATGCCCCGCAGGGCTCGATAGACCGCGCTGGGGTTCATGTCCCCCAGGCCGAATTCCCCCAATCGCTCCAGGAGGGTATAGCCGTGGGCAGGAGCATGGTGCAGGAGCAGAAGCAACGCCGGCTCCAGCATCCGTACTGCCCGGCGACCACGTCTCCGTCTCCTGTGACCCTGTCCTCGCATCCCTGTTCCTCCCTTGCAGGACCACCACACCCTGGCTCAAGCAACGATAGTATACCACACTATGTGCAGTTTGTCAATAGCCAAACATCATGCAGTCTGCCCACCCTCCCACGACAGGTTGCGACGTATGCATGATTGTGCTATACTGGCTGCAGCGCCCGGCGCCCGCGACCGTAGACGCTGCGCGGCAGGCGGTGAAGGTGGGCGCAAAACCCAACATGAAGGGAGGACAGGAGATGCAGAGCACCGCCGATCTGATGCGCAACGCCAGAAAAGCAGGCGTGGTGATTCCGGCCTTCAACGTGCCGTACTTGCCCATGGTCGAGCCCGTGATTCGGGCCGTGGTGGATGAGGATTCCTTTGCGCTGGTCGAGACGGCGCTCTTGGAGTGGACGAAGTTCGAGGGCAAGAGCGCGGCCGCGGTGATGGAGGAGTTCCTGAAGTACCACGATCCCGATCATGTGCGGCTCCATCTCGATCACGTGCCGGTGATAGACGAGGAGAACGAGCGGGTGAGCTATCTTGCCGTCATTGCAGAGGCCATCGGATTGGGCTATCAGTCGGTGATGGTGGATGGCTCGCGCCTGGATCTGGAGGAGAACATTGCCGCCACGCGGCTGGTAGCTGAGCTGGCTCACGCGGCGGGCATACCCTGCGAGGCGGAACTGGGCGCGGTGCTGGGGCATGAGGCTGGGCCGCCTCCCCCGTACGAGGAGCTCTTTGAGTCCGGCATGGGATTCACAGACATCGAGGAGGCCAAGCGCTTCGTGCAGGAGACCGGCTGTGATTGGCTTTCTGTAGCCATCGGGAACATCCACGGGGCGGTCTCCGGTGCCCTGAAGGACAAGAAGAAGGTTGAGGCCAGGCTGAATCTCGACCACCTGGAGAAGCTGTATCAGGCGACCGGCATCCCCCTCGTCCTGCACGGCGGATCGGGAGTGAAGCAGGACTATGTGCTCGCCGGGATCAAGAAGGGCATCGCCAAGGTGAATGTGGGCACGGAGATCCGGCAGGCCTACGAGCAAGCTCTGAGGAAATCGGGCAGTGTGTCCGCCGCCCAGGATGCGGTGTACGTGCGCACGGCCTGGGTCATACGCGATTATTTTGGCATTTCTGGAGACAGGGAGCTAGTGACCGGCTAGGCTCTGGGCAAGGTAGGGGAAACTGCCCCACAGTCGCAAGAAAGAGAAAATCCATCAGGAGGAACAGTTCATGAGCAAGACAACATTCGGCGTCCTCGTCGGCAACCGGGGCTTCTTCCCCGACCACCTCTGCGAGAGCGGTCGGGCGGAGATTCTGCGTGTGCTGGAGGAGGAGGGGATCGGGGCAATCACCTTGAGCCCAAAAGACACCAAGTTCGGCTCGGTGGAGACGTGGGAGGATGCCAAGAAGTGCGCCGCGCTGTTCAAGCAGCACAACGACGAGATCGACGGCGTGCTGGTCACGCTGCCCAACTTCGGCGATGAGCGGGCCGTGGCCGACACGCTGCGTTTGTCCGGGCTACGCGTGCCGGTGCTGGTACATGCCTTCCCCGACGATCCCGCCAGGATGTCGGTGACGGATCGGCGAGACAGCTTCTGCGGCAAGATGTCCGCCTGCAACAGCCTGTGGCAATACGGCATCCCCTACTCTCTCACCACGCTGCATACCGTCTCGCCCGACGCAGAGAGTTTCCGGGACGACCTGCGCCGCTTCGCTGCCACCTGCCGGGTAGCACGCGGCCTGAGAGGAATCAAGATCGGCGTGCTGGGCGCCCGGCCAGCAGCCTTCATCACCGTGCGCTACAGCGAGAAGCTGCTGGAGAGGGCTGGCATCAGCGTGGAAAGCCTGGACCTCTCGGAAGCCTTTGGGCAGGCTAACCAAATGCAGTCCGACGATGGCGACGTGCAGCGCAAGTTGGATGAGATCAAGGCCTACGTGCCCGCTCCGGGCGTCACCGAGGAGGCACTCCTGCGCATGGCCAAGTTCGGTCTGGTCATGGAACGCTGGATCGAGGCGAATGATCTCGTCGCCACCGCGGTGCAGTGCTGGACGTCCATCGAAGAGTACTTCGGCATCGTGCCCTGCACGGTGATGAGTATGCTGAGCAATGCGCTCATGCCCAGCGCCTGCGAGACGGACATCACCGGCGCCATCGGCATGGTTGCCATGCGGCTGGCTTCCGGCAAGCCCAGCGCGTTGCTGGACTGGAACAACAACTATGGTGATGATCCCAACAAGGCAGTGGTCTTCCACTGCAGCAACCTGCCCAAGGATGTCTTCGCCGATGTGAAGATGGACTATCAGAAGATTATCGCTGCCTCGGTGGGCAAAGATAACGCCTACGGTGCCATGATGGGCCGCATCAAGAGCGTGCCTTTCACCTACTGCCGCGTATCCACCGACGACACGCGTGGCGTTATCCGCGCCTACGTTGGCGAGGGCGCACTGACTGACGAGCCATTGGAGACCTTCGGCGGCTACGGGGTGGTGCACATACCGGGTTTGCAGCGGTTGTTGCAGTACATCTGCGAGAATGGCTTCGAGCATCACGTGGCCCTCAACCTGTCGCAGACGGCCGCCGCCGTTCACGAGGCGCTGAGCAAGTACCTGGGCTGGGAGGTGTACTGGCACAGGGCCAACGGCGTGTGAACTGTTTGGGCTGAGCGGAGGCGGCTCCCACGCCGCCACTTGGGACATGGCGAGGGCATGAGGGGGAGACTGGACACGAATCCAAAAGAGCAGGCGGTGCTCACCTGCGCACTGCCTGCTCTCTGTTTTCACGCCAAGTGCAGAACAACCCTACTGCCTAGTTCTTCTCCAGTGTGGATGGTTTTCTCCCCGCATGTACTGGATGATATACTTCGCCGCTGGGTGGTTGACACGCCCCGCCCCAAGCGGGGCACGCCGCAATTCTCTCACCACGGCCTCACGATCATACGGTACTCGGCGATGCTGCACGTGGTAGCCGGACTCATCAGCCTCCAGCATCACGTAACTCGCTCGCAGGTCGGGCGGAAAGACGTTGCTCACACTGCCCACGTTCAGCAAATGTACGCCATCTACGGTCAAGTCCATAGGCCAGTGCGTGTGACCCACACACAGCAGGTCCGCTTGGCTCTCGGCAGCCATAGACTGCAACTCCTCCTTACTCGTGCCCGGATGCATGCTCAGTCCATCGTCACGTCCAGGGGACGCGTGGACTTTTAATACCCGTGTGCCATCAGGCAGCACGGTGCGGAACTCCAGCGGCAGCTCTGCCAACCATTCCACACGCGGTGACCGCCCATCCTGGTCTTGCGTCCACGCAAAGCTGCTGGCGATCTCCACACAGGCTGGCCACCGCAGGATGGTAGATTGGTGAGTTGGTAGACTGGTAGATTGGTAGATTGGTGGATTGGTAGGTTGGTAGATTGGTACATTGGTAGTTGGTAAACTGGTAGACTCATCATTACTACCAGACTCATCTTGACTAGTCTCCCAGTTTCCCAGTTTACCATTTTCCCAATCTACCGATTCACCAGTTTCCCAATCTGCCAACACGCCGACCGGATCGTGGCCTATGGCCGCCAGATCACCCAGTACCCAGTAGGCATCAATGCCTCCCTGCTGCGGGATGTCCTCAAGCACGGCATCAAGGGCGATTGAGTTTCCGTGGATGTCTGAGAGCAATGCAATTCGCATCGTATTGCTCAGGGCAAACGCTTGTCCGCTCACGATTGCCGTGCTTGCTCCGGCCGGATGTCTTCGCGCCGCAGCAGGTTGGCATTGGTGACCACGGTGATCGAGCTTGTGGCCATGGCGATCTCGGCCAGAACAGGATGCATCAGGCCCAGGATGGCCAGCGGGATCATGACCATGTTGTAGAAGAAGGCCCAGAAGAGGCCCTGCGTCACTTTGCGGAAGGTGGCGCGGGAGAGTTTCACCGCGCTGACCACACCGGCGAGGTCGCCGCGCACCAGGGTGATGTCGGCGGCCTCGATGGCGATGTCCGTCCCCGTACCGATGGCGATGCCCACGTCGGACTGGGTCAGCGCCGGGGCGTCGTTGATGCCGTCACCGACCATAGCCACCAGCCCATCGGTCTCCTCTTGCAGCCGCTGGATCTCGGCCAGTTTCTCATCCGGCAACACCTCGGCCAGCACGCGGCCGATCCCCACCTGACGGGCGATGGCCTGCGCCGTGCGCTGGTTGTCGCCGGTGATCATGGCCGTCTCCAGGCCCAGCGCCTGCAACTCACGGACGGCGGCCACGGCATCGTCCTTGAGGGTGTCAGCGACCGCCAGCACGCCCAGCAGTTCCCCATCCGAGGCGACCAGCATCGCTGTTTTGCCCTCGTCCTCCAGGCGGCGCATATCCTGCTCCATCGCTGCTACTGCGACGCCCTGTTCGTCCATGAAGACTCGGCTGCCGACGAGCACCGTGCGGCCATCCACCTCGCCGCGCACCCCCCTGCCGCGCATGGCCGCGAAGCCGCTCAACGCGCCCAGCGTCACTCCCTGCTCCTCGGCTTTGCGCACGATGGCCTTGCCCAGCGGGTGCTCGCTTCCCATCTCCACCGAGGCAGCCCAGCGCAGCAACTCGTGATTTGCGATTTGCGATTTGTGATTTGTGATTTGATCCGTGACGCCTGGTTGACCTTTGGTCAGCGTCCCCGTCTTGTCGAAGACCACCACGCGCACGTCCCGCATGGCCTGGATGGCCTCGCCGGAGCGGATGAGGATGCCGTTCTGGGCACCGATGCCGCTGCCGACCATCAAGGCGGTGGGCGTGGCCAGTCCCAACGCGCAAGGGCAGGCGATGACCAGCACCGAGACGGTGGTGATCAGTGCCAGCGTGAAAGCGTTCAGGTTGGGGTCCACCCAGGGCAAAAAACCGGCCGCCCATTCGGCCACAGGCCGCAGCACGTCAGGGAACAGGAACCAGGCCAGGAAGGTAAGCAGGGCGACGCCGAGGACGACGGGCACGAAGACAGAGGTCACTCGGTCGGCGAAGGCCTGGATGGGCACTTTGGTGCCTTGTGCCTGCTCGACCATACGCACTACCTGGGCCAGGAAGGTGTCCTTGCCGATGCGGCTGGCCCGCACGTGCAGCAGTCCGTCCTGGTTTACGGTAGCTCCGATCACCTCGTCGCCTGGACGCTTGGTGACGGGCATGGACTCGCCCGTGGCCATCGACTCGTCCACGGCGCTTTCCCCCTCGACGACGACACCGTCGGTGGGGATCTTCTCGCCAGGTCGGATGACCATCACGTCGCCTACCTGCACCTCGTCAATGGAGACCTCTCGCTCGCGCCCGTCCACCAGGATGCGAGCGGTCTTGCCCCCTAGCTCCAGCAACTTGCGGATGGCCTGGGACGCTTGGCCCTTGGCGCTCGCTTCCACATAGCGGCCCGTCAGGTGGAAGGCCATGATCATGGCCGACACGCCAGCGTAGGTGGGTATGGGCGCGAAGAAGGTGGCGATGCCGGTCAGGAAAGAGGCCCCGGTACCCAGGGCGATGAGCGCGTCCATGTTGGGCGCGCCGTGGATGGTCGTGCGCCAGGCGGCCACGTAGGTGCGCCGTCCCACCCAGAAGAGCACCGGCGCGGCCAGCAGCAGCATGCCCAGTTTGAACACGGTCTGGTTGGGCCAGGCCAGCCCGGCCAGCATCTCCGGCAGCATCCACAGGATGATAGGGGCAGTGAACGCCCAGGCCAGCAGCATCTTCCGGCGGGCATGTTGCATCTTGCGTACCTCACGGGAGAGTTCCTCTTCCGCTTTCTCCTCCGCTGTGGGCAGTACCTCGTAACCTGCCTCGGCCACGGCGCGGCGCAAATCGGGCAGCCCGGTCGCGGTGGGAAGGTATTCCACGACGGCCTTCTCAGTGGCCAGGTTGACGTTGACGTTCAACACACCCGGCACGTCGGCCAGGGCCTTCTCGACATGGACCACGCAACTGGCGCAGGTCATGCCACCGATGGGCAGGGCCTGCTTCTCCGTGTCACGAATTGCACGAATGGTACGAATGGCTGTCGACGGTTCCAACCACATTGGTGCTATTTGTCCATTCGTGGCATTCGTGATGGAATCTTGTCAAGGGCGCGCTGGACGTGGCTCACGCACGAGGCGCAGGTCATGCCCTTGATGGGTAGAGTGATGGTTTGCTGTTGTTCGGTCACTGCAACTACCTTGTGGTGTTTCTGCATTGGACGCGGGTCAGCCGATTGAGCCGATATGGCCGATGGTTTTCTGGTGAGTTTTATCGGTTTCATCGGTTTCATCGGGTGATCCCCTTTCTCAGCCGATTGAGCCGATATGGCCGATGGTTCTCTGGTGAGTTTTATCGGTTTCATCGGCTTCATCGGCTGATCCGCGTCCCATCCATACGGCGCAATCGCATGCCGTTCAGGATCACGGCCACCGATGCGCCCACGTCGGCGGCGATGGCCATCCACAACGTGGCCAGGCCCACTGCCGCCAAGACAAAGATGGCCGCTTTGACCGCCAGCGCGAAGCCGATGTTGGCGGTCACAATCCTCGTCGTCTTGCGGCTGAGCCACACGACGAAGGGCAGTTGCGAAAGATCATCGCCCATCAGGATCACGTCGGCGGTCTCCATCGCCTGAGCGGAGCCCGCGCCCCCCATGGCGATGCCCACGTCCGCCTGAGCCAGCGCTGGAGCGTCATTCAC
>Ga0209121_10003019_pt1 | contig 16557 bp, 14 predicted proteins | sample Cruoilmetagenom3_FD_187292 | JGI IMG/M metagenome (GOLD analysis project Ga0209121, IMG submission 187292) | Oil polluted marine microbial communities from Coal Oil Point, Santa Barbara, California, USA - Sample 3 (SPAdes) (version 2) | ecosystem: Environmental > Aquatic > Marine > Oil seeps ... | reverse complement strand
CGGGTGGCTTTTCCTTCAGGGAATTATCTTCAACCATCTCAGAGAACCTTATTGCAAATCCCGGGTTCGAGACTGTGAATGGTGATGTGCCGCTTAACTGGACATTTGTGAGCGGTGCCGGGATCGTGGTCTATGATGCTTCAGAAGGGCATGATAGCCCGGGATCGATTAAGGTTGATGTCCCAGGAACTGCTGATATGCGAAGCAGCTATCCGAAATCCGACCTGATAGATGCGAAACCGGGTACTATTTATACGTTTTCTGCGTGGGGCCGGAGTAGCGGTGTTGATGGGAGTCATGCGCCTGTGGTCCGTGTGGTGGAACTTGACGATAGTGGCGGATGGATAAATCATAACTTAATTTTTGATAGAGATTCTGACTGGCAGGAGAAGAGAATCATCTTCACCACGAGTTCTGAAGTTAGCAAACTCTATGTGTATGCGAATATCTGGGAGAGTTACGGCATGTTCTGGGTCGATGATGTGACGCTTGGGACGTGTGGAACCGGGAAAATCCCGCTTGTGAGTACGGTTGAGAAGAACCATGACGGTAGCATCACGCAGCATGTAAACAATTCAGATATTGCGTTCAGATTCGATTACATACCAAGAGACCGGTATATCGAGGTGCATGGCGATGTGCTGGATCTGAGTGGTATGGACCGGGCGATTCAGGTGCAATACGTTCTGCCTGTGGACGCCACCGGCTGGCAGTGGGGTGATTATATCAGGAAGAGCAGGGAGATTGGATCCGGGGTGCGGTATGAGAATGTGTACAAGATCGGGGAAGTGCGGACACAGAACACGTATCCGTTCACGTTTGTTGGTGAGAATGCGCAGGGCTTGAGTCTCGCTGTTCCTATGGATGTGCCGAGGATCTACCGGATCGGGTATGATGCTGATGCGGGAGGATATTCGATCGAGTATGACTTCGGGCTTGCGAACTGTACTGATAAGATTGGGGCAGGACATGCCAACTTTACGTTTATCATGTACAAGGTGGATGAGCCCGAGTGGGGGTTCCGGGCGGTCGCGAAGAAGTATTATGAGCTGCATCCGGAGTTTTTTGTGAAGCGGGTAGAAAAGGATGGTACATGGATTCCTACGTGCAATCCGGCCAGAATAGAAAACATTAGTGATTTTGGTTCAAGATACATGTGGTGTGTGGGCGATTACTCTGAAAAGACTGTGATGGATATAAACACTCATGGGATATATACATTTCAATACATTGAACCATGGGGATGGTGGAAAGACTTTGGCGATTACTGTCATACTGAGCCGACATACGATGAAAAGGTAACGGCATTGATAGATGACTCAGTCAATGGGGCTGGTATTTGGGAGGGTGATACCTGCGCATGGGCTAACGCTCCAGTTAAAGAAGTTGCTAACTCGGTCCTGAATTCATCACCCTATGATCGTGCCGGTAAATATTGCATAAGCGATAATGATTGTTGTACTGGCTTGTGGGGTACTGTAGCAGCTTGGTTGGGTGGAGATTGTTGTCAAAACTATCCAACAAATCCAGATCCAGACTTACCGATGCATAGTAGATTCAATATCAGTTATGACTATGAAATTGAACCTGCACTCAACCATCAATTTGATTGCGGATTCATAAATCATTGGAAGTTCGGAGATAACTGCACATGGGACAACATGATCGCGCATACTGGCAGCCATTCTGCTAAGTTCAGCGTGATGATGTCGGATGCAAATCATCGTAGTGGAAAGTGGGAAATTATGGAACAGATCGATGCTGTACCAAATACAAATTATACATTCTCAATATGGATAAAATCAGAAAACGCAACCAATGGTAGCAAACCTGGAATGTATGTAGTCGAATACAATAGCGATAATAAGTGGATAACACAGCACAACTTAAAGGCACTTGTGCCAAATTCGGATTGGGTGCAACGGGAAGTCGCATTCACAGCAGACACGGACATTTCATATCTATATATTTATGCAGATATTTATAAAGGAAACGGAACTGGGTGGGTTGATGACGTTAGTCTGGTTATGGAATGTTCAAGTGAAAATTTAATAAAGAATTGTGGTTTTGAAAATAACAGTCGCGGTAATGAAACTGACCCATACTTCGACGGCGTTATTTTAGATACTTTGAACGCAGGTTCTAAATGGAGGGGATCTAAATGGGCAGTCATTGAAAATTGTCGTAGAGACCACTGGCGGTATACTGACCATCCATTAATATTCAGTTATTCTGATAATGAACCCGTTTTGCTTGGAGTATTCTCAATATATGAATACATCGAATTCATTTCAAATGACATGCATAATCAAAACAAGTTTGTGATAGCAAATATATTTGGTGGATATGACAAATATACACACATGCTTGATATAACTGGAAGTGAAGTATGGGGCATCGAATCGGACGAGCAAGCTTCATATCGCAGGACATTAAGCTATCATAAACCAATTTCAAACATGTTGATAAGTCCGAATAGCATCGATACCAATGAAAAAGTAGAGAATTATATCAAAACTGAACTTTTCTATGGGGGGTTCCCTGGCATTGGTCAAATCGGCAACACTACAACAAATTTTTGGCAGAACAATACCTATGAAGATTATCGTGATATGCATAAGAAATGCATACCGATAACTAAAATGGTGTCAACCGCTGGCTGGGAACCTATACCTTATGCAACATGTGATAATCCAGATATTAGGTTTGAGCGGTATGGATGGATTGAAGATGGCTTATATTATACAGTCGGTAATAACGGTTCTGATGCAGAAAGTGGGGTATTGACGGTTGATCTACCAAAACTTGGTTTTGATGGAACTATCGTAGAGGTTAAAGAACTGGTGACGAATACGACTTATATGCAAGATGTACAGGAGGGGGGACTATATATCGCAATTCTGGAATTGCGTTCACATGACACGCTGGTATATAAAATCATCCCATGTTAGAAGAAAAGTCCAATCAAAACCTACAAAAAGTTGGTGCAGTGATTGGAAAATGTTTATGCTTTATAGGGAGAGTTCTCTTTCAAGAATCTGTGTATAAAACGGTATAATAATCGGAAGTCAATACTATGCGCATTCAAATACCAAAAAACCAAAGACGACTAATATCACACCTTCGCGGCCCCCTTATCAAAAACGCCATCACCATCATGCTCACATCAGTCTCCTCTGCCGGCTTTGGATTCATCTTCTGGATGCTTGCAGCAAAGCTCTATCCAGAAGCGGATGTCGGGATCGCATCCGCACTCATCTCCTCAATATCTCTGCTCGTCTTGCTCTCTAGATTCGGGTTAGACTTCTCTATTATCCGATTCTTTCCGACAAATGACCAGAGCAGAATATTTGCTACATCTTTGATCGTCACGACATTTTTCGCTGTTATATTCGGTGCAATATTCGTCGCAAGCGTGAATGTATTCTCTCCAGAACTCCATCTGCTGAAATCACCGCAGAACGCAATGTTTTTCTTGCTAGTTCTTGCAGTGGATTCGGCGATTGTGCTAACAGGTACCTCTTTTATTGCAATTCGAAAAACAGAATTCTACCTAATGCAGAACGTCGTCATTGGATCGAAAATCCTCTTCATCATCCCACTTGCTGCATTTGGTGCAGTTGGTATTTTTGGTGCGGTTGGTATCTCGTTTATGCTCGCATTGGTGGCTGCGCTTATCTTTCTCGTGCGATCAGGCATCATGCCGATGTTCGTGGTTGACCGGAGTTTTTTGAATGAGACGTTTCATTTCTCGGTTGGAAACTATCTTGCAGGCACATTCATGACCGCTCCGAACATGATCTTACCGATCATGGCACTGAACATGCTCGGATCAGAGAAGTTAGCATATTATTATATAGTGTTTGCGATGACATCCCTGCTGTTCATGGTTCCTACCGCGATCAGCACGTCGTTGTTCGTGGAGGGGAGTCATGGAGAGGCATTGAAGAAGACTGTTCTAAAATCACTTGCCGCAACATTCTCACTTTTGATTCCAGCGGTATTTATTTTATATTTTGGTGGAGGTTGGCTGCTCAATATAATTGGTGAGAGCTATTCTGAAAATGGACTGGAATTGTTAAGGATCATGGTCTTTGCAAGTTTCTTCATGGCTATAACTTCAATTTATTTCTCGATAAAAAGGATTCAGAAAGATGTTAAGGGGTTGGTCATTTTAAGTGGAGTGATCTTTGTGTTGTTGGTTGGGTTGGGGTATGTGTTCATGCTTATGTTTGGGATGGTTGGTCTTGGGTATGCGTGGGTGGTAAGTTATGGAGTCGGCACAGTGATAGTTGGAGTGATAGTGTGCGGGAGGTATGGTAATAAGGCTGGCGGATTTGAATAAAATCTGAAATATTATTTGTAGATTTCAGAAGCACCATTGGAATAGATTTTATTTCTGCCATTAGATGAAGATAATACTTCATTGGTATCATATATGATGAACACCCCACTTCGGAACTCCAGAGCATCTTTTATAGCCAATCTATTGACAACGTTCATATATCTAAGATGAGCGTAATCTTCTCTGGTTTTCGTGTCGATTTTAGAAAGGTCCCGTATTTTTTCGCGCACCATTGGGCAATACAGCCGAAATACGCCAATATTCGCACGAGTTCCACAACTCACGTCTGAATATATTTTTCCATTTTTATTTTTATGTGTGCACAACCATTTTATACTGACAACATCTTGATCCCACACATAGTCTCGATTGAACACCGCCGTCACATTTGCATCATTACTCTTCTTCATGCGTTCCATGCTCAGTGATAGCGAGGACGGAGCATCTCCGGCAACCTCAAAGACGAATCCCGTACTGAACAAGAAGTATGGTATCAACACAACTAAAGTCAAAAGACCTATTGAATGCTTGTCCAAAGAAACAAATTTAAAGAGTGTCAAAAATTTTCTGAAAACAATTTCCCCACCTATGATACAGAACGGCGAGAGGAAGAATAGGGTTACGTGATACATTCTGCTTGTACTTATATTAGTCGCGAAATGGGGTAGAATAATGGCAAAAATTAATATGAACATGCTTGCAAAGGTATATGCCTGATACTCACGATCAAATTTCATCTCTCTTTGCTTTAATACCAATTTTAGCATACCCACAATGATGAAGAACTGCGTTACTTGATATATTCGGTAACCAATCTCACGCCATAAAGATGGTGCTGATTCAAATCCTAAAAGTTTAGATAATACCGGATCTCTCGCTTCTGCAGCAAAGAATTCGGTGAAGATGCTGGTATATACATGATCACCTATATTTACGAGGGTCTCAAATATGACCGCATTTGAGACATACATATACCACGAGATGACCATAACAGAATATAATACAACATACTTCCCAGTAGTTCTAATCTTTTCAGCATTCTTCATGCGATGCACTAACAGCAAGACAAGCAGGAGATATAGCATATAAATGTACGAAAGTCCGTAGTGTGACACGATCAATGAAACACTGAATATTAGACCTAGTGCCACCCTTTTCGGTACATCTATATCCTTATCGAGCATCAAGAGAATTACTAGAACGAAAAACAGTTCTGCAACTTGTTGTCTTGCCATAAATGTCAGCGTTATAAAAAAGGTATGCAGCGAGACAAAGAAGAATGCAGCTAAAAACGCAGTCTTTTCATCGGTTTGTTTTTTAAATATATGATACAACCCTAATGGTACAAGTGATAAAAATATGGGGTAGATTATCTTGAATATCCATGTTGGATCGACGTCTAACACAATAGTGTATATTGCAGGTAGTATCGTGACGCTGAGTAGGGTATTATAGGGAATATCGACCGTTGGATCCCAATGCGAATTTATTGCTACTGACTTGCAGAGAGAATATTCAGTAGGAATGTCCGGTCCTAATAAATATGGGGATATTAAAGACCGGTGGTATAAAAGGGCAACAGCGATGATAAATATCGCCAATGGATAAAATTTCTTTGGAATAAATCTATCAAAAGCGATCAAACCTACAATAGATGCAATTACAATGATTAACAGCATCAAAAGTAGGTTAGATCCATGATAATATGTTAAATATGCACCAAATATGCTTAAAAATGGAATTAGACACAAAAGCAAGGCTGTTGGAGATAGCATATCCTTTATGTTAATGTAGCTATAATCTACAAAATATTTATCTCTGGTGTAACAGATCACACATAACACCAACACGACCACGCTTATCATAACGATCAGGGGGGTAAGTGAGATTGGTTTAGAAATGCCAAAAAACGGACAAACCATATTTATAAAAAATCCAGTAAACATCAAAGCTGCAAGGCTCAAGCCAACCGTATAAATCGGCGTCTCGATATCGCCGAGTTTGTGTAATTTGAGAATCCTGAGTATGAGGCTGCCTGGTACAACGGTGAGATAAACAAAACCAATAAATGGCCTTATGATCGGGATTTGCAAACCCGCAGCATCTAAACCTATTACACCCAACATCGCGAGCTGGATGGATAGAACTGCTTTGAGGAATTTTCCGATCGCCCAGTCGTTCATTTGGAGCGGGTCATTCATTTGCATTCATTTCACACCATTATAAACTTCCAACACCTCTTTAGCACATTTCTCCCAGCTAAATAGTTTCGCCTTCTCCAATCCGTTCTTAATCATGTCCGCTCTTAATCCATCATTATTTAAAACTTCATGCATCGCCTTAGCCAATCCATCAACATCATAAGGATCAACCATTATTCCAGCAGCGCCAACCACTTCAGGAAATGCCCCTATATTGGATGTTATTACTGGCGTACCACAAGCCATCGCTTCCAATGGTGGTAATCCAAACGCTTCGTAGACAGAGGGGAAAACAAATAAATCAGCTGCATTGTAAAGTCTTGGTAGATCCTCATCTGGAATATGCCCTGTAAAAATCACATCTTTTTGCAGGTTTAATTTTTCGACTATTTCAAATATTTCCTTGTACTGCCATCCCTTCCCTCCTGCTATCACTAATTTATGTTTCGTTCCATCTCTTTTAAGTTTATAATATGCCTTTATAATATTTGGAATGTTTTTTCTTGGTTGTAAGACACCAACATATAATATAAACGGAAAATCGAGATCATACTTTCGTTTGACTTCAGCTATCTCCTTTCGATTCAAAGGTTCAAACCTCTCCGCCTTCCCGTTATATATCACTTTTATTTTCTCTTCTGGTATTTTCAAATATTTTATCACGTCTTGCTTTAGACATTCTGAGATGGCAATCACCTTATCTGAACGTTCTATTGCTTTTTTAGCAAATAGCTTCCATGTAATATACCCGCGTGCATTCATTTTTGGATAAATTAGCGAAGATATGTCCTGCACTGTTATCACCTTCTTAAACGGCATATCAAGTGAAAAAAGACCTATTCCTCGTGGATCATGAACTAAATCAAAGTCTTGGCTCTTTAATTTTTTAGGTAGGAGAACGTACCTCCAAAATAGTCCGTTCAAAGGCTTGAACGGTGTCAACGGTACGATAATCTCTTTATTCGATCTATAGATATCCAAATCCATCTTTGTATGGTGAATCATACAATATTCATTTTCTTTGTCTAATATATTTAAGTTTTTTATCAGGTTGTATATGTAGACCGTATAGCTGGGATGCCCTTCATCTATGGGATCTGTGATTATTCCAATTTTCACCTTCTCACCACCCCAACCACCACCAACCGCCCAATATCAGACATCAGAAACGTGTACTTCCACTTTCTCGGCACATCCGACCTATTCTCCACATCTCCAGCCCCTGTCAAAAGATCCCTTGTTTCATCCGGCGTCAAGAATGACACGATCACATTCATGCCCAACCCGAATGACTTAAAACCGATGCCGAATACCGAGAAGAATAGTGTAAGATAGAAGATTACCGATTTTTTTCCCATTTTAGTACCTTCTACAAACCTTTCCGATAGCTGGCAAAATTAGCTCACGATTCCTAATTAAAGTATTTATGCTATTTATCCACCACTTGGGATTATAATAAAGGATATTCTCCAGTTTCATTCTTTCATCATCTATGTCAAGATTAAATGGTTCATAATTTTTGAGCTCTAAACCTACTGTTAAATGTTGTTTCCAATTTACGCTTTCATCGGCCCATTTATTTTCAATCGCTAATTTAGTGAATTCTGTACCTGGCTTAGCGGCAATAGTTCCAATTTGAAGTGTTTCTGGAAGCGTGGTTCTGACGAAGGATTCTGTTTCTTTGAGAGTTTTTTCATCTTCTCCAATAAATCCTAAGATCAAATTCAATTGAATTGGTATATGTGCTTTTCGCGTCCAGATTAAAGCACTTCTGGCTTGTCCAACCGTAGTTCCTTTATTCATATTATCCAATATCTTTTGACTACCCGATTCAACACCATAAGAGATGCCAATACACCCTCCTTTCCGCATTATTTTCAATAATTCTTCATCAACTAAATCGACCCTTGAATCGCAAAACCATTTAATCTTAATATCCTCCTCTAAAATTCTCTCGCATACATCGATAACTCTTTTCCGATTGATAGTAAATGACTCATCGAAAAACCAAACGTATTTAACATCCCCCATCTTTTTTAACATTTTTAATTCCTTTATGATGTTATCCGCCGACCTATCACTATATTTTGTTTTCGCGACATTGCAATACATACATCCAAAAGGACATCCTTTTCCAGCATACAAAAGTGCATAAGGACTTATAAACGGATCAATTAAATAATATGGTTTAAATGATGGCAATAAATCATAAGCGGGCATTGGTAAATTATCAAATTTTATTTCTGAATCTACTTTGTTATTTATTTTTATTGTGTTATCTTCACTCCTGTAAGCAATTCCACCAACATTGTCAAGATCTCCGTTTTCACTAATATATTCGATTAAATTACCAATGACTGAAAGAGTTGGTCCAATTATATATATACCAAGATTGCTGTATTCAGTTAAAATTTCCTTAACGTAATATCTTGCGTACCAAGAGAATCCTATTGTTATACAGGTTGGATTATTTTTTTTAACGATATCACAAATTTCTAAATCGTGATTTATAATTTTTGAATTAAACGGAAAAATCACACAATCGAATTTTTCATTCGCCGTTCGCTCTGAAATGTATTCGTAATCTAAATCGAATGCATTAGCATCGATAAACTCGATTCTATGACCTTCATCTCTCAATAAAGCAGCCATAATTAGTAGAGTTGCAGGAGTATCTACACGAGATTTTGAAATAAATTCACACCGCTCTTCTCGAGTTACTGGAATGGATTTATATCTTGGTAAATTGATTAACAATATGTTCATATTTATTACTCCTCCTCTTGTTTCTATGTTCTATTCTCCTGATTCTTTGAAGTGGTTTGCCACTTTTTTTACAGGTTAATTGTTTCGTGTTAGGATATCATTTACTCTACACTCTTCAGATAATACTCCCGTTTTCTCATCTCGATGAGCGATCTGATCATCAACCTCGTAAGCCTTGGATTCGACATCTTTACCATTTGTGTTCCAACACTCCTTCTAAATCTTTTTTCTTTCATCTTCTCGAAAAATACTTTAATCAATGTTCGCCCACCATACTTATGCGGCACTTTAAAGCCACTTTTCACAAGCCTCTTTACCTCCGACTCTTCATAACCCAGTTCATTCAGCAATCCCTCTATTTTATCTGGCACTTCACCGTATGCTTCCTTGTAAAGCACAGCCGTAACTGTAACAAACGATTTCGTAGCCATTGTAAGTCTATTTTCTTTTAAAATATTCATAAACTTACCGATCCTTTCTTTATTCATTTCAGATAATCGGTAGAGAAATGCATAACATTCCCCCAGCAGATACATCTGCTCTGCCAGAGAGTGTGCAATTACAATTGCCATGTCGAGTTCGGGTGTTGGCATCTTGATCTTCACCCCATTCAATAGATCGACTTCGGTTATACGTCCTCTGAAATTATTTTTATCCATATAGACAACATGGCTTAGTGCCAGATCTTTTTGCAAATCTATATCAATAATCCGCTCCGGGTCAACAAGATCTGTTCCTGTTGGACTTATATGCCCCAATCCATGCTTCCCCCCCCCATGTGTTGGTTTGACTAATGTTTTTGTGGCTTTCCTGTAGTCTTCCTTACTGGTTAATGTCTCTACATCGACGAGACCAGATAATTGGGGTGTGTAGCCAGCTTTGAGCAAAAATTCGACTGCATGCTCATACATTCCATCGCCACCCATGACTATTATGTCTGCATCTCCATGAACTGTTGGGAATGGCTTAATCGTTTTAAAAATGGCGTATTCAATATCTGCCGCGTTGAGTACCTCGGAAACTCTGGCAACTCCATCCAAAAATTTTAAGTAGCGTGTGTATTCTTCTTCGTACTTTGATTTCAGTTCGTTTAAATTCTTTTGCTGTTTAAGTGCCTCTAAGTAGAGCAACGGTATTTTGTTCTTGACAGAATGGTTATAAAGTTCTAATGATTCGTTATCTTGTTTGGATGTTTCTGCCGTTGAAAAAAATGGAGAACCAACTGTTCTCAGTAGATTTATAGTTGGATCTGGTAAAATTATAGGTTCTTTATTCATTCGCGATTCACCTTTTTAAATACTTCACTTCGTATAAAATCTTCCAATTCATCCAATTTCTTGGACCCGTCCAAAACCAACATTCTCTCCTCCTTTCCAACATCCAAATAAATGCGTCTTCTCTCCTTCAAATACTCAATGGATGGTGTGTCATCCTTTCGATGAAATGCAATCTCCTCTGGCAAGTCTATTAAGAAAGCTAAATCTGGCTTCGGCGCTATATAAAAACATTTTTTAATCAACTTTCTTATCTCAGAGCCTGAATAGTTTAAATCCACAGAGAGGTCGGTAATCACAGTATCATAAACATAACGATCGCATACGATGGGTTTTCCAAGTATAAAGGGAAGTCTAACTCTGAATAGAAGCTGTAAGAAATAATCTGTCAACAAAACACATCTATAAAATGTAAAAAGAAAAGAATGATGCTTGATTGCATGGTTCTTTGCACTCGAATATTGTTTATAATCTTCAAACATATCATTCCCTTTGAGAAAGATCATTCTTCCAATAAAAATAAATGGTTTTAATATGAACGGTTCGAGTCTTCCATAAACATATTTATATTGAATTCCTTCCTGTGCCATCACTTTAACTAAATTTTTGGCAAGCGTTGTTTTTCCAGAACCATCTATTCCAGCGAAGCATATCATTCTAACTTTTGAGTTCTTCATAAATACCCTCCAGCCGCCTAACAATATTCCCCCATGCATACGGTAAAACTTTCTCTCTGGTTTCAACGTTTACATCGGTGTTTTTGACCTTTTTCACGGCACCAATAATATCTTCTTCGCTATCAACAAATATCAACCCACCACCGTCTTCAAAAATCCTTGGTAGTGCCCCAAATTTAGTTGAGATCACCGGTAAGTTGCAGGACATCGCTTCAAGTACAGAAAGCGGCATCTCGATACAATCAGCGACATTTCTTCCAAGCATGTCTTTTTTTGGCAATACGGGAAACACATAACAATCGGAAAGCGCATAAATCTCCTCTACATGATCAAAATATTCTGTCCAAACAATGCATCCGGCATTTTCAAGTTGGTGAAGACCATCTTGACAGATCCCTGTAGATGCTGCACCCACTATAAGAACATGAATCTCATCAGTTTTTTCCTGAAGTTTCTTAAGCCACAATATATTCCGTCCTTTTTTTATAGAACCTATATGAAGAATTACAAACAAATCTATGTTTATTCCATATTTCGTTCTTAATTCTTCTTTATTCCTCCTTGTGTTTGCGTTAAACCTTTTGGTGTCAACACCACCAATAGGTAAAAATTTAATCTTGCATTTTAAGGCTTTAAACGTACGTTCCATTTCATCGGATTGAACCAAAGTTAAATTAGGTTTTATGAAAGAGATTATGTGTTTGGACACCATTGAAAAATTAGGACGCATCATTGAAATAACGCTTTTGGCATCACGAGAATAAAGCGAGACGATCTTTAACAATATAAAGCTCTTGAGAGAAGAACCATGAATATAATGAACAATTTCCGGATTAAACTCTTTAAGATCTCTCCAGAAAGATTTTGATATAACGTTTCTTATGTCCAAGAGAAGAAGTTGATGAGTTTTAGATAACTCTCTGGATATATGAAAAGAGGATTTTCGCATCCCCTCATCCAAATCTCCGTGGGATTCGCCTATTAAGCATATCCTCATTCGATTGCCTCGTTATAAACCTTCTCTGTCATCTCAACAGTCCTCTTCCAGGTATAGTTTTGTTCAACAAGCTTTCTACCATTTTCTCCCATCTTCTTCGATAGATCTTCATTGCTTAATAATTTAATTATCGCATCTGCCAATGCTTCAGGATTTTTCGGTGGGACTAATAAACCTGTTTCGCCATCTTTAATGACATATTGGATTCCTCCTATCTTCGTTCCTATAACTGGCTTTCCGCATGCATTTCCTTCAATCAGCACCATACCAAAACCTTCTTGAACAGTGGTTGATGGCAAAACGACTACATCAGAACTCTTATAGTATTCGATCAATTCAGTTTCATCAACAAAACCGGTGAATATCACATTATCCAAAATTCCATAGGATTGGCACATTTTCTTATATTCTAATATCATATCGCCTTTACCAACAAGGAATAGATAAGCTTCTTTTGTATCATCTAAAATCCTTTTAAAGGATTTAATCAAATCATCAATCCCTTTGTGTGCATGCGCTTTACTCATCTGTCCAACAAAAAGAACTATTTTTGAAGAGCGGGGGATGCCATGATCATCATGAATTTTAAATGAATTACCAATATCATACTTGTTGATGTCAACTCCTGGGGGTATCCACCTAAGTTTATTTTTGAATTTTTTCAGGAATTTAGATTCGTTATAGCAATAAGGTGAGGGGGTTATGATAAATTTACTTAATTTAAGCGTTGCAAGATTGAAACTATAATTATACACATTCGCGATGATATTGATTGCAAAAGTGGTTTTAATATTATCATTATGATAAGTCAAAACAAAAGGAATACTGTATCTTTTACTAACTATAGCAGCAACATCTGCATAAAATGGAACTGGTGTGTGTGCATTTATTAAATCAAAGTTATTCTCTCTTACGAGTTTTGACATCGTAAAAAATAGATTGAATCGTATTGGCGTGTTGGAAAGAATAAAATCTGGTTTTAGCCGTATTATTCGAATTCTATCAACAATTTCTTTTTTACTTTCTTTTTCATGGTCGCTACACAGAACTGTAATGTCATGTCCTTTTTCAAGTAAGATTTTTGCAATATTATAAGAATAATTCTCTAATCCTCCTTTTTTTGGATAAAAGTATGGCGAGATGATCAAAACATTCATCTTAATCACATTTTAGAACTTTTCGTTCCAATCGTAATAATATCATCTCCCTCGACCATTATCTTCAAATCTTCAAATCCTACCGAATTCATTATTTTATCAACCTCTGACACAGTATATCCCCTCACCCTTGCGATATGCCGACTTCGCTGTTTTGCATAATCAACAAACCATCCAAACACTTTATCCGATAAAAAATTTGGGAATTGAAGATACACCCCCCCATTCGGTTTTAAAACCCTGTATATTTCCGATACGTATGTATATACATCCTCTTTCTCCAAATGTTGCAAGACGATTATTGAAAATACGAAGTTGAATTCATTGTTTTGAAAGATAGAGAGATCTTTGCCATTATTTTTATGAAAAAATGCATTTTTATGCTCTTTAAGATTATTCTTTGCAAACTTTATCATCTTTCCAGAAATATCCACCCCGTGAATCTCTTTGCAACATTCTGCTAAATATTTCTCTATACGACCCATGCCACAGCCGACATCAAGAACAGCTGAATTTTCATCAACAAAATTCTTCACTCTTTCGGCTTGCTTTTTACCAGATGAATAAAACTCATCTTCGTCTTTAACCCCTCGCAAAACAGCATCCATGGCAGTTTTTTTTGTTATTCCAGCAAGTTCCCATGTTGTTTTATATGAACTAAACAGCATTGAGAAATATCTTGAATTTAATATCTTATATGCAAAATTTATAATCATCTCTTTCACGATCTCACCCTCTCATAAAAATATTCAATCGACTTAACAATTTCATCCCAATCATACCTCTTCGCATTCTCGATACATCTTCTTCTCATATCCTCTTTTCTTTCGTCAAATCCTATAAATATCTTCTCTGCAACATCCTTTTCTGAAAGCTCACATATAAATACATTCCCATTATTTATAAAATCGCACGCAGCATTTCTCTTATGATTCACCGTAACAACAGGCAACCCGCATGCATTAGCCTCCAGTGCCACGATTCCAAACCCCTCTCTCGTTGAAGGGAGAACAAACACCTTCGATGATTTCATATACGAGATCACATGGTCATGATTCTCCAGAAATCCCATGAATTTAATATTAATATCTATCTTTAAATCATAAACCAGTTTCACCAGTTCCTCCTTTTCTGGACCATCGCCTATGATCATACATTTAACATCTGGAATCTCATTACGTACTAGTTTCACCGCCTTGATCAAAACATCCACATTTTTCTCCTTTATCAATCTTCCGGCAAATATAATATCTGATTCCTCTTTTGAGGCTTTTATCTTCTTTATTCTTTCAAAATCTATTCCATTTGGGATTATTTTAATCTCTTCTCTAACTCCAAGACATTCCAGATCGTTTTTAGTCCTCTCTGAGACCGCAATAGTCCTGCTTGTCAATCGTGAGGTCATCATCTCAATAACCCGTCCAAAGAATCCTTTTTTGCCTAAATACCCATACCAGTAATCATCCCAGACCTCGTGCCACGTAATAACCAGTACTGACCCCTTGACTATAGAATACACTTTAGCAGAAAAGCATGGAAAATATGGAAACTCCTGACAGTCGATCACATCAAAATCACCTCTCAATCCGGTTAGTGTCTTAAGTCCGAAATATAGTCCCTCTAATATTGACCGCCGCCCATCGACATACAGATTATCCCATTTCCCAATTCCATGAAGATAAATTCCGTCCTTTACAATATCCTTCTCGCCATCCCACCACTTTATCCCGAACCAGTGAACCTCGTGCCCGCGCTCCACCAACCGCCTCGAAATCTCGTATATTCGCTTCTCAGCCCCACCCTTCACCCATGGATACACAGCATCATAAACATAAGCGATCTTCATCGCTCGCCCCCAACCATCATCTCACCCATGCGCAAACAACCCCCCGCACCTTCGGCCCACATTCCCCCGCCATCCGACCAGTCGAATGCCGGCCCGTGAATCTCGCCCCGCGTGGAGGGCGAGATCGCCGCTATTCCATGAGTGAATGACGATTGGGATTAAACCATCCATTTAGTACCCTCGCAACTTTTTATAATTCTTCCTGTTACTCGTTTACCAAGCCTTCACAACGTCTTTAGCGATTGGCTACTCAGATAGACTTCAAACATGGTTACAGTTCGCCAAGTATATTATCAAGTTTAAATTTTCTGCCAGTTTCCATTTCTGCATCTATCATCAGGATCTCTTCCAATTCTTCGCTGCTTACGTTTTCTTCGGGGATGAGTGAGTATCTTATCACCGACACTTCCTTTCTCAATTCTTTTAGCTCATCATAAACCATTTTTATAGATGTCTCCATAAATTACTCAGTTACCATAATCTGCCCTGCCACCAACCACCCGTAAGTGCTGTATCCTGTTAAAATGTCTCACATTATTCGTCAAAACTCCAAAGCTATTGACCAGAGCGATCGAAGCGATAAGCAGATCCCGTATATCCACCATGTTTCCGTCCCGCTCCAAACTTGCGGTTATCTTCCCTGCAATCTCCATCGAATCTTCATCCGTATTTAACATACGCAAGCTATTTAGGAGCCCTTTCACCGATGCGAGATTCTTCTCTTGATTCTGCGATTTGTATGCACCACTGTATAGCTCAAATGCGTTTATCGCGCTTGTTGCAAGTTCCACGTCATCCTCAAGTCTCTTTATGAGTGAAACTGCATAATCCCTCTTGCGTAACAGATCGATTAAAATGTCCGTATCAACGATCAATCCACCTTCCACGTCCCCCACAACTCCTTGAGACTCTTCTTAATCTCTCCCTCTTCCTCATCGCTCATCACCCATGCACCTGCAAAATCGCTTGGCTTGTTTCTATGCGCGCGTGGCAGCAGATCTTCAAGCGCGTCATCGATCGTGACGTGTCTATTCAATCGACCACTGAGAGCATTCATAAAGGCGTTTAATTCCGCATAAATCCTGGGGCTTATCGTTATAGTTTTGGCGTTTTCCATTCCCATTCTCACCTCCTGTTTTCACCCATCCATCCTCTTCATCTTATATAACACCTCGTCCCGAATTCTTCTATTACATCTTCAACCTTAGTTTGAAAGTTACCTAAAAACGAAGGCTCCGCCACCCGTTTTTTGTTGCCACCAACAGATTCTAAATAATCCACCCCCACATCTTCA
>Ga0209121_10003017_pt1 | contig 16558 bp, 14 predicted proteins | sample Cruoilmetagenom3_FD_187292 | JGI IMG/M metagenome (GOLD analysis project Ga0209121, IMG submission 187292) | Oil polluted marine microbial communities from Coal Oil Point, Santa Barbara, California, USA - Sample 3 (SPAdes) (version 2) | ecosystem: Environmental > Aquatic > Marine > Oil seeps ... | reverse complement strand
GTGGTGCGGGAAGACCATCAGTCGATTACTGACTTTCTGCCCTCTGATTATTATAATAACCTTTTTGACACGCCCCATATGGAATTTACAGAGGGCAGCGGCCCTCAGGGGCAAGGTGTTTTCATTCTGCGGATTCCCGTAGTCTTCAGACCAAGCGCTCAGCTCAGTCGGACAGTATACTTTTCTAACTACTTCTTCTGGATGGGTGAAATCCGTGATCTCGCAGTGTGGCCCGTTCTCCAAAAAATTGGACGGCAATTCTCTACGGGTAAATGGGGACAGGTAACCAATTATTCCTACATACGGATTCTGGGAGAAGCGACCGCCCAAGACAAGATTGAAGTCCGTCTATGGACGTCCGGAAACGGTGGACCAAAAAACTCTACCATGGCTCTCACATACGATTTTCGTAAGATGATGGCGGATGGAAATTATGAACGTCTCGCCCTATGTGAGCAGCAGACCACCTGGGTGCAGATCTTAGACCACGGGATCGTCAAGCCGGAGCCCTACCCTGACTACTACTGGAAATTTATAAAAGAAATGCTTCCCCGCTACGATGCCCCCAACGCGCCTGAATCTCTCCCTGAACCCCTCGACAATCTTATTCAACATGCAAAACAGGATGAGGAACAGTACAGGGCTCCCGCGGGTCCCACCGTCCAACCTTTGCTCCATGAGCAGATTATAGAGACATCGCTCGACAACGCCAACGTGGTCGGAAACATCTATTTCGCCAATTATTACACATGGCAGGGGCAGACCCGGGATCGATACTTCTTCAATCTGATTCCCGAGTATTACCGGGGCACAGGGGAGCGGGGAGAACTGCTCTGCCTGGAATGCAGGGTCGATCACCTGCGTGAGGCCATGCCCTTCGACCGCGTCATGGTGACCATGGCCCTCAAGGAATGGAAGAGGTGCAGCGCAACCCTGTATTTTGAGTATTTCCGTCTTGAGCCGGACGGAGCGCGTGTAAAACTTGCCTTCGGCGAGCACCATGCGATCTGGGCGACACGCGGCTCAGACAGAAAGCCGGTCCCGTCCCCATTCCCGCCCCAGGTACAGGAGGCCTTCAGACGCGCTGTTGCGGAATGATTCATGAATCAAAGCAAAGTAATAGATTTCGAATCCAGAGAACGCCTTATTGAAAAGGCAGGTTCGTATATCGAGTCGGTGGAACTCTTCTTAAAAGAACGGGACAGGGCCGTTCCCCTGCTTCTAAAGGTATTGAAATACGCCGATCATAAATTAAAACAGAAGATAATCCTGCTTTTAGGCGATTATGCCAGAGAGGAAGCGGCCTGGCCCCTCTATCGGATACTCATTGATCCAGAAGAAAATAAAGAGTTTCGCCGCTTTGCCACCATCCAGCTCAGCATTATCTTTCCTTTTCTTGAAGAGCCCCAGCCTTTAATCGATTCTTTGCTCGAAAACCTGAAAAGTCCCGACCCTGAACTGCGGACCAACGCGGCTTTCGCGCTGGGATGGGAGGGGAATATCAAGATCGCGATTCCTCTTATCGACCTCCTTTACGATTCCGACATCCAGGTTCAGCAGAGTGCTGTCAATGCCCTCACAAATCTTAGAGATGATCGTATATTTAACCTGCTGATTGAACGCCTGGAACACGGATCCCTGGAACAGAGAAGGTCCATCCTCTTTAATATATGGCGTTTTTCTTCCAGGCGTAAAGAAGCGGAAAAAGTTTATCTCAAATATCTGGATCATGACAATGACGTTCTTCGCCATGATGCCCTGGTACTCCTTGGGTCTGTATCGGAAGCCGCTGAGCATATAGCAGAGTATCGCAGATGTTTAAATGACGAAGTTCCCCATATTAGAGCCCTTGCTTTAGAGCGGTTATATGAAGTCGGCAGAGATGATCTGCTTTCCTTTAAAGAAGAGATTGAAAACATGCTTTCGGACCCTAATATGGAGGTGAAGCGGGCAGCCATAAAGATTCTGAAAAGATTATGACTGGATGGACACTAATTAAAGAAGACTTCATACTATGGACTTTTATCCACCTGATATCGAAGATTACGATAAAGATCTGCCCGATGATCACCCTGCGGTGATAATAAGCAGCATTGTTGAAGGTCTTGATCTGAGTTCACTGTGCCTGGGAGGCTGTGAACCCGCTGAACCGTGAACGGCTGCCGATCACAGATACCTGTCACTTTTGTCTAAATAATTAACAACATAATCATAAACGGAATCTTCAAGTGAACCAAAAGACACGGGACATCCGGCGGCGCCGGGTTTATCCATCTTTGCCTCGGTAAGATACTGGTACTGATCACGAATTGATTCGGGCATCTCAACGTAGTCGATATGAGATATTTGATTCATTGCTGAAAAGACCGCATTCGCAAGATCGTTCCAACTGCGGGCATTACCCGTCCCCAGATTAAAGATTCCGTTTACGTCGCGATTCTCAAGCAGCCACCAGAGGACATTGACGCAGTCTTTGACATAAACAAAATCGCGCATCTGTTCCCCATCCCTGAATTCAGACCTGTAAGATTTAAAAAGGCCGACTCTGCCCGTTTCCTTTATCTGATGAAAGGCCTTATGCGCTACGCTTTTCATCTCCCCTTTATGGTACTCATTCGGCCCGAAGACGTTAAAGAATTTGACGCCCGCAACCTTATCCTGCAGATTGTTTCGGAGTATCCAGAGGTCAAACACCTGTTTGGAGTATCCGTACATATTGATGGGGCGCAGTGTCGCCGACACCTCATCATCGTCTGAAAACCCCTTTGACCCGTCGCCATAGGTCGCCGCACTGCCGGCATAGATAAAACGGATGCCATTTTGCACCGCCCACTCGGCAAGCCTGCGACTATAACGATAGTTGTTCTCCATCAAATAGTCCGCGTCACGTTCGGTAGTGGAAGAGCATGCTCCCATGTGGATGATTGCATCGACATGAAAAGGAACATTATCCCCGCGTACCATCTCAAGAAAATCATCCTTGTGAAGATAGTCCGCGTAGCGCCTTTTGACAAGATTTCTCCATTTATCCGACGCGCCGAGGCTATCTACAATTAGAACATCATCGACACCTTCGCAGTTGAGCTTCCAGAGTAACGCGCTGCCTATAAACCCGGCGCCTCCCGTAATAACAATCATCGATACAACCTCCCAGGTTAAAAAGACCTGTTAACATTAAATTTTAAAACGAAAAACGTAAAATGAAAAAACCCGCTGCATTTCTCATTTTAATATTCTCATTTCTCAGTCTGCGCTGCCTCCCGGCATTCTCTTATCAGGAAGTCCTTGCTGCTTCCATGGTCAATAAAGTCCCATGGAAGTATCTCATCAAGACCCCTCTGGCGATATACATAGAAATCGGAGTTGATGTTGACATTTTTGAGAGCGTGGGGCCAGTTGCCGTTATTTTTATGCACGGACAGGAGGATTTTACCCACCTGCCTGTCACCCATTGAAAGAAGGGTCTGTATATAGTTCCATTTTGGAAGGTCGTGGGTCACCGTTACAGATGGCTCTTTTCTCAGAGCTGCGCTGATTCTTCTGATCCTCTTTTTTACCAGCTTTATATCCGCAAGACCCTGCCATTGAAAAGGAGTGGCCGGCTTGGGGATAAATTGATTTATACTGAGCGTAATCTTCCTGAACCTCTTTTTTCCCCCTGTATGTTTGATCGCATGGTATTTGATCCTTTTAGCCAGATCGATGATTGCATCTATATCTTCCGGTCTTTCGGTCGGGAGACCCGCCATGAAATAGAGCCTTATATTCAAGATCCCCCCTTCTATCAATAATTCTACACTGTCGAAGATATTGGATTCCGTAATCCCCTTCCTGATCACATCTCTCAATCTTTGAGAACCCGCCTCCGGAGCCAGAGATACCGTTTCCACCCCGGCTTTTCCAAGCAGCTCCACCATCTCTTTGCCAAGTCTGTCCAGCCTGAGCGAACCAATGGATATCCTCCCCTGCTTTTCCAGTATCGACCGGCAGACAGCAATGAGATCGGGGTGATCGGATACCGCTGTGCCAAGCAATCCTATCTTCTTTTGCATCTTCAATCCGGCAGCGATGGACTGTTCAAGAATTTCCGGTCTCCTGAATCTCGCGGGCCTGTACACAAAACCCGCCGCGCAGAAACGGCATCCCCGCTGACAGCCCCTGCTCGTCTCCGTCAGAAACATATCGCCGAATTCCGTGTCTGAAGTGACGATGGTCTGATCGGTATTAAATGCATCTATATCCCGGACGTATCTCCTTTTAATAATTTCAGGAAACGATGTATCTGCAGGTTCGAATGTTTCTATGAGACCGTTTGTATTGTAGGTTACAGAATAGAACCCCGGCACATAAGCGCCCTCGATCTCTTTTTGTACACGCCTCAATAGTTCATGACGGGGAAGGTCAAGATGACGGGATTCTTCAAAAATATCGAGGAATTCAGGGACAGCCTCTTCTCCTTCACCCAGCATAAAAAGATCAAAAAAATCCGATAGGGGTTCCGGATTGAGTGTAATCGAAATGCCGCCCCCTATAACAAGCGCCTCCTCCTCTCTCCTTTGACGAGAAGAGAGGGTGATCTTAGACATGTCAAGGATTTTCAAGATGTTAGGATAATCGTTTTCAAAAGAAACGGAAAAGGCAATTATGTCAAAGACTGCGAGAGGTTTCTGGGATTCCAGGCTTAAAAGCGATGATGACCGCAGGGCCCGCTTACCTTCATAAGCCAAATCGGGGAGAAAGACCCTTTCACAAAGGAACGAGGGATGACTGTTGATAAGGGCATAGAGAGTCTGAAATCCCAGGTTTGACATTCCCGAACGATAGTGATTCGGATATGTCAGGCATACAGTTATTTTGTTGCCCCAGGGCTTCTTTTGATAGCCCTCCTCTCTTGACAAGATCTCCCTGTATTTTTTGTAAGCATTCACAGATTTCGGGTTTCGAGTTTCAGGTTTCAGGTTTCGAGTGTCGGGTTTAACTCGTAACTTGTAACTATCTCTGTAGGGAAGGCTCGATCCAGCTCCGCCATGTCCCGGTCGCTCAGAACAAGCTTCATGGCGGCGGCGCTGTCCATAGCGCTTCTCATTTTGCTGGCGCCGGGGATCGCAATAAGAGCGGAGGACTTGCGTAACAACCAGGCCAGCGCAACCTGAAATGGCGTGACGTCATACCGCCGTCCAACCCGGCACAATGCAGTATCCTGCTCCAGTCTTAGTTTTCCATACCCGCCCCCCACAGGGCTGTAAGCGATAAAAGCAATCCCGTTTTGTTCGCAATGGGCGATTACTCCTTGTTGCCAGGCCTCACGATCAAAAGGATTACAGCGGTTCTGCACACTGACTATCGGCGCGATGGAGCTTGCCTGCCTGATATCTGCCACACTAACATTTGAGAGTCCGATGTGCCGAATCTTGCCCTCTTCGTGAAGCCTGGCCAAAGTAGCCACACTTTCGGCGAATGGGACTCCGGGATCCGGCGCATGTAACTGGTAAAGTGTAATGGTTTCCACCTCCAGCGCCTTCAAGCTCGCTTCGCAGGCCGCCCTCAGGTGATCCGGTCTGCCGTTAGCAGCCCAGGCTCCACCCGGTCGCTCAAGGCCCCCTTTTGTGGCCACGACGATAGAAGTGGAATCGCCTTTCCACTCACGAAGCGCCCTGGCAATCAAACGCTCGTTATGCCCAATGTCGGTCTGGTCGATGCAATAGACATCTGCAGTGTCCAGCAGATCCATCCCGGCGTCCAGTGCCGCGCACAGGACATTGACGCCGTAGCCCTCAGGAAAACGCCCCTTTAGAGAAAGAGGCATACAACCCAGGCCAATGGGACGTACAAGCAGTCCTGATGCTCCAATGTTTCGCCTCTCCATTATTTACCTCTCGGTAACTACTCAGGTTCACAGTTCGACAATTGAAGGAAGAGAATCAAGTAGGGGCGACTCGTAGTCGCCCATATCGGGCGGGGATAAACTCCGCCCCTACGAATTCGAAGAATCAGCAAAGCTAATTTTTTTAGTAGGGGAGGGCTTTATGCCCTCCCCTACAGAATCGATTTGGCGTAGAATTCTTTTAACCGTGAACTGCGAACCATCCGCCTGAGTAGTTACCATAGATTTAAGTAGATTTACACTTTTTCCTCAGGGTAATGAACTTTATGCCAACTTGGCGGTCCGAACGCAGCCGGCCGGTTAAATAACCCAACTCGAAAAACGGATAACGGGAGAATCCGGAGATGACATTTTCGGTGAGCGGGTTTGAATCTCCACGGTTGCCATAAACCGGAGGCTGAGAGCTTCGAAATGGAGAACCGGAAAGGATTTGGGAGGTGGCGCAAGTGGGCGGGGATACGCCGGAAACGACAAAACCCCGGGGAGTTCAATCCGCTGGATATTGCGTTAAATAAGAACCGCTGAAATCAGCGGATGATATTTTGGCTCCCCAGCGCGGACTCGAACCACGGACCCGATGGTTAACAGCCATCTGCTCTACCAACTGAGCTACTGGGGAATATTCATCATAATAAACGGCAAAAAGCCTTTACCGCAGAAAGCGCAGAGCTTGCAGAGAAACTATTTTTGTAAGCCAGGAGCTAAAGTTGATTCGTTGACTGGATGATTTGTTTCCGGCAATCAACCAATTGTCTAACTCTCAGAAATTCGAAGGTTAAGGGCTGTTAACCGTGAACCGTTGAACCTTAAACCCGTGAACGGTTACCCTGCTTTTTACCTGCAACTCATACAAATTGAGAGCCTGCTCAGCGGCGCTCCCGTCTTTTTGTTTATATATTCCAATTGATCCAGAGGGGCAAAATAGCTCCCGCATACGCTGCAGGCCTGCATTTTAAAGACCTTATCCCAGATAATCCGCTTGTTGTCAACGGACTCCATCTTTACATATCCTGTTGGGCAGACATAGGCGCAGGCGCCGCAACCTATGCAGAGAGCCGGATCAAATTCAATCTCCGGTTCATCTATATCACGCCCCGGCCCCCTGTCACGAAATCTGAGGGCGCTCACATCAACTACTTCCCCGCAGGCTCTCACGCACAATCCGCAGAGGATGCAATCGTGACCGTCAATCTTCTCATCCGACACCTCAACGCCCAGCCTTCGCGCCATGTCTCGAACCACGGCGGTTGAGGGATATTTATAATAGAGTAATTGCGCGGCCAGCCTTCTGTTTTCTTTTACTTTATCCGAATCTGTTTTTATTTCCATCCCCTGCTCAGCGACGGTATCGCAGGAGGCTGTGATTTTCCATTTACCGTTTGTTTTTACCTCTACCGCACAGAGGCGGCAGGCCGCGGCGGGAGTCAGCTCATCATGGTGGCAAAGAGTCGGAATATCTATCTTCAGTTCCCTCGCATTTTTGAGTATGGTCGAACCTTCCTTTGCCTTGATCTTACGCCCATCTATAATTATATTTACCATCATCATCCTCATTGTTAATTAGGCTAAAGGCTATTAAGCTATTAGGCTCAAAGCTTAAAGCTTAAAGCTCAAAGCCGAAGGGCGAAATCCGAAACCTTTACCCAGCCTGTTCCCAGACCATAAGCCTGTAACATCTCAGGCAGCGCTGCGCTTCCTTTACGGCTTCATGGATGCCATATCCGCTTTCAACCTCCGCAAAGCTCTCACACCTCTTGTCCACATCTATCAGACCGACCTTCTCTGCCGCTTTCCCCGCAATAAATCCCTCTTCCCTTTGTTCCCCTGTATTCATGCCGTCAAAGGATATTCCCTCGCTTAAACCCTCTCCCTTAAGATAGCAATCTATACTTCCGGCCACTTTATTTCCCATATCGAGCGCCTCGATAAGGGTGGCCGGACCGGTAACGCAGTCTCCGCCAGCGAATACGCCATCGACGTTTGTTTTGTAATTTACGGGATCGGCCTTGATCGTTCCCCAGTCTGTAATCTCAACTTTGTCCTTACCGGTCATTACAGGCAGATCGGGGCTCTGACCGATCGCGGGCACAACCATGGTTGTGTCAATGGTGAATTCAGATCCCTTAACGGGAACCGGTCTTCTCCTTCCACTCTCATCAGGTTCACCCAGCTCCATTTTTACGCACTCAACTCCTCTAACCCTGCCATTTTTAGCTAATATCTTTACGGGGGTCATAAGGAAATTAAATTTCACGCCTTCATTTTCCGCCGCCTCTATCTCTTCGTCACTTGCGGGCATCTCAGTCCTCGACCTCCTGTAGATGATATCCACCTCATTAAAGCCGAGCCTGACACAACTGCGCGCGCAATCCAGGGCGGCATTGCCGCCGCCCACAATAACCGCCTTCTTTTGGGGCTGAACCTTTTCGCCAAGGCTAAAATTCCTTAAGAACTCCACGCCGTCAACAAGACCTTCATACCCTTTATCTTCCCCCTCGGCGCCGATCCTGTTCCCGGCGTGGGCGCCGACGGCAAGAAAGATCGCCTTATACCCTTTCTTCTTCAACTCTTTCAGGCTGAGTTTTTCAATCTTGCTATTCAGTTTTATTTCAACCCCCGCTCGCCTGATAAGGTCTATCTCATGATTGAGAATATTCTTGGGCAGCCGATAATCCGGAATCCCCACCGCCGCCATCCCGCCCGCGTGAGGCAGGGATTCATATATAACGACCTGATATCCCGTCAGACGAAGGTTATAAGCGGCGGCCAGTCCCGCAGGACCGGATCCGATAACGGCAACCTTTTCCTCTTTTTCCCGGGAAGGCCCCGCAAGAGGACTGCCGCCCTTTTTAAGGTCATAATCAGCCGCCGCCCTCTTCAGCAGCCTGATAGAGAGGGATTCATCCATATCTTTACGCACACAGGCCTCTTCGCAGGGATGAAGACAGGCGCGGCCAATGACGCCGGGAAGGATACATCTTTCACGGATCAGATCAAGAGACTCCTCAAACCTGTAATTCCTGATCAGCTCGATGTAGCCCGGGATATCGAGACCGGCAGGACAGGCCTCAGCGCAGGGAGCGGTGACAGCGGATGAATATTCCTTTGTTTTCAGCTTCTTCTCGCCTTTGATCAGAGCCATAAAATCAGACCTGTAATATTTAACTGCATCCAGCGCCGGAAACAGCGCCGACCGGCCAAAATTGCACCTGCTGTTTGCTGAGACTCCCTTAACAATCTGTTGAACTTCGGAAAGATCTTTTCCGCTCCCCCCGCCTTCCGCCATCTTTCCAAAGATATCAAGAAGCCTGTCTATTCCCAGCCTGCAGACTGAACATTCGCCACAGGAGAGTTTCCTCGCTTCCTTCAGATAATTTGTGATCAGGGATATAATGTCCGCATCCGGATCGATTACCACAAGCCCGTTCCAACCCGCCAGGGCGGAAATGTTTTCAACGGGCAATTCAACATCCACGGATCCGGCGACGTTTTTTGCCCCGCCTTTCCTGTTATCCACGATCTTACCGTTCCAACTGCTAAATGAAACTGCGCTCATTCTTATATCACCTTGTATCCTTTGTTTAGCCTATCTACCTAATTTTCATCCCAGGACTTCAGGTTGTTCACCTTATCAATCAATTTCCCGTACTCCAGGTTTACCCTCTCCTGGATCACCTTTATCTCCGGCGATCCGAGGTGTCTGAACCGCCCCTGCAATTTCAGGTAATCCTCGACAGGCCGGAGCGGATCCGGCACATCAACGGTTATCCCGTATTTGCCGTTCTTCACCTCATAAAGAGGGAATATTCCCGTTTCCACCGCGAGGCGTCCAATCTTGATTGCAAGATCTGACTCCATCCTCCATCCGGTGGGACACGCGGAGAAAATGTGTATATAGGAAGGGCCCTTTATGCTCCTTGCCTTATCGACTTTTCTTATCAGATCCAGAGGATAGCTTGGACACGCCGTGGCCACATAAGGTATATTATGCGCCGCCATAATCTCAGGGACATTTTTCTTCCATGTCCTCTGTCCGAAACTCACCTTGCCAGGTGGCGAGGTAGTTGACCATGCCCCAAAAGGGGTCTGGCTGGAACGCTGGATCCCGGTGTTCATATATGCCTCATTATCAAGGCATATATGAATCATATCATGGCCTCTTTCCGCTGCCCCGGACAGGGCCTGGAGACCGATATCAGCAGTGCCGCCATCTCCTGCTACGGCCACCGATTTGATATCCCGATCCGCCACCCTCCCTTTACGGCGCATCACCTTTAATCCCGCTTCAACACCTGAAGCGACCGCCGCTGCATTTTCAAAGGCCACATGTATGAATGGCAGCTCCCAGGCTGTCGTGGGAAAGAGACTGGAGACAATCTCCATACATCCTGTCGCGCACGAGACTATGGTATCGCCGCCCAGGGCCTTGCAGGCCAATCTCAACGCCAAGGCCTCGCCGCACCCCTGACACGCCCTGTGACCCGGGCTGAAATACTCTTTCTTGTCAATTAGTCTCGGGGCATACAAATCAAAATTTTCTACAATACTCATTTAATCCCCCACTCCATAGAACTCATATCCCTCTTTTTTAGCCTTAACGGCGCCTTCCGCCATATTTACAAAGTCTTCAACTGAAACATCCCGACCGCCAAGCCCCATTATGTAATTCACAGTCAGAGGCCGGTTGTCTTCGCTGTACAGCACCGACTTGACATCGGCAAAGACAGGTCCGCCTGAATCCCCGAACGACACGGCCCTGTCCATCACCGCCAGAACCCTAACGCCCTTTACAGCCTTTCTAAGTTCATCAAACGGGAATGGTCTCCAGAGCCTTATCTTAATTAGTCCGGCGGCAACGCCCTTGTCTCTCAATTCATCGATGGCCGGCTCCGCGGTTTCACCCATTGACCCCATGATCAGCAATAATACCTCAGCCCCTTTCGCCTTGTAAGTCTCCACCGGCCTGTACCTGCGCCCAAACTGCTTTTCCCACTCGTCCCAGACCTTCAGTATTGTCTTTTTTGAATTAACAAGCGCCTCATCCTTTGCCTTCATCATCTGAGGAAAGTAGTCCGACATGGCAAAGGCTCCCATAGTCAGGGGCTTGTCCGGATGCAGGGTTGCGTAGGGAACACGGTCCGGCAGAAATTTATTCACCTCTTTCTGTTCAGGAAATTCAACAGGTTCAACCATGTGTGTCAATATAAAACCATCGATACAAATAATGACAGGCAGCATAACATCTTTATCTTCCGCAATCCTGTAAGCCTGCAGAGTGAGATCTATAACCTCCTGTCCATTCTCCGAAAAGATAACAATCCAGCCGCTATCCCTCTGGGGCATGATATCGGAATGGTCACTCAATATATTCAGCGGCGCATTGACGGGTCGATTTGCCACCGACATTACTATCGGGAGTCTCATCGCGGAGACTATAGGGAGCAGCTCATGCATCAGCATAAGACCCTGAGAGCAGGTTGCCGTATAAGCCCTTGCGCCTGTCGCCGAAGCACCTATACAGACGCTCATGGCTGAATGCTCGGATTCAACGGTGATATATTCCGCGTCGATCCTCCCATCGGCAACTATCTCCGACAGGTGTTCCGCTATATGAGACTGGGGAGTTATTGGATACACGGCCGCCACGTCTATATTGCACATTCCGACCGCTTCCGCCGCGGCTATCGCCACCTCCATGCCAACGCGTTTTGCCATTCTCACCCCTCCTCCACCATCTTTATTGCCCCCGGCCAGCATTCACGGGCGCAAATCCCGCAGCCCTTGCAGTAATCGAGGTCTGCCCTGAAAAAACCATCCGCCTCCTGCCTTACACAACCTTCAGGACAGAATATATAGCATATACCGCACTTAATACACTTCGCGTCATCCCATACAGGGCGCATCGCCCTCCAGCTTCCAGTATGATATTCCTTCGCGCTTCCAGGTGTATGAACCACATTTCCCGGACTGATCTCCCGCCAAGTCGCTTCAGCCATAATTATATCCCTCAAATTCTCTTCAGATTATTTGCTTACCTTCACTTCAGAATAGGCTCTTTTCAATGCCCTGATATTTTTCTTTGCTATTTTACCGAATCTTTTTCCCAGCGGCTCCTCTAATGAATCCACAGCCACAACCGGCGCCGCCTTCAGAAGAGCCCCAAGCATTATTGTGTTTGTTATCGGTACACCAAGCTCATCCCAGGCTATTCTCGTCGCATCAATGGCAGCAACCCTGCCTGAAAAACCCACATCCTCCTTTATCTCTTCCGCACTCTTGATCGTATTTACAACCAGAACTCCATCCGGTTTCAGCCCCTCGGTGACGTCAACCACATCTCTAAGACCTGAATCAAGGACGACTACCACATCCGGATTATAGATATTGCATCTTGTCTTTATCCGTTTATCATCAATTCTGTTAAATGCGGCCACCGGCGCCCCTCTTCTTTCAGGACCGAAGCTCGGAAAACCCTGGGCAAACTTTCCTTCCTCGATCGCCGCCAGCGCCAGCAGTTCTATAGATGTCACCGCCCCCTGTCCACCCCTTCCATGCCACCTTATCTCAATCATCAGATAAATCTCCTGCAGGTTGAATTACTTTTGGGTAAAAAATGAAACTCTTCTTCTATAATAATTGTTTTCCCCTGTCAATAATTTATTTCGTTTCTACATTCCATGGCGAAATTCAATAGCCTTCGACGTGGTCATTTTATCCGTGTACCTAAGGTCTCCTCCAACCGGCACCCCGAGAGCAATCCTGGTAACCTTCACATCCTTTCCCTGGAGAAGCCTGGTTATAAGCAGGGCGGTCGATTCTCCCTGAACACTCGGATTAGTCGCCACAATAATCTCCTTAACCCTTTCTCCTGATATCCTTTCTAAAAGCTCTTTCAGCTTCAGCTGATCCGGGCCGATTCCATCGAGCGGTGACAAAGTCCCGTGAAGGACATGATATCTCCCATGGAAACTGCCGCTTTCCTCTATGGCTATCAGTGAATCCGGATCCTCGACCACGCATATTATATCCGTGTCTCTCATGCTATCCCTGCATATTTCACAAAGGTCTCCCTCTGCCAGATTGAAGCAGGTGGAACAAAGCCTGATTTTTTCTTTAACGCCTGTAATACTCTCAGCAAGTCTTTTCGCATCACTGTCCGAAGCGCGAAGAATATGAGCAGCCAATCTCGTTGCAGTCTTCTCGCCTATACCTGGAAACTTGCTTAATTCCTCGATCAGGCGTCTTATTGGGGGCGCATAACCTGTCATGCTGAAATAACCTCTACATCAAACCGGGAATATTAAGACCACCCGTTATCTTTGACATCTCCTCTGAAACCATTTCCTGAGCATTGCGTATCCCTTCATTCACAGCCGCCACAATCAAGTCCTGCAGCATCTCTATATCCTCGGATTTGACCACATCTTCTTCGATCTTAAGTGACACCAGCTCATACTTCCCGTTGACGACAGCGGTCACCATTCCTCCTCCAACCGTTGCTTCAACGGACTTCGATGCCATCTCTTCCTGAACACTCGCAATCTGCGCCTGGATTTTCTGCGCCTGTTTCATTATGTTCCCCAAATTTTTTGCCAATGTAACTCTACCTCCTCAATCTGTATTGATCAACTTACCGCCACCTGTACCGTGGTCTGTTTTATTTGCCCTGAAAGATATCAGCGGCCAGCGCTCGGAATAACCTCGCGAATCTCGGCGCCCTCAAATACATCAATGATCTTCTGCACCAGCGGATGGCGCAGCGCCTCTTTCTTTATGTCCTCCACCCTGTTACCCCGGGTAATCCCGTTTTTGCTTATATTCTCGCCATCTTCGGCATCCGGTTCGATTTTTATAGCCACATCCTCTTTAAAAAACTCCCGTGATATCTTTGTCAGGTGATCTTTATGGGATTTTTCATTTATATAATCCAGAAAAACATATCCATTAGGGAAACCTATTCGCAAGCATTTGTTTTCATATCCGAGAAATCTTCCCGGCTCAATCTTGGACCAGAGGGGGAAACTTTCTCTCTTTACAAAACCTTTAAATTTTTCCCATAGATCATCTGGGTCATCATTGGGTACGCTCTTGCCCATTTCATACTTTGGCTGTTCCTCTTCAAGAATATGAGATTGTTTTTGACCGGGACTTACGGAAAGGTCATGTCCTGACGACAATCTCCTCTCAAGCTCCTCCATTTTCGCCAACACTTCATCGATCGGTATCATCGGTCCGAGATAAGCCATCCGCACCAATGCGAGCTCAACATTGAGTCGCGGATTAGCACTTCTCCTGATGTCTTCCTCCTCATCCAAGAGGATATCCAGCAAACGCTGGAGGGTCTCTCTTGAAACGCCATTCGCCTGTCCTTTGAGCTTTTCGATTTCTTTTCCGCTAAGAACAATCAGGGAAAGATCATCCCCGACTATTTTTATCAGAAGCAAGTCTCTGAAGTGATCGAGAAGCATTTGATAGAAGTATTTCATGTCCAGGCCGGAGTAATACCCATCATCAATAATTTTCAGACATTTTCCCGCATCTCTCTCAAGAACTGCCGCAGAAAGATCAAATAGAAGATGTCTGTCGGCCAAAGCCAAAAGGTCTTTTATATCACTATCCTTAATATCAGCGCCTGCATAGGAGATTACCTGGTCAAATATGCTTTGGGCATCCCTCATACTTCCATCACCACCCTCGGCAATCCAGGCCAGGCCGGTTTCACTTATATTAATTTTTTCTGCCCTGGCAATCTGTCCTAATTTGTCACTGATTTGTTTGTGTGATATCCTTCTAAAGTCAAAACGCTGACATCTGGAAAGTATAGTTGCCGGAACCCGGTGGGTTTCAGTTGTGGCAAATATAAAGATTACATGGGCGGGGGGTTCTTCAAGGGTCTTGAGAAGTGCATTGAATGCCTCCTTTGTCAACATATGCACTTCATCAATTATATAAACCTTGTAGCGTGAAGACACCGGAGAGAATTTTACTTTTTCCCGCAGTTCCCTTATCTCGTCAATCCCTCTGTTGGACGCCCCGTCAATCTCGAGAACATCCATCGATGTCCCTTTGGTTATCTCTCTGCAATTGACACATTCATTACAAGGTATTTCCGCAGGCCCCATTTCACAATTCAGGGCCTTTGCCAGTATGCGCGCTATGGATGTCTTCCCCACACCCCTGGGGCCGCCAAAAAGGAAGGCGTGCGCGACACGATCCTGACTGATGGAGTTTTTGAGGGTTTTTACCACATGGTCTTGTCCAACAATATCTTCAAAGGTCTGGGGTCTCCACTTTCGGGCAGTGACAAGATATTCCATTTACTATATTCCTGCAAGGCAGACGGTTGAATAAAAAAAGTAAGCGTTCACGGAACGCTGAAATTAGAAATTAGAAATTTGGCCCTCATGCTTTTGTACTGTCTTCGGCGAGCCTTCGGCGTGAGCTCAGTCGAACTGTTGATGAACGCATTCAATTTTGTTCCACTTATCAAAGTCGCGCCGGATCATCTCTGATAACACTTCTGCCGGTTTGTAAACATCCAACTCGTAAGCTCGTTTCATCTCTCCCAAATTTCTACTTTCCAATTTCAAGTTTCAAGCCGTGAACGGCTACTAAAAAGATAGCCAGGTTACCCGCAGCACACTTCGGTAATTGCTGCCGCTGCTTCCTTCCGGACCTGACGGGGTTCACAACCCTCCGTTGCACGGGGCCCGGCTATCAAATCAAGGCGTGGCGGAGAGAGGGGGATTCGAACCCCCGGTACACCTTTGCGGGCATACACACGATTTCCAGTCGTGCTCCTTAGGCCGGCTCGGACATCTCTCCGGTGTGCTGTCGGCACTGTGTAACCGCCTCCCCGCCTGAATAGCTGCGGTATTGTTCTTATAATGTCAGCACAGACAGATTGCCGCCCACCCATATCATTAATACAGGCACTCAGAACTCACCGCTCAGGGTTGGAGGTGAACTCATAAATGATCACGTATATCTGAAGTTGTAAAGATTTTCAAGAAAAATCAGGAACGCTCTGGATATTCGACATAAGCCCAAGCTCAAACGGCAGGTCGCTATAAGGTGCGCCACAAGAGTACAGACGCCGCACAGAGCGTTTTTGCTGAATTCTTTTCGATTTTTTCCAAAAAAAACCATGGCCTATGTCGAATATCCAGTGTAAATTTATTGTATTAGCATCTTTAACGGGAGGTGGTTTTAAAAGAATCAGGCACCGAAGCAATGGTCTTTCTCTGTCCGATGTTGTTACTTTAATTTGCGAAGTTTATGCCGAAAACGGGACATCAAACCCGTTTTTATCACTGAACTATGCGCGCTGCCAACGGTCATTTTAAATTGAGCCATTTTCGGTCGTGAAAACTGAGCCGCTTTCTCCTCAAATCTGACCCATTTTCACGCCCTCCTTTCCGACTTTTCCACGAAGCCGACAGCTGCTGCCCCGGATATTTACTGCCACGCTGTGATGGAGCAGACGGTCCAGGAATGCCGTTACGATGACCGGGTCATGAAGCAGTTCAGTCCAGCCGGAAAATGCCTTGCTGGACGTGATAACGGCACCGGCCTGACAGGCCTTTAATGCAAGGGATACGGCCAGATGAGTCTTGCCCGCACCGGGAGGACCCGGAAAGATCACACTGCCCTTCTCGCGGACAAAGGTCAGAT
>Ga0209121_10003015_pt1 | contig 16571 bp, 9 predicted proteins | sample Cruoilmetagenom3_FD_187292 | JGI IMG/M metagenome (GOLD analysis project Ga0209121, IMG submission 187292) | Oil polluted marine microbial communities from Coal Oil Point, Santa Barbara, California, USA - Sample 3 (SPAdes) (version 2) | ecosystem: Environmental > Aquatic > Marine > Oil seeps ... | reverse complement strand
GGTGGCGCCTTCAATCAACAGATGGCGGTAATCCGGTCCATGCCCACGTGAGCTTTCCTGGTGGAAATCGTACCACCGTCCGCCACCGTGACCATCGATCACCACTAGTGGATGGTTGTACAATCCTGTCACTTCGCTCGGCTTCATCGAACAAGCAGGCCCCTGTGGCTGAGCTCTAAACGAGAAGACAATGTTCGTGTCGCGGAATATTGATCGCCGACCTGCCTGCCAACGCAGACAGTATGCACCGGATGAGTCACCCAGCGTACGAATACCCAGAAAAGCAAGTACCGTATTGCCTTTGGCATCGTTGGCGGTACGGACGACCGGCTGTGGATTCTTTGGCTCATCAAAATCTCCTCCCGGCTGGTCCAATGGCACGAGCCAAGAGTAACAACGGTGCAGCCCAATCAGCTTTGTGTCAGGCCGCAATCGAATTGTCCTACTTACGGCGTAACGTCCCTTAGGCAGAAAGACAATCGGGTTGTTGTCAATCGCTCGCTGAATCGACTCAGAATCATCGGTTGTTCCGTCACCGACAGCCCCGTATGGTTTGTCTTTAACGTTGACGGCTTCGGGCGATTCCCAATTGGGAAACTCATCATTCCATACATGTCGGGATTGCAGGTCTGCGAGCGGTATTTGGCTCGATGCCACGTCGGCCAGGAAGGGAACATTCAGCCGCTTACCGTTAACGAAGATGGAGGCAGGATAGTTGAAAGTTCGATTCCCATACTTGCGGGCGTGGAAGCGTTCCTCGACACCTCCAGCATACTGCCTTATATGCGCCCAGCCCGCCTTCTTGCCGTGAAGCGGCGGTTTGTTGGGCTGTTTGACGAGGGTCTGAGCCCCACGAATATAGACGTTGTCTACGTAAAAACTCGATTCAGCTTCGATTGCGGTATTGTTCCCGGGTTTGTGAAAGTTGATCTGGCCGTCGACCAGACACAACTGCCCGTGGTGGGCGCCCCATTGTTTCCGGGTAATGATCACCGGTCCGGATGTCTCGGTTTCTATGCGCAGGCCCACGGCACATAGCGCCTGACGACTGCTACAGATCAAGGCGGTCTCCGTCTGATTGATGAGCGTGAATCCGGTGATCGTCGGCGCGGGTTGTGTTTCGCGGAGGTCGACTCCGATGCGCCCACCGATGACCGTTACATTAACATGGCTTCCACCGGAGCCACAGCCACCTTGCAACCCGCAGTATCCGTGCGTCGCATCAATTGTGCAATCCTGGACCCCCGAGCCTTGTGCACCACGATGGCGAATCGCCACCGCGCCAGGGTTATCTTTGCTGATGACAATGTCGATACCTACAAGCATCTGATTCATTGAGATATTGGGCTGTGGCTGATCAACTGGAGTTTCAGTGCCTATCCCAGGAGACCAGAAATGCACGACGTATTTTGGCCGGTCCGGATCGCTGTAGCCGGTCGAACGTGGCGCCAGGATAATCCTTGGTCGCTGTCGGCCGCGTCTGGAGCCGACAAGAACGCAGGGATAGTCACGGGTACCCTTTCTTTTGCCATCTCGACGCATAGGGCGGTACTGCTCACAATTGAGCGTACCTGAGACCTTGTACTCTCCCGGCGGGAAGAAGCAGACCATCTGGTGGTCCCGCGCATAAACGATAGCTCGTTGGAGCGCAGCGGTAGCATCCATCTCGCCGGAGGGATCGGCAGAAAACGGCGCGGCCGTCACATCCACTAAGCCCATCTCCGTAAGCCTTGAATCGCCTTGTTCCGGCGACAACTCAGCAATCGTATTTTCGCGAGAGTTCTTCGCAGCATGAACAGACGCCACCAGAACCAATAGTGCGATAACAGGAAAAGCATGTCGTATCACTCTGGACTCCTTTATGTCTACATTGTTTACATATTATCCGGGATTTTACATTAAAACACATAACAAACCTAATTTTCTCCGTACGACACCAATAATCTTACCATAAAGCATCCTTTTTTCTTTCACCCATTGGATATTCCAAATCAGAACAGTAAGACTTGATTGAACAGAATCCATAGAGTTTCTTCTAACAAAATTCAATTTATTTGCACGACTTAATATGGGAAATCCGGGCTATATCGACTTTTGTTGAGTCAAATCACCATCCTGCTCTTCTTTGGCTGTACGAGAATTCTGTGATCCTCTCGCAAATACCAAGTTCATCTATTTCAGATTGTGAAACCCTGAGATAGCCGTGACGAGAGGTTTCTATGAAAAGATGGCTGACGCGATAAAGAATCTGCTGGATTTGTCTTTACCGAGCCGACAGAAAAGGAAACGCCGTTCACGATAGCGAAAACGGCGTTTCTGAGCGAGGCCGAGGCGACTCGAACGCCCAACCTTCGGATCGACAGTCCGTTTCGTACCACAAGCCAACTAGACTTAACCTGATTTCGAGATATCGACCTGTGGGCAGATGAGAGCTTGACTTCGTTGGTTTTTTTGCGAGAAAACTCACTGATTCCGCCAGAATCTCATTGACACGGAGATAAAATTACGTTATTATGAGACTTCAACTTTGCAGAAGTATTTCAGAGAAGTGTATATGGGAAATTCCAGTTTATAGATGATTTCCAACACGGAGGTTTAGAATATCCGATTTACGAAGGCATTACAAATAAAATAGATAGTAATGAAGAATATTATCTAATTTTGTTAAAAAGAGGAGATATGAAAATGGTAGAGAAGATGATTGATATGTTCACACCTGAAATGATAACCATCGTAACTGTAGCTTTGACGGTATTAACTTTATTAATGCTTATGATGATTCTCATAACAATTACCTCGCTCTCAAGAGTCAAGAAGCGGTTGTTAGCCATAATGGAAAAATGCGTTGAGCTGGATGACAAACATACATCACTCCGGCAAGATAGTCAAATGATGCGCACTCACATGAAGAGCTTTAGTGAGGCCGCAGACAAGATAATATCTCTTGAGCTTCGCTTGAATAATCTGGATAGCCAAGTCGCATGTGTTGGTAATTTCGCGGACAAGTTGGCCTCTCTTGAGCTTCGCTTGAATAATCTGGATAGCCAAGTCGCATGTGTTGGTGATTTCGCGGACAAGTTGGCCTCTCTTGAGCTTCGCTTGAACGCATTAAATCAAAGAATCACTCAAAGCCAAGATCAACTCACGGGACATGAGTCCAAACTCAATAAGCATGAGACGATTCTTGGACAAACGAGCCAATTGATCGGTAAGAAAGCGGCTGGATTCTCTCAGGCGATTCAACGGTTCCATACTCTTGAGCAAGAGTTTCAGAGGCTTAAAGCGTCCCAACGATCTCTTGAACAGGCGCGTCATCGAATCTTAAACGCTCTTGGTGAGACGCCAGTCGAAATGCCCCCCCAATATTTTCTAAGCACAGAACAACAAGCGTCCAAGAAAGAAGAAGTAACTCCATCCGAACCGCAGACACCCGACGTCGAAGACCTTTATAAGTCCCGGGTGCCTTATCGCTCTCCATAGCCGCCAAGGTTCTTATGACGAGGTGAGTACTGTACCCAACTTCTTGACATTCCGGGCAGAGAAACGACAGCGGAACTCGAAAGGTTAGCCGAAAGCCGTTCCGCCAGACCAGCCGGTTTATAATAACTTTAATTTGTCACTACCATTTTAATCAAACAATATTATCTAACTATCGCATTTTCGCCAGAAGCTCCTGCAAGGCTATACTATCACGTGATGGACATCCATTATTGGACCAGAGCCTGAGTTGATCATAAGACCACAAACTCTTACTGTTGAGCTTAATCAGTTGCGGGATTCTGCCTGTAGAGTTCAACTGATACCAAAGGGATCTACTAACACCACAGAGCCGGCTGGCGGTGCTTGCATCCAACAAAATCGGACGGTATTTATAGAAGTCTTTGCTTGTTTGCTTTTCGCGTCTCATTTTACCAGCCTTTATTTTGGATGGTCCGGCTTATCGACTTCATAAGAATCTATATAACAACCGGCCGGGCATTGCTGATTGAGTAAAAACTTAACCCGTTCGGCGTTTTTTTTGGTTGCCGGTTTGTGTAATACAATTCTACCATCCTTTTTTCGTCTTATGTAAATTCTATCCATTTTTAAGCTCCCCGTCTTTGGGAAAACAGCTTTCAGGAATTGGTCTGGATTTGGTTTGTTTCTTCATTTTTCCAGCCTTTGTAATGGGTCGGTCCAGGCGGAACTCGAAAGGTGAGCCGAAAGCCGTTCCGCCAGACCGGCCCAATAACTCTATTAATTCTTGCCACTATTCTTAAAGCAAGCACAGGGCCAGCTACCGGTGCGGAGTCAAATGCATAGTGCCGGCCCCGTGCCATTCAATACATTTTCAATTTCTCTCAGCCAGCCGCCGTGAATGTCGATTATTTCATCGATCTGCCTGACTATTATGTCAGTTGATTCATTTTATCGGTTCTTTGAAATGAGCCAGGAGCTTCTCTCCAACATCTTGCCCGTGAACTGGATACTGCGGAGCCGGGACACCCGATGCTAATTGGCCCATTCCCACGCCTGCTTTGCTGAGAATATACGTAGCTTCCTTTATTCGCTTAAGTTTGCCAATAGGTTCTACACGTACCTGTGCTGCAAACCTTCCTTCCCAAGCATCTGGTTCTATGTTAAGCTGGGCTTCGGAGCAGGCTCGAAAAATACCTATAAGCTCATCTTTGTTTACATTCAAAAGAAATCCTATGTCTCCCGGCTTTATCTCATCCAGATATTCTAATCTCTTCGCTTTGTCGCCGAACAAATTGCGTTCGAGACATTCTCCTTCGGTGTCGTTATTGCAAAGCATTATGAAGCATCTTTCAAGCTGAATCATTCAGTATCCCTTCTGTACTACTCGTAAATTTGTTTCATTCGCAAGACAAGACTCTTTTGTGTCTCAAGCGGCATATAGATCCTTCCCGGGGCCGTAATACGAATCATAGATGTGCTGATAGACAAGATCACATTTCTGCTGATACAGCTCTGTCGTGTACACTTCAGGCAGCCCCTCAAGGACTTCTTCCATACACAAACGTACCGCCGCTCGCGATTGCTGTCTTTTTCGCCAGTCCAAAACAATTTTCTCTCGTCTCAGCTTTGCCAGAAGTTCTTTAGCCACTTTTTTTACTTGTTGTGCGTCTGTCTCGCTCAGTTTCAAATCAGGTTTAGTTAAAAGGTCAAACACAGTAAGCTGCTCTTCCGAAAGCTGTTCAGCAATACCTCTTTTCGCTTCGTCATTCAGTTCCTGGGCAAAAGTCACCAACCGTTTGAAGAACTCATCGACATTTATACTTCCGGCATTGTATTCATCGATCATCTGCTGGAACTTTTCCAGATAATCCAGTCTGGTTCTGTTTAACCGTATCATTTTCTTTAACTTGCTGTTGATGCTTCCCCTGAGCTTTTCCGCCTCAATTCTTTTTCTGCTCTTGGCAAATTTTTTCTTCAAAGCCTCAAAGTCAATATTGCTCAGGTCAACCACCTGACCTCCAGGCTGTATGATATACCCCTCAGAGGCGATGGACTCATCAAGTAAATCTTCAATAGCTTCCTTCACGGAAGAAATATCAGCAATTGGTATTAAAGATCTGATTTTCTGTGCGAGAACCTTAAAAAGCGTACAAATTGAAGCGAACTCATTAGCGGCAGGATCTGGCAGAACTGCCTTATACAACTTTTGTGCATTGTCTGCTAATAGCAAATATTTCCTCTTGGATTCATCATTGACGATAATAGCATCGACAGCATCATCCAGCAGTTTTACACGTTCAAAACCTTCTGCATTTTGAATATCAGCAGGATCAACGTATTGTTCAGAGAGAAACTTTGTTGTTTCATCGATAGCCTGCTTCAATAATTTTACCAACTCCGCTTTGTCTTTGACCGGGGTTTCACCTTCTCCTATACCACCTCCGGATTCTGAGCCGTAGATTGCCAATGCTTTTTGTAAGTGACGAAAAACTCCCACATAATCGACAATCAAACCGTTTACTTTATCCTTGAAAACGCGGTTAGCTCGTGCAATTGTCTGCATTAAAGTGTGATTGCGCATAGGCTTGTCCAGATAGATAGTAGAACAGCACGGTACATCAAAACCTGTCATCCACATTGCACATACAAAAACGATGCGGAACGGATCATCCGGGTTCTTAAACTTTGTATCTAAATCTTCAGTAACCATCCGCCTGCGGTGTGGGATAATATCCGCTCCCTTAGCCCTAATCTCTTCGGCTTCGTTTTGTGACTGCGAAACCACAACGGCCATATCCGTTTCCTGCATATATCTAATTTTATCTTCCAAATCCTGCCTATCTGCTTCTGTAGCAGATTCAATTTCTGTCTTTAAGTCACCAAGATGTTTTTTCCAATATTTTTGGGTTCTGTCATACATCTTTACGGCAGTTGCTTTATCGATACAAATGACCATAGCTTTGCCTTGGTAGCCACGGCCCGTGAAGTGTGCTACAATGTCTTCAGCGACCTTCTCAAGCCGCTCATCCCGCGTAATCAAATGGTACTCTCGGCCAAATTCCCGCTCCAGTTTCTTCTCCTGCTCTTCGTCAAGTTCGGCCTCCTCAAGCAACCGCTCCATATCCTCATTGAGGTTTTCATTGGTCAGTTGCAATTCGGGGATACGATTTTCATAGTACAGCGGGACGGTTGCAGCATCATCTACCGATTGTTTGAAATTGTAGATACTGACATAATCACCAAACACCTGCCGAGTTCTCTCCTCTCCAATAATCAACGGCGTTCCGGTAAATGCGATGAAAGCTGCATTCGGTAAAGCCATTCGCATATTCATTGCCAATGTATCATACTGGCTGCGGTGTGCCTCATCGGTGATAACGATAATGTCAGACCTGTCCGATACCACTGGATGTTCCTGACCGTTCTCTGTGCGGAACTTGTGAATCAGTGTGAAAACATAGCGGTGATCTTCACTGAGAAGCTGTCGCAGATGAGCGGAGCTTGTGGCCTGTGCTTCCTGTTCCGTCACAACCCCGGTACTTGCAAAGTTCTTGTAGATTTGCCCATCCAGTTCCTTGCGGTCGGTCACCACCACAAAGGTCCAGTTGCCGGTGATCTTCCGGAATATCTTTTGAGCAAAGAATATCATCGATATACTCTTGCCACTGCCCTGTGTATGCCAGAAGACACCGAGCTTGCCCTTGTTACTCTCAATCTGCTCTAGCGCCTCGATAGCGTTATTAGTGCCAAGATACTGATGGTTCTTTCCTACAAGTTTGATAAGACCGCCCTGAGCCTCCATAAACAATATGAAGTTCTCAACAATATCGAGCAGTTTGGAGGGATTGCAGGTTCCACGGATAATAGTATCCAGTGAAACGATTCCCTCTTCGCCTTCGCTGTTTATCTTTTTCCATTCGTTAAAATGTTCCCATGCTGATGTAGCACTGCCGATTTTACTGTTGCTTCCATTCGATAAAATAATAAAAGCGTTATACCAGAAAAGTTGTGGTATTGTATCTTTATAGTCTTTGAGGTTGTGATTATATGCGTTCTCTAACCGTCTATGAATTGCCTTTAGCTCTATAAATACCAATGGAAGGCCGTTGACGAAACCGATAAGGTCGGCCCGCCGTTTGTACATCTCACCTGATACCCAAAACTGCGATGCGAGGAAATAGTCATTATTCGCCGGTTCATTCCAATCAATGATCTGTACAGTCTCGGGCGTCTGTCCATTTCCATCAGGATCGGGAATATTGACTTTGACACCTTCCTTGAGCAGCTTGTAGATTTCTCGATTGGCCGCTGCCATACTCATTGCACTGCGGTCACGGGTCAATTCTTCGATAGCCTGCTCAAATGCCTCAGCAGGCAAATCAGGATTCAACCGCTCCATTGCTGGCCGTAAGCGCGAAACAAGCACAACATCGGTTGTCGTCTCTCTGCCAAGTGTCCCGTTTGGCCCGCACACCTCGTAGAAGCAGTTGGCCGTCTGCCAGCCAAGCTCGCCGAACAACTCAATCGCTGGCTTCTCAACAAGAGCGTCTTCAGAATAATCACTCATTACCATGCTCCATATGCTTTTCAAAAGATTGCCGCACAAGTGCCATTATATAATCAAGCTCTTCGGAAGATTCCAATCCTACTTCCACACTACCGTTGCCCCACCTACCAAGGTTAGTAATGTCTTTGCAAAGGTTCTTAGGGTCATTAACTTCATCAAATTCCATGTTCAGTGATAATCTTAGACGGTTTTTCTGTGGAACAACGTCAACAAAATTGGTTATGGTTTTGTAGGCAATGTATAATTTAAGAAACTCTTCAGTTACGGAGGCATCAAGGTTGAGAACGTGCCTGCGAAACAAATTGAACAAGTTGAGCATATCGCCCTTAAGATGTTTATAGTCGTCGATAGTATACATCTTTTCATGTCCGCGTTTCTTAGATTTGCGGTATATTTCCAAAGTCTCAGATGACAAATCTGGACACTTCCAAATCTTTGTTGCCAACTTAGAGAGTTTTCTTGACCTGTTTTGGATTTCTGTTTCATTCCAGTGGTCCAGCTTTGCCAAATCTCTGTTGAGACGAATAGGGCTATCCGCGAAACCACCTTCCATATTCAGTTTGTCTATAAATGGCCGGTCACTCAGTTCTGGGTTATACCCTGTTAACGTTAGATTGCCGATTGTGTGCAAATAGCCGTTGTGAATTTCTTGCCAATTATCACCCAACTCCTGTTTCCAAGCTAATGGAAGATTCTCGTTTTGAGGCATAATATGTTCAATCGTGTAACCTTCGACATCAACCCTTTCTTTACGATCGTAATTCTCCAGTTTACTGAGTAAGTAGTTACGGCTGCGGAGGCTGTAAACATCCTTGACGATCAGCTCCCTCATGAACTCGTCATCACAGGGGAAACGTCGATAAGAGTCCTTCAGTAACAGAACCGCCTTAAAACTTTCCAGGTACTTTTCTTTATCTATCTCCCGAGACAGTGTGGCGAATGTCTTGTTCAACGAATTGGTAGGAATACCACAAATAGCTCTGCGGAAAACATAAGCCTCAATCATCTTGAGAATATCGATAAATTCATCTCGACTTAGGCACTTCTGAACGTAGTCATTATATATCTCCAGGAGAAATGGGTAAGCCACTTCTACCTTCAAGGTGTTAATATCTTGGAAAATTTTCCGTACGTCGCTATCTGTCTCATTTTCTCCTGCCATAGATACGAAATATTTTGAATATTTATAGATGTTAGAGATAATCTCTTCAATTGAGTTCGATCCTGCACCCTGAGTGTATAATTTGAACGCCTCATAGACTTGGCGAATATTTGGGATGTTTCCTGTTTTAAGAGTAAGATAATCGCGCATAAAACGGTCAAATTTGATAACATTGTCGGTGTTCCTAAAGCTTTGCTCCATCGGATACCAGTAGTCATTATAAAGTGACTCTTGTTGCTTTGGTTCCAATCCCATAAGCACATAATTACGAATCAGATCAGCTTGGCTTAGGTCTAAGCCAGTAGAGTTTAGGCTTTCAAAGATAAGCTGGGGATTGTCGTGTTCGCGGTCAAGCGAAATATCAACAATAATCAGCTTTGTAATTCCTCTATACAGTGTCATAAGGTCAAGGTTGCTTTCCAAAACCTGTTTGCCGAAATACATGAAATTTTCAACGATACGTCTTGAAAATGGCTTGGGAAGCTCCTTGTCTTCAAGGAGATTAATCAGCGTCATTCTGTCAGTCTGGGTAAGAAGCAGTTTATAGCGAAGATCACCTTTACCATGCTTGTTGAAGAGATAATAGTCTTGTATTTCTTCTTGCGAAACTTCAGGCTGAGGGTCCCCTTCTGCGAAGGCTGTCCCAAGAACATTCAATAGTATGGATAAGGTAGTGAGACGCTGTTGACCATCGATTAACAACATCTCTGGAATATTAGAACTTTGATATAGACCTTTTTGGATGTAGACAATTGAGCCAATAAAGTGGCCGGCCACTCTTTCATTAGTCGCGGCAGCTACAATATCCTTCCACAATTGTTCACACTCTTTAAGGGTCCAACTGTATGTTCGCTGGAAGATTGGTATTATAAATTGCTTTGGGCCATTCAAAAAATTGAGAAGTGGAGTTTCACCAGCTTTCATGTAATTTTCCCTCCTATTTCAATATCCAATTCCGAAACATTCAATTCGCCTGAAATCAGCTTTGATAAAAGCAGGTCGCGGGTGCAGCGGAGGACTGCTATCCGCTCGGAGTAGACAGTAGTCAGTAGAGGTGCCAACTGGTGTAGTAACTCCAGTCTCTCGCCTTCGTCGCATGGCACAGGTAAGTATTCATCAGTCAAAAATCGATTCGATTGGAAGTTGCCAATCCCATTTGTTGCCACGTTCTGATAGAAGTTCATCCGTCCTTCTGCAAGCAGGTGCTGCATGTGCAGGTAGAGAAGGATAGAATATTCTGGTTTTGTTGGGTGATAAAGCTTGCAGAAACTCGCACATATCGCATCCCCTTCCAGTCTATTCAGGATGCCCCCTGTGACGATGAGAGGCGTTCCCACACACCGAGATGAAGCATTGACGGAGTTTTCTACGACAAGGTCGCCATCCAGCAATTTTCTGCTCCTCAATTCCGATGGTTTGACGAAGCGCCGGGGAACTTCCATAAACGATCCGCTGGCAATCTTGCGGAAGTCTGTCCCGCGGATGACCCGAACAGGACAACTATGCAATTCAGACACCTCTTCTTTACCCCAGCCCCCGCCAATGGTCCTCCCAAGAAAGATCTCTACAGGTGCCCATTCCCACCCCTTCGGAATCCTGCCCAGCGGGGAGTCGGTGAAGCGGGCGTGCTGGTGGCCGGGGTAGCGGAACTTCACGAACCACTCGCGGTAGAGGTTCTGAGCCATCTCTTCCAAAATCTTTATCCGCCGCAGGTTGTGCTCAATCAGGTCGTCATAGGCTGAAAGGATAGTGGCGATTTTGTGCTGAGTAGCCAAGTCCGGAGCCTCAATTCCAAGGTTTCTTATTGATGCAATATCTGCTCGTTGTCGTCCTGATGCACCGGCCATACTTTTCTCGGCAGGCTTTCTAATAATGTCCGTTGATGCAAGATAAAAGACATAGGCCGAAGTTGAAATGTTAGGTCTGGCACGAAAGACAAAAAACTCCGTTGAACCAAATCCAACTTGTCTATCGCTTCCAATAAACTGTGCTATCTTTCCATTTTCAAGGCAGGGTGTTATTCGAGCAAACAATGTATCACCGCTACAAAACTTTGCGCCTCCGGCTTTATACTCTCTTCTATCTGCTGTTAATACATAACGACTTCCAGGCGTGACCATTCCCATATCTACAAATGGGTACGCTTTGCCTTTGACCAAACTGACTTTTGGGTTAATTTCAACAAAGTCTGCAAACTCCATTTTCTGCGTCATCCGGCGTTCCCCTCCAGCAGCTTGACCACATTCTCAGCTATCCGCTCCTCTAAGTCTCTCGCTTCTGAGTTAAGGACTTCCAGTTCTTCGTTAAGTTTTTCCAGGCGCTCTGCAAAGTCAAAGTCATCGGCTTTGCCTTCAGCAACACCTACATATCTGCCTGGGTTTAAGCTCCAGCCTTGCTCTTTGATTTTCTCAATCGTCTCCACCTTGCACAGGCCGAGAACATCGACATATTCGCCGGTGGTAAATTTCTCAGCAAGCATTTCGGCGCTGTTATGCTCATTCTCTACTTTCTCACCACGATAGAGCCTGACAATGTTCGCAAGAAACTCAATCTGCACCGGCGTAAAATCACGGTGAGCACGGTCTATCTGGCGGAAGATATGCCGGGCATCGAGGAAAAGTATTTTGTCCTTGCGGTCGGTATCATTTTTGCTTTTATCGAGGAACCAAAGTGTGCACGGAAGCGTTACGGTGTAGAAAAAGTTGGAGCCAACTGAGACAACCACATCGACTGCTCGGTCATTGATCAGCTTCTGTCGGATCTCCAGTTCCGAAGCCCTGGCATCAGCAGCAGAATTAGCCATAACAAAACCTGTTCTACCATTATCATTCAAAGCTGAATAGAAATTCTGTATCCACAGATAGTTGGCATTATCCGTACGAGGCATACCGAACGGAAACCTCGGATCGTCCTTCAACCGGTCTTTGTCCACCCGATCCACGTTGAATGGCGGATTCGCCATCACAAAGTCAAATTTGCCTACGCAGTTGTGCAAATCTTCATAGTACGTATTGCCCTGACGGATATCACCTGCCAGTCCGTGGACAGCTAAGTTCATCTTGCACAGACGAACAGTCTCAGCGGTACGCTCCTGACCGTATATGCTGATCTCTGCATTTGGATCTCTCTTGTGATTGCCGACAAAAAGTGCGCTCTGGACAAACATACCGCCGGAGCCACAGCAGGGGTCGTAAACGTAGCCGTGGAACGGCTCGATTATCTCAACGATGAGCATGACGATAGATGTTGGCGTAAAGAACTCACCACCTTTTTGACCTTCGCTCATAGCGAATTTGCCGAGGAAGTACTCGTATATCTTGCCGAAAGCATCGCCCTCAATATCCATATTTATCGACGCCATCAGCTTGAGCAATTCGATAAGCGATGTGTTTTCGAGCCGATTGTACGTCTTGGGCAGCACATCTTTGAGGTCTGGATTCTCAGCTTCGATAGCTTTCATGGCGTCGTTTATGGCCCTGCCGATATTCTCACCCTCCGGCAGCTTGAGTAGATTCGCAAATCGGGCTTCCTCGGGAAGATACATTACACCCCGTGCTTGGTAGTCAGTCTTACCCACCTTCCGGCGTCCGGTAGTTGCGCCAGAAAGTTCCTTTTCAGCGTGGGTGAACTTATGATCTGCATATCGCAGAAATATCAATCCGAGTACCGGAACCGAGTATTCCGAGGATTTAAGCTTGGAATTAGCCCTTAACTCATCCGCTGCATCCCATAGCCGCTTTTCAATCTCGTTATGATTTCCCGCCATTTCTCTATTTCCCCAAATACCTCTATGTAGTGCAAGTCTCTCGAAAACCCAAATTTAGCACTCCCGCCACCGAGAATCAACCAGATTCTCCATGACAACCACTCCATTAGCTCTCACACAAACTCCCGGCCTTCATAATACACAGCGTTTCTCAACCCCAAAATGTTACCTACAATTTTCACTTTTTTTGATAAATGTGCAGATTTCTCCTATTTAGCTCCCAAAATCCCTCTGAAACATCAGAAAAACTGCACGAGAGCCTCAGCTAATTGGATGTTTCTCAAGGAAATTACGTAGTCGCCATAATAGACAAACATCGTATCGGGATCTAATAGGTCGCATAAACAAAAACTGTGAACATCCACTTCTAACTTTTTATCGGCGGTTTCGATTTACATTTGAGACACTGACAATTAAAGTTAAGGTGATAAAAAGACGAATAATGTGTGAATAAGACATGCACTTCTTCCTAGTCGAGTGTAACTCATTTTTGAAAGGAGACTCAGTTATGAAAAAGATTTTTAAGATGCGTATGTTTAGTTTGGTTGTGTTAGCCTCGTTTATCATTACCGCCATGGGTTGCGGTTACATTTTGCATCCGGAACGTCGCCATGCCAAACTATCCAATGAAATCGATGGCAAGATCGTCCTGTTCGACTGCCTTTGGTTGATTGCCGGTGTCATTCCGGGAGTTGTCGCATTAATAATTGATGGTGTAAACGATACCTGGTATTATACTGAGGATGAATGGAATGACATACAGCCCGAGTCAGCTATGAATATACAGCCCGGTCAGCAGCTTGCGGTGGATATTCACGGTCTGGCTCCTGTAGATGCAAAAATTACGCTGAGCCTTTTAGATAATCAGGGCCGTCAGGTTACTTCGATCGTCGAAGCTCAGTCAACTGCCGGAAAGGATTTGGCCCCTCTGATAATGAAAGTTCCGCAACAGCTTGATCATAGCGAACTGGCTTTGGTATTAGCGGTCAACGATCAGAAGCAGTGCCGCTGGAATCTGGATGTGACGCAGAACTAATAAATCGATCAATTGTCGAAGGCACTGGAGAGTTCCTTATACGTCACCGGACTTTTCTCAAATTGTATAACTTAATTCTTGTTAGAGCAGGAATGCTCTTTTAGTTGAATCATCGACCCCCGCCCCCTTGGGGGGGGGGTATGGCATTTGTTGTTCCCCCCGATCCAAAAACAGCACCGCCCGTGCACTCATGGCCGAAAGGACCAACTTTCACCCCCACAAGAAACACGGGCGATGGCAGCATTATATCATTCTAACGTGGTAACACAATCCGGCTTTTCTGTCTACATAAGCCTCAAGACCGTAGTATATATTTATCATAAAATTGAACAAAAATGATAAATTGTCCTTGATTGGCAACGCTTTTCATGGTATATTATGATGAATTTAATAATAAAAACTGATAAATTAGCCACCGTAATTGAAAGGACCAAATCATGGCAAAACGAAAAACAGCACGCAGAGGCGGACTCCCACCGGACAAGTATTTATCCGATACTCAACTGAAACGATTAAGGCAGTATGTCAAGAACATGGCCGACTTAGCCAGGCAAAGAGGTAGTGCCAGGGCTATCGTAGACGAGTTGATAGTTGAACTGCTTGCCAATGCCGGACTGAGAGCTTCTGAACTATGCGATCTGAATATCGAAGATTTACCGGTATCACATGACAAAGAATCGGTTTGGATTCGAGATGGAAAAGGTAAAGTCACCCGGACGGTTGACATCCCTGAAAGTTTAGTCAAACGGCTTGACCGCTTTCTGCGGCTATATCGTAAAGGTGCGAAGCCTAAACAGCCGCTGTTAGTGAGCAGTAAGGGCAAACGCATGATTTACCGTACCGTATACGAGAAGATGAAGAAACTCGGCAAAAAATCAGGTATCGGCAAACTGCATCCCCACATGTTACGACATACGTACTTGACCAGGCTATACAACGTAGAACATGACCTGAGATTCGTCCAGGATCAGGCAGGACATGCCAGCCCAACTACAACGGCGATATATGCCAAGACCAACAGTAAGGCCCGTAAACGGCAAGTAGAGGCTTTAGACAACGAGTGAATCTTGATGTTGCGGATTGTAGAAGTCTCGGATTTGCTCGACTTCCAGACTCCAAATATGTTACAATCCTGCCAGAGAAACACAGGGTATGGAGCATGAAAGGATCATACAAATATCAATGTCTGGGCTGCGGTGAGTTTACCTACATATTGAGAATCGAGCGGACACGCCAAGCAAGGCCCATGTGCCGCTTTTGCGGAAGCCATAGGCTTGAACCCTCTAAAGGTTCAAAAGCAAAGCAACGAACGTTTGCCAGCGATATGGCAAGGCGGGCACAATCGGAACGTTTCAAAGAGCAGAAGAATCCTGAGAAATACAATCACTAATCAGTATACCACACAGAATCTCATGTAGTAGTCCTCAGAGGTGTTTCGTGACCGTAGAACGGACGATCCGCCCTGGAGCCATACCATAGCACTTATTTTCAGAGATAAAATACCAGAGTGGCTTTAGATGCTGTTCTGTGAGCAGGAAATGATCAGTCTTGAATTGGCAGACCAAAATAGATATAATCAATACATTACTTAAGCATTCAAGCTCCTGCGGAAATCTCGCTTTTTCCTCTCCCCTCCGCTTCGCAGGGGCTTTTTTCAAAAAAAATACGTAGATGTTCTCTGTGTTTGAAAGAGCATTTTTTTATCTTTCTTAACAATTTTCATAACAGGTCATTTGGATACAGTCAGAGCAAGTACCCAGGAACCATGCTTAATCTGATTACGCGTGTGCATTTGCTCATCGTAGGGCGTCCTTGTTTGCCACATCTTCCATAGAATTTTCAACCAACGTTGGCCCAAGCATCGCAATGCACAGGCATGACTCTTGCCTTCAAGACGTTTTTGATTGTAATAGACCTGTGCCCAGGCACATTTCTTTCGACTCAGATTGGCCCACAAATGTACGGCAGCCCGGAGGTTCTTGTTACAAGCATAACGAAATCTGACCCTGTGAATTTGTCCAGACTGAAAGCTCACGGGCGCTGTACCGGCGTAACACTGCAGTCCTTCATAAGCCGGGAATCGATCGCGGTCATCACTGAACTCGCCCAGTAACCGGGGGCCTAACTTCTGGCCAATGCCAGGCAAAGAAGCAAAGATACTATAGTCACAATGGGCCTGAAAAAGTGCATCAATACGCTCTCTGTATGCCTTGAGTTGTTGCTCCAGCAGGCGTAATTGTTTGGCAAGGGAAACCGCTAACATACTCTTGGCATTGGTCACCGCCTGGCTGCCACAGAATTCAGTTGCGCTGGCAAAAATCTCAATGCGCTTTTGGTAAGTTTCCGGGCGATAGAGACGATGTGTATGAAGAAACTTCTCCCATTGACGTTTGCCTGCTTTCTTAAGCACTTGGGGAGTAGGAAATCGTTCGACGAATGCCCACGATGATGGTGATGTCCAATCGTCAAAAGCCTCCAATGTTGCCGGATAGTACTCGTGAAGAGCCTGTTGGAGCTGGTTTACCAATGTGGTTCGTTGCTCGATGAGGCTCATTTCATCCCGGCACAATAGGCGTAGTTC
>Ga0209121_10003014_pt1 | contig 16580 bp, 17 predicted proteins | sample Cruoilmetagenom3_FD_187292 | JGI IMG/M metagenome (GOLD analysis project Ga0209121, IMG submission 187292) | Oil polluted marine microbial communities from Coal Oil Point, Santa Barbara, California, USA - Sample 3 (SPAdes) (version 2) | ecosystem: Environmental > Aquatic > Marine > Oil seeps ... | reverse complement strand
TCTCAAATTGACATGCATTAAGCCAGGAACAAATTCATCCTCCTTGGCATTTTTGTAGTAATGGACGCCCTGAACCAGTGAAGAAGCGCAATTACCGACACCTATGATAGCTACATTTATTGTTTCCATATTTGTTTTCTAACCCCTCCTTATTCCGTAAATAGCAAAACGTTATTCAATCATTAAGCTGATGTCCCTCCCTCTGCCACCGACCCGCTCTTGAGCTGCTGTTGTGGGTTAAGCCTTACCTATTCTAAATACTTTGGTTCCGCATACGGAACAAATTCCGCGAACTGCCGGCCTCCCATTCTTGAGAATGACTTTTTCAGGGTTTTTCATCTCTCTCTTCGCCCGACACTTGAAACAATAAGCTTGCATTGAAAAACTACCTCCTTTCTTAAGAGTTGATATATTCAAAGTATCCTATATCCATGGCAATGTCAATACTCCCGGGATGAATTTCAACAAGGGTTTGGAAGGCTAACTCGTCTTTGGCAAAGAGGGGCTAACTTAAAAAGAGGATTTATTCTTTGTCTTCGGTAGAAACTTGCCCGATTAACTTGAGTAGCCTCGCTCCCCGTTCAATAGAGTCATCATAATGGAAGCTGAGTTGTGGAACATGTCTCATTTTTAGCCTTGACGCTAGTTCCCGGCGTAAAAATCCTGAAGCAGTATTAAAACCTGCTAACATATCTCTTTTATTCGTTTCGTTTCCTAAGATGCTAACAAATATCTTGGCATACTTAAAGTCGGGTGAAAGCGACACTTCTGTTACTGAAATAAGCTCACTCAGTCTAGGGTCGTTAACCTCACGCTTAAGCAATCCGCTGATTTCTCGCTGAATAAGTTTACTTGTGCGTTCGCCCCGCCTAGTCATTTTCAATACAAAATTAGAAATAAAAAGGTAAAATGACAACTCAAAATGTAAAATTTTTTTATTTTTGCTCTTTGCATTTTCATTCTACCCTTTCCTTGCGATAAATCTCGATAATATCGCCAAGGTGGAAATCAATAAATCCCTCTATACCTATACCACACTCGAGCCCAGCAGATATCTCAGTGACATCCTCCTTAAAACGCTTTGTGCTGGAGATTTTGGACTGGCAAACAATTTTATTTTGTCGCAATATTTTGACTTGGGCATCTCGCCACACCTTGCCCTCTGTAATATAAATGCCGGCTACCTTTCCTTTCCCGCTAGGGAAGATAGCCCTTATCTCAGCACGCCCCTCAAGAATTTCGGCATAAGTTGGCTCAAGCATTCCTTGCAATGTCTTGTCCACATCTTCTATTAGCTTGTAGATTACATCGTAATGGTGGATGCTCACCCCCTCTTCTTCAGCTAGTCTTGTTGCTCCGAGCGTTGGGTGGCTGTTAAAACCAATAATAACGCCTTTCGAAGCTGAAGCTAAAAACACATCACTCTCCGTAATGCCACCACTGGCAGCATGGATAACTTTAGCTTTTGCCTTTTCTGTGCTTAATCGCTCTATGGAGGTTTTTATGGGTTCAATGCTGCCATCGACATCCGTTTTCAAAACAAAGTTGAGTTCCTTTACTTGCCCATCGCTTATCTGGCTGGAAAAAGCGCTCAAACTTAAGGGAGTACGAGTTGTCGTAGTTTTTTGTTTATCTACAATACTTCGTGCCTGATGTTCATTAGTAGCCACAGTAAAAACGTCTCCCGATTTTGGCACATTATTTATGCCGAGCACTTCTACTGCGACTGATGGCGTAGCTTTCCGAACATGTTTTCCCTTATCATCGAACATGGCTTTAATTTTGCCCCAAGTATCGCCAGCTACCACAATATTGCCTAGTTCAAGAGAGCCTTTCTGGATAAGAAGGGTAGCTAAAGGACCTTTAGTTTTGTCTAGCTTGGCTTCGATAACTACTCCTTCCGCGGCGCAATTGGGGTCAGCTTTTAGTTCCAATATATCAGCAACGAGGAATAAATTTTCTAATAAATCTGATATGCCCTGGTTTTTCTTGGCTGAAATGGGAACGCAGACAACATCGCCACCCCATTCTTCAATAACCAGACCCAAATCGGCGAGCTGTTGTTTTACATGGTCAGGATTAGCGTCAGGTTTATCAATCTTATTGATGGCAACTACTATAGGCACTTCAGCGGCCTTAGCATGGCTTACGGCTTCCACAGTTTGAGGCATAACACCATCATCAGCAGCAACTACCAAAACCACAATATCAGTTACTCGCGCCCCATGAGCTCTCATGGCAGTAAAAGCTTCATGCCCCGGCGTATCCAAAAAGGTAATCTTGTGTCCGTCCACTATGGCTTGGTAGGCACCAATATGTTGGGTAATAGCTCCTGCCTCATGAGCAGTTACATTAGTTTTTCTGATGGCATCGAGGAGGGTTGTCTTGCCGTGGTCAACATGTCCCATAACAGTGACCACTGGAGGGCGGACTGGCAGTTTCTTCTTCGCCTCCTTCCTGTAAGACGGCAGAGCTCGGTGCTCTACTTTCTTCTGAGTTCTGTAACCAAAATCCGTGGCTATTAGAGTTGCGGTATCAAAATCAATGACTTGGTTGATATTGGCCATGATGCCTTTGCGCATGAGCTGCTTAATAATTTTCACAGGCTCTACTTTTAGAATGTCAGCCAACTGCTTTACAGTTATAGAAGATAGGAGTTCAACTTGCGGCAAAGATGTGATAGCTACATCCCCTTTTTCTTGAGTACTAGTTTCTTCGCTGTGCTCCGAATCTCTTTTGCTATTCAAATCTAGCTTTCCTCTGGCAAGTTATTGCTATACTCAGTTAGAATCCGACGATTATCGTTGCCAAGTTTTGTCCGCAAAGCGTATTCTAAACGATTTTTCTTTAGTGCTAGCTCCCAGCAGTCTTTTTTAGGACATAAGTAAGCGCCTCTGCCCGACTTCTTGGCGGGCATAGCTACTTCAACCGCTCCATTTTCAGCACACACCAGGCGAATCAAATCTTTTTTATCCCTCTTCTGTCGACAAGCGACACAAGTACGCTGAGGTATATGCTTATTCTTCAAGTTCATTACCCTCCAAATAGTCCTTTTGTTTTTTGTTTCTCTTTTTTTTGACTTTGCCTTTTTCGCTGTTTGGTATTTCTGCTTTTAGCCTGCTGGGTAAAATATCCTCAGCAAAGCGAACTTGCAGTTTTTCTTCAGATGGTTCAGGCGGAGCTTCTGGAACTAAGCTAAGTTTATCAGGGGCTAAAAGTATAGTTGATTCTTCTCTCTCGGTCTCGCTAACTGATTCGGGCGATAAGGCTTCTTCTTTTTCTTCAGCCTCCGGTTCTTCAGGAGCAGCGTGTAAGCTCGCCCTTTCTGTTTCAATGGCAGAGACGCTCTTGATATCAATTCGCCAACCTGTGAGTCTCGCCGCTAACCTAGCATTTTGTCCCTCTTTGCCTATGGCTAAAGAGAGTTGCTTATCAGGGACAACTGCAGTAGCTACTTTTCCTATCTCATCGATTTTGATACTTGCCACTTGGGCTGGGCTGAGGGCATTAGAGATAAACACCCCGGGATCAGCATGCCACTGAATTACATCTATTTTTTCACCATTTAGCTCGTTGATAATGTTTTGCAGCCTGATGCCCCGGGGTCCAAGACAAGACCCTACCGGTTCAATAGCTTCTTGGCTGGCTGATACTGCTACCTTAGTTCGATGTCCAGCTTCGCGAGCTACTGCTTTTAGCTCTACAGTCCCGCTGTGAACTTCAGGGATTTCCAGCTCAAAAAGGCGACGTAGCAGGTTGGGATGGGACCGAGAGACTATTATTTGAGGTCCTTTGATGCCCCGGGCTATGTCGACAAGATAGAATTTAAGTCGCTGCCCTTTATAGTAATGCTCATTATGCACCTGTTCACTTAGAGGAAGTACTGCCTCTGTTCTATTCAGTTTGACATAAATTTGTTGAGGCTCGATAAATTGGATTATCCCGGCAACAACCTCTCCTTCCTTACCCGCGAACTCCTCGTAGATTGTATGGTACTCTGCTTCACGCAATCGCTGCAGAACAACTTGTCTTGCTGTTTGAGCAGCGATACGCCCGGAATTTTTGGGTATGGATTCTATTTTTATTATCTCACCAACTTGAGCGGTATCTTGCAATTTTTGAGCTTCGTCCAGAGAGATCTCGCGATTTGGATTGGCAACTGACTCAACCACAACCTTTTGGATATAGACTTTAATTTTACCGGAAGCAGGGTCAATTTTTACTAGAATATCTTGTTCGGGGGAGAATGTGTCTTTTTTATAGGCCGAGATAAGCGCTGATTCCAAGGCAGCCAAGATCGCCTCTTTGGGCAAGTTTCTCTCAGCTGAAAGCTGAGTGATTGCAGCCATGAACTCCGTCTTCATTTTTCTGTAACCCATTTTAAATTTAATAAAAAAGTGGGTAAACCCCACTTAAGTAACTTTAGTTTGAATATAGCACAACTAAGTAAAAAAGGCAAATTTTGGCTCTTTGTAGTTACTGTCAAAAGTTAGTAGGTAAGAATCCCGAATAGTTAAGTAGGCCTTAATTATGTAGGTGCGGCTCTCACTTTCCAATAACCCCACCTACTAAAAATTTACAGCAACACATTTCCCTTGTTTTCGTGATTAGCATTTTCTGCGGGGCTTACCAGAAGGGTCATTCCCTCTATGCCCACAATAACGACCTCTTCACCGGCATCTATAGCAGAACTCGATGTTGCTTGCCATAACTCACCATTAACTCGAACATAACCATCGGGAGTAAGGGGCTTTGTCACCTGACATTTGCTACCAACATCAGGCGAAATCATTGGCTTCTTATCCAGTGCTTTCTTCCCTAACCTATAAGTTATGTAGTCATACGCTCCCAGAGCAGTCATCATAAGGATAAGACCCCAAAGAGGGATGTTTATCCCCCATCTTGGTAGCAGCCAGAGCACAACTGCCACTAGAGCTAGCTCTTCGAGAAGAGTTGTTATGATGGAGTATACTGTGTATTTCGTGTGTTTCATTTGCTTAGCTATAAGTAAATATAACCAAATTGCTGCCTAAATGAAAGTAATAATAAAACTACCAACAGCATAAGCAACACCAGCGGTGCAGCACAGAAGGAAGACACTCGTAGTTGCTCTCTTACCAAGTTGTGACCGTAATGCGCTACGATTTAGCCAGATATGACCTATTAGCATCATCCAGTAGACAGAACACCACCAAAGGTATCCAGTTCGTAGTGCTGTCAGCGACTGCACCAGAACGCCCCCAACCCACGCGCCAATAAGGAGTACGGTGAGGAGCAAAATCACAATTTGTCTCAGACCTTGTGAAGATAGGCATGGTATTTTCCTAAAATAAAAGAAAAGGGGCTTTCGGTTTAGCCAAAATACATGAATTAGGATTGCCGCGTTCCAGAGAATAACTGCATATAAGTGAAATGTCCGGGACGCAGAACTCCAACCAAACCAACTGGGTTCTGATGCTGGCACGATGAAGAAAAATACCAGCAGGATAACGAGCACAATGCGTCTTGCAGCTCGTCTGGACACCCTGTTGCCCAATTTTCTTAGGCCATCAGCGAGGATAGGTGCTTTATCCTCTTTAACATATTAGGGTGAGTGCTGAGAATCTCCATCATCTTGTCGGCAGAGCCGAGCTTGATAGTCTTACTTCGCAGCTCCATCAATTCATAACTATCAATAGTGCCGCTCATATCAAGATCCACTTGAGATAGCTCTTTAATCTCACTCCAGGCACGGGTGGGGTCATTAACAAAGAAAGCTTTGACTCCCTCCATTTGCTTCAGTTCTGAACGCCCCTTAAACCGAGCATTGCTATAGACTAACTTGTATAAAGCTGTAGCCAGATGATGAGGCTCGTTGCCCAGTTCAACACTTCCCTTGTCGGCATAGTATTCCCGAATGCGTGAGCCATAAAGAACGAGCAAGTTGGTGATAAAATAAAGGGCAAAAGCACCCATGCCAATGAGCATGGCAATGAGACCTGCTTGACCCCGACCACCCAGCATTCCTCTAAACATCGTGCCCAAGGCAATCCAGTACATAATGAGCGGTATAGCGGATAGCAAGGTTATAACCATCATGTCTCGATGTTTTATGTGGGACATCTCATGTCCCAGGACAGCCCTAAGTTCATCCTTGCTCAGGAGATTGAGAATGCCTTGGGTAACACAAACCCTGCTATCCCTGTTGGTTCTGCCAAAAGCAAAGGCATTAGGCATTGCTACTTGCGAGATGCCCACCTTGGGCTTGGGGAGGTGAGCTCTCTGGGCAAGCTCAGCTACCATTCTGTGTAGCTCCGGTGCCTCTTTTTCCGAAGCCCATTTTATTCTCATCGTCCTGCCCACTATGGCAGGACCGATAAGATACTGGATACCGAGGAAGACGAAGGCTATAATAAGGTAGGTCAATGCACTGCCTGCTCCCATCCAAGTTCCAACTCCAGTAACCACGCCATAGAGGATGCCGAAGAGCAATGCTACCAAAAGGAACATCCTTGTCTTAAGCCACATAGAACTCCTCTTTACATACTGCGGTTTATCCCGCTAATAATAAACAAGGAAATAGAAATAAGCAATAGAGCAACGACCTCCATATAAAGCGCATGAAGTAGTTGTGCATAAACCTACCGAGATTAAATCCTAAGCACGAAATCCGAAATTCTAAACAATTACAAAGCACTAATGACAGAAATTCAAAACAGTTTAGGTTCTTTGGATTTTGGTCATTTGGTATTGTTTAGGGTTTAGAGATTAGTATTTAGAATTTCCTCATATCCCATGCGCAAGTGTTTATGTTGTCACATATAGGCAAGCACCTATTCTTTGGTAATGGCGACTAGGCCTTTCTTTATGGCTACCACCACTGCCTGGGTGCGAGCGTTGGCATTGAGCTTACGGAGAATAGAGGTTACATGATTTTTGACGGTCTGCTCGCTGACATTTAGCACATCAGCGATCTGTTTATTGAGATAGCCCTGAGCTATATAGCCAAGTATCTCTGTTTCTCTGGGGGTGAGTGGTGAAATAAAAGTGGATGCTTCTTTTTCTCTAGAGAGCTCATGAAACTGCTGTAGTATTTGCTCGGCCACCTTCGGTCGGTCTCCCAGGGTTTCATTTACGGGGTGCTCACCGCGAGCACATCGTCGAATAATTTGCGCCAACTCATTAGCATTCACATCTCTGCTAAGGTAAGCTGAAGCGTGGGCTTTGATCGCCTGAAAAAGCTGGTTGTCTTCTGGCTGCGGAGTAAGGATGATAGTAGCCACAGTGGGCAGCCGTTGTTTTATGACTTGACATAGTTTTAAGCCATCGGGGGGAGTAGCATTGGCTCCTAAAAGCACCACATCAGGGAGGGAGGTCTCGATAGTGGGAAGCACACTTTCATTAACATCGGCCTCTCCCAAAACCTGCATATCTGGCATCTGGGAGAGGGAGGAGCGTATGCCTTGGCGGAACAAAGGCTGCTCATCGATTATAAATACTTTAATCAATTTATCCCCCAATGCCCTACCATCTAAATAGGCTTTAAGTCCTCTTACTTTAGTTTAACATATGTGGTGTAAAATGCAAATTTCGAAGCCCAAAATCACATAAGCCCCAGATACCAGTTGAGTATCTGGTTTCCCCACAGCAGTGTGATCATAGCAGCTAGAGAGAGAAAGGGGCCGAAGGGAATTGTCTCCTTGCGTTTTCTCCTTTTAACTACTACCAAAACTATAGCCACCACGCCACCCAGAATAGCTCCCATAATCAAGGCGATAAAAACTAAAGGAAAACCAGCAGCCAAACCAATCAGGGCAGCTAATTTGACATCTCCCCAACCCATTCCACCTCGGGAGATAATAGCTATCAGCAGGAATAGTACGAAGCCAATGCCTCCACCCATGGCAGCATTAACAACCCCGGGAACCATCCATTGGGTAAGCCATGGCTGAGGCAAAAATAAAGCCAGAAGCAAAGCTACTGACATACCGGGATAGATTACCTTGTTTAAGATAAGCCCATGCTCCAGGTCAATCACTAAGACCACTATGAACAGGCAGGCATAGAAAGCCATAACTGCCAGCTCAGCGCTTAGGCCGCACCACCAGTACAGGAAAGGGAATATGATGCCCGTGGTAAGCTCCACCCAGAGCAACCTCCCAGGTATGGAACCTTGGCAATACCTGCAGTGACCTTTAAGCCGAAGGTAGCTGAACACTGGAATAAGGTCTCTCGCGGCTAAACGATGGTGGCAGACCTCACAGTGGGATGGCGGATTTAGGATGGACTCATTTCGAGGTGAGCGGTCAATGCATACATTAAGGAAGCTGCCTACTGCCACACCTAAGATAGCAAACCCGATTATACTAAGCACCTCCACAAGTGCTCATTGTGACTACTTAGCAAGCAAGTTGTCAACACCTTATAGTATCTGTGTGAGTTCTTACAAAGTTCCTCCCCCTTGATAGGAGAGGATTAAGGTGAGGTTTTACGGTTGATTATAGTGATTTGACGCCTACTAGGAAATTGGATACACTTAGACTAGGCAATGACAGTAAAACATCCATGGCAAAATGAAAAGGTGGCAAAGCTCCTGAAGGCAATGCTCGAAGGAACTATCCCGGAGATAAAGCCACAGCTTAATGTGCAATCTGAGCTGGGTTTTTCCTTTCCCACTGTAAATCAGCTTCTCAATACCACAGATAAAGAGTCGGTGGCAATTCTGGAGCCTTTGACTGAAGAGGGCATATTGGTGAGGAAGTTCTTTGACAAGTTCCTCCATTGCCCTCAGTGTGGGTCAATGAATCTCAGGCCTGTTTACTGCTGCCCCAAATGTGGGTTGGGTAATATCATTCGAGGCAGGGTACTAGAACACCTAGTGTGCAAATATGCCAGCACGGAGGAAGAGTTCTTTTTTAAGGGCAGGCTGGTATGCCCCAAATGCAAGCAAGAATTGCATACCTTGGACACTGATTACCGCAGCCTGGGGGTGTTATATAAATGTCGTGGCTGTGATGAGATATTCAATCAGCCAACAATAAAATGGAGCTGCCTCAAGTGCTCTTCCATTACCGCTGAGGGTAAAATCACAGAGGTAGATGCTTATTCCTATTCTCTTAATGAAGAGAAAAGGAACTGGCTACAATTTGAGCTTAAGCCTAAAGCACAGCTTCTACAATTTCTCCAGGGTCGAGGGTATGGGATAAGGGAAAATGCTAGGGTGAAAGGCAGGTCAGGCGCAGAGCACACTTTCGACCTTTTAGCTACCAGGGATGATGGAATTGTGGTCCATAACATCGCCATTGGCATTGAAATAGGTGACAAGCCTCTAGGTCTAGAGAAGGTATTTGATTTTGATGACAAAGCCTACGACACTGGCATTCATGATAAGGTGTTAATTGCTGTCCCCGGGGTTACTCAGGAGGCAAGTCGGTTTGCTGCCAGGCAGAGGATAAAGATACTGAAATCTAAAGATTTGGAGCTATTTTTAGCTAGCAGTATCTTCCCCTCTATAGCTCGAGAACCTGAAACCGAATCGGAGAAGGCACCTTTCCATTTCAAATCAAGGTCAGAGCTTATTAGCCATCTCCAAGGTCGTGGCTACGGAATAGAGCAAAATGCCAAGATAAAAGGTAGGTCAGGTGCAGAGCATAGCGTAGATATTCTAGCTACTAGGGATGATGGCATAGTGACGTATGATATTATCATTGACATCGAGGTAGCAGATAAGCCCATAGGCATAGACAAAGTGTTTGACTTCGATGACAAGGCTTATGATTACGGCATTTTCGACAAGGTATTAATCGCCATCCCGGGCTTAAACCAGGAAGCTAGACGCTTCGCCCGAAGGCAGCGAATTAAAGTATTTGAAGCTGAGGCGCTTGAGTCGGACTCACGCTAAGCCTAAATATCGCTGCTCAGAGGAATCTTCGGCAGATAGAGAGGCAGCATTGCCTTCCATGGCACAAGTGCCATTAACTAGAACATAGCCTCGAGCAGAAATGCTCAAAGCCTTTTTGGCCTTTTGCTCCACTATTGCTGTGCCAGCTTCCTTCATACCTTCTATCTTGGATAGAATGACATTTGCTGATTCAGGGCCTAATTCAAACTGTCAATGTGATAAGGTAAGCAAGAATGTAAAATCTTCCTTGGGAGACCTTAAGTAAACTGGTGGGAATTAAATCTCAAATTGCATTCCCGTGTGTAAAGGCGAGAATCTCTCCCCAAAGGCAAGATAAAGCTCAACTTGCGCTTTGAAACCTGTGCAGTGACCTGCACATATCCATGATATATTCAATTTGGCAAGTTCCTCAACCGTTCTCTTAATTCGAGCATCAGATGCGTCCACAAGATGCAAACCACCAATTATGCCTTCTATTTTCTCACAGCCGGTTAGCTCTATGGCATGCTTGGCAATATTAACGATTCCAGCATGGCTGCAACCTGTTACAATTACCAGACCTTTCTCTTTAATGTTTGCTACTACAGAAATATCGTCGAGCATTGGGTCATCTTTGACCCTTCCATTTTCTATCGTCTTCAGCCCACCCACCTTCTCGAACTCAGTTTGCCTCTTTACCTCGCCGGTCGTCATAATCCCGGGCATAGGCACAAAGGAGTCTTTAGTGAGAGAAAGGTTACCGCCAGCTTTTTCTATGTTCTCCTTCGAATCATCAGGCATAATGCCTACATACTTAAAATAGGTATTAGTAACAAAATTTGGGCGGAAGATATCTGGATGAGCAATTACCGGGATATCCTTTTTACCTATCTCTCTGAGCATATTCACTACTCCTTTGGTGTGGTCATAGTGGCAATGAGTTAGAACGATGGCGTCAACAGCTGATGGGGAAACATTCATGATTCTCATATTGCTAAGCAGGGCTTCTGAATTTTGACCCACATCAACAAGGATTCTCCTTGTATTCTCACCTATCTTTCCCTCGAGAAGAAAGGAGACTCCGTGCTGTCCTAAATAGGGACTTTCATAGAGGACAGAATCCTCCGCCAGTGCTGTAACTCTTAAACTATCTAGCTCGTTAGTCGCTGCCATGCTTTTCCCCTTTAATTGCCACGCTAACTAAGGGTCTCCAGATTGTTCGCTTCAGTCAGGAGATACATAAATTGTTAAACAACTTTGAAAAGACCCTCAGACAAAATTAGGATACTACCGCATCAAGGTAGCATCCTAATTCGTCTATGGAATTCGAGGAATAATTGCCTTATCCCACAGGAACCAGCTTTACTCTATAATCTTCATATTTACCTTCAGCGGTCTTCCTCACTTTCCAGACTTCGAATGTACCACTAACGCGGTTACCAAAATTATCCCAGGTAAGAATACCGGTCGCACCCTTATAATCATGTCCTACCTCTATCAAGGCATCCTTTATAGCTACATTATCGTAAACCCCAGTTTTTTCTATTGCTGCGGCAATTAGCTTGACACAATCATACATGTGGTCACAGTAAATCTCGGGGGCTTCGCCATATTTAGCAGTGTAGGCATCGATAAAATGCTTATAAGGCGAGTATTCTTCAGGCGAGGGTCCTACGCTTCTGGTGCCAGCAGCGAGCGAATTTGCCATAAACTCAGCACATGCTGGGTCTTTAAACATGCCTGAGCCATAGTTACCATCACAACCAAGCCAGGCAATGCCATTTTCTATTCCCATCTCCAGTTCTGAAGCCTGCTTGAAGACTATGATTCCGTCATCACAGTAAGAAACAAGAAGGACTACATCAGGACCCCATGTTTTGATTTGCCCCAGCTCAGTGAGATAATCCTTTTTAGCTCGGTCATAGGTCACGACAGCATCCATATGCTCTATTCCATATTCATCAAGAGCGTCAAAAAAGGCTTCGCCCAAACCAACACCATAGGGTGTATCCTGAACTATAGCAGCTGCCTTGGTGTAGCCCTCTTCTTTGACTATCTTAGCCAATACTTCACCCTGAAGACCATCATGAAGACAAACATGGAAAACATATTTCTCCCACCCCTGCTCACGAAGCAGGGAAGGAGCAAGAGTGCACGATGGGGATACCACCGGTATTTTGTTCGCCTCAGCATAAGGAGCTGTTGCCCCTGAACTCCCTCCAAACCAACCACCAATAGTTACCTTAACTCCATTTACCTCCACCAATTTTTTCACCCTCTCTAATGACTTCTGGGGGTCTGTAGCATCATCTTCCTCCAACAACTCCACCTTCCTTCCCAGTACTCCACCAGCAGCATTGATTTCATCCGCTGCCAGCTCAGCACCTTGAAACATTCTCATCCCCATTGGGCCTAAATCCCCAGTTTTAGTGCATACACAGCCTATCTTGATTGCCTCAGGTTCCGCTGGACCCGCTGGAGCACAAGCCACCACTGGGATAAGCAAACTCAGGGCACCTACCACTAATAATAGTTTTTTAATCATGTTTCACCCCTTTCATAGAAATTTAATTATTAATTATGCACAAGAGGATAAACTTGTGTCAATACCTTTAGCCTCTAACCCCAAAAAACGCTGCTTGGAAGAATCTTCAGCAAATAGAGAGGCAGCGTCTCCTTCCATAGCACAGGTGCCATTAACCAAAACATAGCCCCGGCTAGAGGCACTCAAAACCTTTTTCACGTTTTGCTCCACTATTATTATAGCTGTGCCACCTTCCCTTATTTTTTGCAGCTTGGATAGAATGACATTTGCTGGCTTAGGAGATAGGGAAGCTAATGGCTCATCAAGGAAAAGAACTTTAGGCTCGGCCATCATAGCTCTAGCTATAGCTAACATCTGTCTTTCACCACCACTCAGATTTCCTGCCAAAGCTTTTTTCCTCACCTCAAGCTCAGGAAACATCTCGTATACCTCCGCCATCCCGGCTTTAATAGAAGCTTTGCCCTTCCTGTGATAGGCTCCCATATCCAAATTCTCGGTTATGGTTAGATTAGGAAAGATATTGTTTATCTGAGGGACATAGCCTATGCCCAAGCTCACTGCCTTATCGGAAGCTATTCCAGTAATGTTCTTGCCCTGATAGAAGACACTGCCTTGAAACAGCTTGGCAAAGCCAAGAAGGCTTTTAATCAAGGTTGATTTGCCGCTGCCATTAGGTCCCACGATAGCCACAATTTCACCCTCAGTTGCCTTCACAGAAACATCGTGAATAATGATAACGTCTCCATAGCCAGCATTTATATTTTCAGCCACAAAGACAGGGTCCATCTATTCCTCTCCTAGATATGCCTGATAAAAAGCCGGGTTACGAATTATCTCTTGAGGTTGCCCTTGAGCCACCACTAACCCTTTATCCATAACATAAACCCAGGAGGCAAACTCAAATAATATCTCCAGCCTGTGCTCCACAATGAAAAAGGTTGTGCCATTACGAGAGAAATCCTTTAGTTTCTGAAATATGCTCTTCCCCAATACAGGATTTATCCCCGCTGCTGGTTCATCCAGAAGCAAAAGCATTGGCTTGGCCATAAGCCCCCTGGCTACCTCCAGAAGCTTTCTCTGCCCGCCGGATAGCTCGCCAGCAAGGGAAAAAGCCTGGCTATTCAACTCCACGAGCTCAAGGATATCCAGAGCTTCCTCAATTAGTCCCTTTTCTTGCTCTTGCCATTTCCTCCTGAGAAAAAGACTATTTAATAAGCTATCACCTTGATGCCCTCGCGCTGCCACCAGCATATTGTCTAACACAGTAAGCTGATGAAACAGCCGAGGCAATTGAAAGGCATTAACCAGTCCCAAGGCATAAATTTGGTGAGAAGCTAAGTTATTGATGCACTTGCCATTGAAACAAATATCTCCCTGATCAGCCTTATAGAGACCGAGGACGGTATTAAACAAGGTGGTCTTGCCGCTGCCGTTGGGTCCTACCAAGCCGCAAATGCCTCCCTGTTTGACATCTAGGCTTACAGCATTAACAGCGTAAACGCCGCCAAAGTGCTTACTAACTTCTCTTATTTTTAATAATGCTTCTTCCATAATAAGTTACCTTTGACTTCATCTATTGGAAATACATGCCATCAAGCTCGAGAGGATTATACCGTTAATATTTGTTCTTATATAGCCCCTTTGCTCAGGGGCCACATAAAGATGAAGAGATGAACACCAAAGTGCTTGCTAACTTCCCTTATTCTTAATAGCGCTTCTTGCATATCGAGCTGCTTCCAATGCCTTTGTCTTAATTGGGCTTTCCTTCAGCAAACCTTGCGGTCGATAAAGCAAAACAAAAATAATTAAAGCACCAAATAAAATATATTGCAAGTTACTGGGGTCGATGGGCAAGGCTAAATAATCTTTAGCCATATTTGCCCCTCTATCGAAAAGTTCCACCAGCCCAGCGCCTAACAGTGCTCCCCAATTATTAGCTGGTCCTCCTAAAAGAACCATTATCCATACTGTAAAGGTAATCATAGGCATAAACATACCAGGGATAAGACACTGAAGATATTGAGCGTAAAGCCCACCACCTACTCCTGCCATAGCCGAACCCAACATAAGTACTTGAGCCTTATATCTAGCTCTATTCTTACCTAATGCCTCAGCAGCTACCTCATCCTCCCTTATAGCCCGCATTGCCCTGCCATAAGGAGAATTAGCCAATAGTTGAGCTGCAATAAAGCAAATAAGCAAACAAAAGTAAACTAAGCCTATATTCTCTAAACGGTAGATAAGCGAAGAGCCCATCCAAGAAAAAACTGGAGAGATATGTACCATACCGCGCCAGCCGCCAATATTTTCAGCTCTAACAACCAGCCTTAAGATTTCGCCAAAAGCCAAAACTGCTATAGCTAAGTAATCCGCTCTCAATCTCAAAGCCGGTAAGGAAATGAGTAAGCCGAAAATAGCTGAGATTAAAGCACCAGCAATGAGGCAAAGATAAAAAGGGACACCAATTTGGGAGAGAAGAGCATAGGTATAGGCGCCAATGAGGAAAAAAGCTACCTTGCCAAAATTGGCAAGTCCAGCGAAGCCATACTCCAAGTTTAGGGATAAGGAAACTATGCCAAAGATGCCAATAAAGACTAGCAAGTCAAGAATATACGACAATGGACCCAAATCAAGCCCTCCTAAACAGCATAGCTAACCCCTGTGGCTTCACGATTAAAGTTATTATTAGAATCAAGAAAGCTACGGCTATACGATACTCTGTGGGAAGCTCTACCGCCCTAAGAGCTACTACACCAAAATTTTCTGCTAAGCCGATGATAAAGGCAGCAGCTATAGAGCCATAGTAATTACCAATGCCACCAAGTATGACAACAGCAAAGATGGGTAAGATAACATCCCACCCTGCCATGGGATTAACCAGCGTTCCAGCACCACGCAATACGCCAGCAACAGCCGCCAGCCCAGCGCCAATAAACCAGGTTATCCATATCACCCTGTTAACATTTATTCCCGAGGCTAAGGCGAGCTCAGGATTGCTGGAAGTCGCCCTGATGGCCTTGCCTATTTTCGTTTCTACCAAAATGAGGTGCATGATAATTGCTAGAGCTATAGCAATCAAAATTAGCCAAACTCTCAAGCTGCTGGTTACCACCGGGCCAATGGTATAGGAAGGCCAAGTAGTAGTAAAATAGTAAGGGGATTGGCTCCAGATAGCATTTATGGAATGTCTGAGGATAAAGCCCAAAGCTATGGAAGCCACCATGAGATGAATTATGGTAGCTCCCCTTTCGGCTAGAGGCTGGAAGATGCCACGATAACACAAAAAACCCACTATCCCAGTAACCAAGAAAGCAACAACGAGAGCTGCTGGCAGGCCTAACCCTAATTGCTCCGCCACAAAGTAGCCAATAAAAGCACCTAAGGTAATAAATTCAGCATGGGCAAAGTTAGGAAAGTTGGACAGACCGTAGGTTAGGGTAAGGCCTACGGCACCAATAAGATACAGGCTCCCTGTCACCACGGAGTTGAATAATACTTGAGCCCAGTTGACTGCCATATTATTTTTGAGATAGGAGGAGATGCTTGAATTGAGTCAAATCGCCAAGAGATTCTCGATGATTTCCTCCCAACCTGTCAAGGTGAAAAGCGTTTATGCCAACTTGCCTAGAATTGAGGAAATCAAATTGCCAGTTATCACCTACATGGGCAATTCGACTGGGGTGGGTATTCATTGCCTTACATATGATAAGGTAAAAGGCAGGGCTTTTTAATTGCTGATACTGCGAGATGGAAGAGAAAATACGAGTGAAATAATGCTTAATATCTCGCAATAAGAAACGGAGCAGCTCCAATGGAGTGCCTGAGGCAATAATCAACTTATATCTGCTGGCTAGAGAAGAGAGGACTTCAGTTATCTCAGGATAGTAGGATATTTTATTCCGGCAGCTTTGTATCACTGGCTCAGAAGCACCTAAGTCAAGGCATCTAAACCAGTACTCAATATCATACCATTCCAATCTTTGGTCGCCTATCTTGTCATACTTCTCGGCGATAACTCTCTTGGCCTGAGCAAGGTCAACCTCATTCTTTTGGGCATAAAGAAATGGGATAGCTTCATGCCAAATACTCTGGCTGAAATCAGGTGTCACTAATGTTCCTTCAGCATCAAAGGAAATTACTTCGATTTGGCTCATTTAAATTAGTAATACTATCATA
>Ga0209121_10003013_pt1 | contig 16580 bp, 19 predicted proteins | sample Cruoilmetagenom3_FD_187292 | JGI IMG/M metagenome (GOLD analysis project Ga0209121, IMG submission 187292) | Oil polluted marine microbial communities from Coal Oil Point, Santa Barbara, California, USA - Sample 3 (SPAdes) (version 2) | ecosystem: Environmental > Aquatic > Marine > Oil seeps ... | reverse complement strand
CACCGCCACCCCGCCGGCCAGTTTAGCCAACCGCTCCTGCAGTTTTTCGCGGTCAAAATCGGAGTCGGTTTCCTCAATCGCCCGACGGATCCGCTCGATCCGGACTTTAATATCTGCCTTCTTGCCCTTACCGCCCACAATGACCATTTCGTCTTTACCGGCGGTCACTCGGTCAGCCCGACCCAAATCCTCAACACTAACCGATTCCAGAGTCTGACCCCTCTCTTCGGAAATGACCTTTCCTCCCGTCAAGACAGCCAAATCGGCAAGGATCTCCTTACGACGGTCGCCAAATCCGGGGGCCTTAACCGCTAGGCAGTTGAAGGTTCCCCGCAGTTTGTTAACCACCAGAGTAGCCAGGGCCTCGGCCTCAATTTCGTCGGCAATAACCACAAAGTTTTTGGAGATTTTGACCAGATTTTCCAAGACCGGAAGCAAGTCGCTGACCGACGAAATTTTCTTGTCCGTGATTAAAATATAGGCATCCTGGATCTCCGCCTCCATCCGCTCGGCGTCGGTCACAAAGTAGGGAGAGGCATAGCCCTTGTCCAACTGCATTCCCTCGGTGTAGTCGGTTTCCAGTTCCAGCCCCTTGGATTCTTCGACGGTGACCACCCCCGAATCGCCGACCTTTTCTAAGGCGTCGGCGATAGTTTGACCAATTTCGGGATCGGCCGCCGAGATGGTGGCGACTTGAGTCTTTTCTTTTTTGGAAGTGATTGGGTTGGAGATTTCTTCTATTTCTTTAACTACCGCTCTGACGGCCTTTTCGATTCCCCTCTTAACAACCATCGGGTTGGCCCCGGCGGCGATGTTCTTCAAACCTTCATTGACGATACTTTGAGCGAGGAGAGTAGCGGTAGTCGTCCCGTCGCCGGCGACATCGTTGGTTTTGGAGGCCGCCTCTTTGACCAACTGAGCACCCATGTTTTCAAAGGGATCTTCAAGTTCAATTTCCTTGGCCACAGTCACTCCGTCGTGAACGACATTCGGCGCCCCCCACTTTTTGTCCAAAGCCACATTGCGGCCTTTGGGACCTAAAGTGGTGACCACCGCTTTGGCCATCTGGTCCACGCCGGACTTCAGTTTTTTGCGAGCTTCTTCTGAGTAGAGTATTTGTTTAGCCATAATGCCTCCTGCGGAGAAAATCCTAAATTCTAATATATAAGTTCCAAATAAACTCTAAATTCTAAACCCTAAATGTTTCGAATTTGAGATTTGTGATTTAGGATTTGTTTGGAGCTTCGAGTTTCGGATTTAGAATTTTAGCCCCAAATCTATTCAACAACCGCTAGAACGTCCTCCAATTTAACAATCAGGTATTCCTTTCCGTCCACCTTGACCTCATTCCCTCCCCACTTTTTGTAAATAACTTTATCACCTTTTTTAACTTCTGGTTTGACTAGTTCGCCGTCTTCAACTCGACCCGGACCGACGGCGACCACTTTCCCTTCTTGCGGTTTCTCTTTGGCCGTTTCGGGAATGACAATCCCCGACGGAGTTTTTTTCTCCGCTAGCGGTTGAATTAAAATGTTATCACTTAGTGGTTTGATTTTTGTTGGCATTCAATGAGACTCTCCGATGTCGCGTCGGAGTTAGTCGACCCGCCTGCCAACGCCTAACGCCGCAGGCTATGGCGGGCAGGATTAATCCGCCGAAGCTCCGAAGGAGCGAAGGTCGGATAGCAACAACGCTTCCAGACAGCGTTGGCATTTTACACCATTAATTGCCAGCTTGTCAAGGGGCAGATTTATCTGCCCCGCAGACCCCTCGTAGCTTTAACGAAGTGGGGTCAAGCCCCGACGTAACGTCGGGGCGCAGGTCCCGGGCGCAGGTCCCTTTTTATTTAAAGGGCTTCTAATAAATTAATTTCACGATCGTGAAATTAACCTACTGAGGCCTGTAAACATTGCAGGAACAACGCTGAAGGGAACCGTTCCCTTCATCACTACTACGACGGGCGTAAGCGGGTAAGTCTGTAGCTGCGCATCCTTGATGCGCCTCTTTCTAAACTGGCCCCGACGGACGTCGGGGCAACTACATTACGGGCGGGGGTTTGTTTTTACTCGAGGAAGCCTTCGTAGTCGCGCATTACCAACATTGATTCTAATTGTCTCATTGTTTCCAAGACCACCGAAACAACGATGAGAATGCCGGCGCCGCCGATGGTCAAGGTGGCGATGTTGGTCATTGAACGGGCCAGCGAGGGGAGAATGGCAATAATTCCCAAAAACAAGGCCCCGGCCAGAGTGATTCGGGTCAAAATATAATTTAGGTGTTTCGAGGTTGGACTTCCCGGGCGGATGCCGGGAATAAACCCACCGTGCTGGCGGATGTTTTCGGAAATCTCATCGGGATTAAATTGGATAGCGGTGTAAAAATAGGTAAAGCCGACCACCAAAATAAAATAAATTAAATTATAAAAATTGTGAGTCGGGTCAAGGACGGTGACGACTGTTTGAGCCACCCGGGTCACGGTCTGATTCTCCAAACCGGTCAAATAGCGGGCAATCATCGCCGGAATCATAATCAGAGAGCCGGCAAACATAATCGGAATCATTCCCACCTGATTAACTCGCAAAGGAAGGTAGGTGCTCTGTCCCCCATACATTTTTCGGCCCCGAACCCTTTTGGCGTATTGAATCGTCACCCGCCGCACCCCTTCGCTGACGATGACAACAGCAACGACGACTAGCAAAAATAGGGCCGTGGAAAAAAGAAAACTTCCCAGACCCGAGGCGACCAAGGTTTGGCCAAAAGATAGCGGCAGTCGGGAAACAATTCCGGTGAAGATGATCAGAGAAATGCCGTTGCCAATTCCGTATTCGGACAAAAGTTCCCCCGTCCACATCAAAAAAAGCGTCCCGCCGGTTAGGGTTAGAACCAAACTGACGAGGGGAAGGGGGTCTAGCATCGCTACGATTCCCTGTCGGCTGAGCCAAAAATACATCCCGTAGGCCTGAAAGATCGCCAAAGGAACGGCTAGATAGCGGGTGTATTGATTGATTTGCTGACGCCCCGCCTCGCCCTCTTTGGAAAGTTCTTCCAACTTGGGAAAGACCATCGTCAAAAGTTGCATGATAATCGAGGCGTTAATGTAGGGACCAAGTCCCAAGGTGACGACGGAGAAATTTTGCATTCCCCCGCCGGAGAAAAGGTCCAGCATTCCCAAAAGTTGGTTTTGAGCAAAGAGTTGTTTCAAGGCGTCGAGATTGACACCGGGGATGGGGATATGGGCGGCGAGGCGGAAGACGGCCAGTAGCGCTAATGTATAAAAAAGCTTCTGCCGTATTTCCCGAATTTTGAAGATATTTTTTAGTTTATCTAACATAGTGCAGTAAAGGCAGTAACATCAGTAAAACCAATAAAGACAATAGGCCTTCGGCTCAATCTTTTGACTCACTGTCTTCACTGTCTTTACTGGGTTACTATTTCTCCGCCCGCTTCCAATATTTTCTCCCGCGCTGATTCAGATAATTTAACTCCTCGCGCAACCAACTTCTTTCCGATTTCACCTTCGCCCAATATTTTGACTCCGCCCTTGGGAATTCTGCCAATTAAACCCTTTTCCAAAAGATTCTTAGGGTTGACTTCCATTTTCTCATCCCAACGAGTCAGGTCAGAAATATTTAAAATCTCCGGATCGTTGCGGGAATCTCTCTTGAATCCCCGCTTGTGGGGGAGGCGTTTGTGCAAGGGAAGTTGGCCGCCCTCAAACCCGAGTTTGACCTTGCCCCGAGCTTTTTGACCCTTACTGCCGCGACCAACGGTATGGCCGCCTTTGCCACTACCATAGCCCCGACCAACTCTTTTGGCCTTACGTCTTTTGCCTCTTAATTTTGGAAGATTACTTAAGTCCATAATATTAAAATCCTAAATTCTAATATCTAAGTTCCAAACAAATTCTAAGCCCCCGCGTGTTTTGAATTTCGAATTTATGATTTATTTGGAGCTTCGGATTTCGAGTTTTGAATTTTGCTATCCTCAACTATACCATTTTAAACTCTTTCCATCAACTCCTCCGGTATATCTTCAATGAACCTTGAGACCGGGTTGGTCTGGCGGGAACCGAAATAGAGTCGCGACGAGGCGTGGGTCAGGTGCAAATGCCTCATTGCCCGGGTCATCCCCACGTAACACAAGCGCCTTTCCTCTTCCAGTTCGCTTTGTTCGTAAAGGGAGCGCGAGTGGGGCAGTAGCCCCTCTTCCATCCCGACCATAAAAACAGTTGGAAATTCCAAACCCTTGGCGGCGTGGAGAGTCATTAAAGTGACGACGTTGTCTTTTTCCTCCCCCGCCGGCTGGTTGGGAAAATGTTCCTGCTGGACCAGAGCGACATTTTCCAAAAAACTGGTCAACCTGTCAAAGCGAGTGGCCACCGAGCGCAGTTCTTTAAGGTTTTCCACACGAGCCAGATCCTCCTCCCGGCCCTTCTTTTTAAGTCGGCGAAGGTAATCGGTCTGTTCAAAGATGGTGTCTAAAAGATAGATGGTTGGGGCTTGGGGACTGAGGCCGGGGAGAATTTTGTCGTTGAAAGTTCGAGCTCGCGTCTTTCCTAACTTTTCGAGGCGGTCTAGAGAAACGGTGTCGGCGGGGTTGAAGACCAACCGCAGATGGGCGAGGATGTCTTTAATTTCCATCCGATCGTAGAATTTGGTCCCTCCTACGATTTTGTAGGGGATGCTAGAGTGTAAAAAGGCCTCCTCCAGGGCTCGCGATTGAGCGTTGGTGCGGTAAAGAACGGCGAAAGAGGAGTAGTTCGTAGTTGGTAGTTCGTAGTTGGTAGTGGTAATTTTTCGGATTACATAACGCGCTTCGTCTCCCTCGCTCAAGGCCTCGTAAACATTAACCAGCCCTCGCTCTTCATTTTCGGTAAAAAGATTTAAAGAAAGATGATTAGTGTTTTGGCTGATGACATTCTTGGCCGCTTTGATGATCGTCGGCGTCGAACGGTAGTTCTGCTCCAACCGGAAAACCAGGGCTTCGGGGTAGTCTCTTTCGAATTGCAAAAGATTTCTAAAGTTGGCCCCGCGCCAACTGTAGATGCTCTGGTCCAGATCTCCTACAACGCAGATGTTCTTGTGCTTTTTGGCCAAAAGTTGGGTCAAAACATACTGAGCGTGGTTGGTGTCTTGATATTCGTCAACCAGAATGTAGTGGAATTTGTTTTGATATTTTTCTAAAACCTGCGGCGCCTCCTCAAAAAGTTGGACGGTTTTAAAAATTAAGTCGCCAAAATCAAGGGCCTTGTTCTTTTTCAAAAGTTTTTGATAGCGAGGGTAAATTTCGGCGACCACTTCTTGGAAACCACCGTAGGCGTGTTGGGGATATTCCTGTTCGGAAACCAGCTCGTGTTTGGCACCGGCGATGGTCCAAAGAACGGCCCCGGGTTTTAGGTCTTTATCAAAATTCCCCTTCTTTAAGATATGCTTAATAGCTGTCTTGGAATCGCCGTCGTCATAAATAACAAACGAGCGGGGAATCCCGATGTGGTGACCATCAAGGTGCAGGATTTTGGCGCAGGTGGCATGAAAGGTTCCTATCCAAGCCGGGGATTGAGTCGCTTGGTTGTGGACTCTTTCTTTCATTTCATTGGCGGCCTTATTGGTAAACGTCAATAGTAGTAGGTTTTCGGGATTAACGGCCTTTTCTTGAATGAGGAAAATGGCACGATGGGTCAAAACACGAGTCTTCCCGCTCCCCGGTCCGGCCACAATTAGTACTGGCCCCTCGGTCGCCCGAACAGCGGCAATTTGTTGGGGATTTAAATCTTTCAAAATTTCACTCATATATGTTATACTAACACAGAGGTTTTTAACGATGATCGAACTTTTGGATTTTTCGGCCGAGTGGTGTCCGCCTTGCAAGATGATAGAGCCAGTTTTTGCGGAGTTGGAAAAAGAGTTTGCCGACCGAGTAGAATTTAGAAAAATAGATATTGACAAGGAAAGGGGCGAGGCGGAAAAATTTAAAGTGATGAGTATTCCTACTCTTGTGATTCTTAAAGACGGTCAAGAGGTTGACCGCAAAGTTGGTGCTTTGAGCAAAGAGATTTTGAAAAATTGGATTGAGGAAAACCTATGATGAAAATCGCTATCAATGGTTTGGGAAGAATAGGGCGGGCTACTCTCAAGGTAGCGGTGGAAAGACCAAAGGTTGAAGTCGTTGCCGTCAACGATTTGGCTGACCTCGAAACCTTAAAATACCTTTTGAAATACGACTCCGTCTACGGCAAGTCTGACGGCGCCGACGAACTGGGCTCTTCGATTAAGTTTTTTTGCGAAAAAGATCCGGAAAAACTTCCTTGGGCCGATTTGGATGTTGATGTTGTCATCGAGTCGACCGGATTTTTTGCGGACAAAACGGGCGCAATGAAGCACCTCGCCGCCGGAGCCAAAAGAGTTATTATCTCGGCCAATTCCGCTGACGCCGATCTCTCCGTGGTCATAGGTGTCAACCACAACCAATACGACCCTCACCAACACAATATCCTCGCCAACTGTTCCTGCACCACCAACTGCGCCGCCCCGGTGATGAAAATTCTCAATGATAATTTCACTATTCGCAAGGCGTATATGACTACCGTCCACGCCGTAACTTCGACCCAAAATTTAGTTGACGGGCCCAATGAAAAGCCACGTCGGGGGCGAGCGGCCTTTGCTTCAATTATTCCAACAACCACCGGCGCCGCCGAGGCCGTCGTTCGCGTTCTACCGGAATTAAAAGATCGGATTACCGGTTCGGCTTTCCGCGTTCCCGTTCTTTGCGGTTCGGTTCTCGAAGTGGTCGCCCACATTGCTGACGAAATTTCTGCCGAAAAAATTAACAAGGTTTTCAAAAACGCTTCCGAAAAAGACTTCAAAGGAGTTGTTGAAGTCAACGGCGAGGGTTTGGTCTCTGCCGATATTCCCGGCACGACCGCCTCGGCGATTATTGATTTACCCCTAACCGAAGTGTTGGGAAATTTTGTCCGCGTCGTCGCCTGGTATGACAACGAATACGCGTACGCCGTGCGGTTGATTGATTTGGTTGAATTTGTTAGTAGTAAATCTTAGCGAAAGGCGGTGAACATATGTTTTCTCTAGAAAATAAAGCGGCGATTGTCACTGGGGCGCGGCGGGGGATCGGTAAGGGGATTGCTTTGGCGCTAGCCGAGGCCGGGGCAGGTGTTACGGTTTCGGATATCAGTTTGGAGGATTGCCAAAAAGTGGTTGAGGAAATTGAGGGTTTAAATCGAAAAGGCCTGGCGGTCAAATGTGATGTCACTCAAAAGTCCGAAGTCGAAGAAATGGTCAAAAAGACAGTTGAGGAGTTTGAACGGCTAGATATTTTGGTCAACAACGCGGGAATTTACGCGCCCAAGCCCTTTTTGGAATTAACCGAGGAGGAGTGGGACCGAACGATTGACATTGACCTCAAAGGACAGTTCCTCTGCGCCCAGGCGGCGGCGCGGGAAATGGCCAAAAATAAATGGGGTCGGATTATTAACATCGCTTCGATTGCTTCGGGCCAGGTCGGAGCTGGGGTTCTGGCTTCGGCCCATTATTGCGCGGCCAAGGGTGGGGTGACCGGAATGACCGAGGCCTTGGCTTTGGAATTAGCCCCGATGGGAATTAGGGTTAACGCCATTGGCCCGGGAACGATCGACACGGCGATGACCAAAGATCTCTTGGCTGATGAGCAAGTTAAAAAGGGCTCTCTGGCGCGCATTCCGGTGGGACGAATTGGCCAGCCCGAAGACGTTTCCGGAATGGTTGTTTATCTCAGCTCCGACGAAGCCGACTATGTCAATGGCGCTACCATCTTCATCGATGGCGGCTACCTCGCCGGCTAACCTTGTGCTATTATTGGGATATGAAATCGGTCAAGGAAGCGGAGGTTAGTGGTAAAAAAGTTTTGCTGCGAGCGGATTTGGATGTTCCCCTCAAGAACGGCAGGATTGCCGACGATTTTCGGATACAAGCGGCGTTGCCGACGGTTCGGTATTTGGTAAAAAATAAAGCGAAAGTTATTATCATTGGCCACCTTGGTCGCCCCAAAGGAAAAGTTGTCAAAAAACTGCGATTAGATCCCGTCGCCCGTTGGTTTGTAGAGACGGGGCATGCCCCGTCTCTACAAAAGTTAGACGACTGCGTCGGACCAGAAGTTGAAAAGGCGGTCGAGGCGATGGCCGAGGGCGATATTTTGCTGTTGGAAAACCTCCGCTTCCACAAGGGCGAGATTAAAGGGATGAAGGGAACCGGTCCTGCCTGCCGGCAGGCAGGTCCCGATCTGGCTGTAGAACTGGCCTCTCTGGCGGATCTCTATGTCAACGACTGCTTCGCCACCTCTCACCGCGAACACGCCTCAATCGTTAGGGTTCCCAAACTTCTTCCCTCCTACGCCGGCCTAAGATTAATGGAAGAAACTACAGCGCTATGTAGTGCTGAAGTATTTGCGCAAAAACCGGTTATCATTGTTGTTGGGGGAGCGAAGGCGGAGACGAAAACCCCGTTGGTTAAGAAACTTTCCAAAATCGCAGATAAGATTTTACTCGGCGGGACGCTGATGTTTGAAAAATCGCTCGAGGGAGTTCCTAACGTCGTCTTTCCCATCGATGCCGTCGGAATTGAGGACATCGGGCCAGCAACCATCAAAATGTTTGTTGATGAAATTGAAAAAGCAAAGACGGTTGTCTGGAACGGACCGTTGGGGGTAACCAACAGCAAAGAGTTTGAGGTCGGAACGAGAAAAATCGCCGAGGCCCTGGCGGAATCGGCGGCCTACACCGTCATTGGCGGTGGGGACACGGTCGCGGCGCTGACAAGGTTCGGCCTTCGTGATAAAATAAACTTCGTCTCCACCGGTGGAGGAGCGATGCTGCAGTTTTTGGCTGACGGGACCCTGCCAGGGATAGAGGTATTGGGATGAAAAAAACCTACGTAATTGCTAATTGGAAAGAAAATAAGACGGCATCTCAAACCACAGAGTGGTTTGAGAAATTTTCAATTTTCAATTTTCAATTTTCAAATGAGACGGAGATTGTTATCTGTCCTCCGTCCGTTCTGCTTCCCGCTCTCCATTCCTCTTTATCCTCCGCCAATCCTTCTTTATTATATTTAGGTGCCCAAGACGTTTCCAAATTCGAAGAAGGACCACACACCGGGGAAGTTTCGGCCAAGATGTTGAAAGATTTTGTGGATTATGTCATCGTTGGGCATTCGGAACGTCGTAAGCATTTCCACGAGACAAACGAAGACGTCCAACTTAAGGTTGAACAATGTTTGAAATATAATTTGACGCCGATTGTCTGCGTCAGCAACCTTGAGCAGGTGTCAAGGTGTCAAGGTGTCAAAGTGTCACAAACAATTTTCGTTTACGAGCCGGTGGAGCATATTAGCACCGAGGGGGAATTTCGTCCTGATGATCCAGAACACGCCAACTCAATGGCCAAAAAAATTAAAGCTGAAGTTGGTCAGGATGTTAAAGTTCTCTATGGCGGCAGTGTCAACGCTGAAAACGCTAAAAGTTTTGTCCGTCAATCGGATATTAGTGGAATTTTAGTCGGGCAAGCTAGTTTGGATGCGGAGGAGTTTGCGAAGATAGTTAATAGTTTGTAGTTCATAGTTCATAGACTTTAGCTATCTTTAGGCTATGAACTAAGGACTATCGACTACGTGCTAATCATGAAATACGTGGACTTGAACAAAAATAAATTCGGAAAGAAAAAGAAAAAACTTTTGACCAAGAAGCGCGCCATCCTCGTCGTTGCGCTCGTCGTCGCTTCATTCCTCATTCATTATTCCTCATTCGACTTTCGTTCCCTCCTAACCCCCGTCTCCGTTTTCTCCCAAATCATCAATCCCCGAAATCTCGATCAAACCGACGGGCGGACCAACATCCTCGCCCTGGGCGTTGACCGCCGCTCCAACGCTGGGTACGTCAGCGGTACTTTGACCGACACCATTATGGTCGCTTCGATTGACCCCCAAAGCAAAAAAGCGACGATCGTCTCTATCCCCCGCGATCTTTGGGTCAAGATGGACGATTACACCAGCGGAAAAATCAACTCCGCTTACGCCTTCGGGGGGGTGGGGCTAACCCAGAAGGTCGTCGAAAGAGTTTTGGGAATTCCGGTTCACTACTTCGTGGTCGTCGATTTCAAGAGTTTTGAAGAGGCGGTTGATGTTTTGGGAGGCTTAGAAGTGAATGTCGAAAACGCTTTCGACGACTACAAATACCCCATTTTCGGAAAAGAGCTTGACGAGTGCGACGGGGACACCGAACTTAAGTGCCGCTACGAGCACCTTCACTTTGACGCCGGTCTCCAACAGATGAACGGCGAAACGGCCTTGCACTTCGCCCGTTCGCGTCACGCCGAGGGGGTCGAGGGCGGCGATTTTGCCCGCATCGCCCGTCAGCAGAAGGTGGCCCTGGCGGCCAAAGACAAGGCCTTGTCTCTAAAAACTCTAACCCATCCCAAAAAACTTAAAGAACTTTACGATCTTTTTTCCGATTCCTTGGAAACCAATGTTAGTTTTAAGGAGATTGAGCGCCTCTACCAACTTTCGCGGGGGTTCGACGGGGAAAAAATTAACTCCTATGTTCTCAGCGGAGCTTGGGATGACGAAAACGCCCTTCTTTACACTCCCGAAGCCGAATTATACGGAGGGGCTTTTGTCCTCGTCCCCAAAGCCGGCAACTACTCCGAGATTCACTATTTTGTCCAGAAATTACTCTTTGGCAGTGATTGATCTCCCCAAGGCTTTGGTGATCTTCCCCTTCCCTAATTTTAACAAAACCAGCGGGGGGGTTAGTTTTTATGGTAGAATGACCAAGAAGATGTTTGGAGGTGATAGGAATGGTTAAATTCTACAGTGTTCAAATCAAAGAGCACATTGAGGTTGACGAGAGCGAGGTCGAGGTGGTAACCATGGAAAACGGACGCAAGGCGGCCAAGGCCGAAATTGAAAGAGACGGCAAGACCCTCAAACTTTTCAAATTCCTCTCCGAAGAAGACGCCCAGCGTTTGTCTGGCACCGCGGCTTAACCTTAAATCTTTTTAGGGGAAAGAAAAATAGGTTCCCGTTTGTATTATATTATTGAGGAATAATGAAAGGCTTAAAAAACCTCTCCGATGAGGAGTTGGTGGGGTTGGTACGTTCTAAGGATCAGGAGTTGTATCGGGAGTTGGTAGGGCGTTATCAAAGCAAACTCTTGCGCTACGCCAATTATTTGGTGCACGACGAAGCGCCGGCTGCTGATGTAGTTCAGGAAGCCTTTATTAAGGCCTTTATCAATCTTAAAGGTTTTAACACCAAGAAAAAGTTTTCCAGCTGGATTTACCGTATTGTTCACAATGAAGCAATCAATTATCTTAAAAGGAGCCAGAAAATCACTCCTTTGAGCAGACATCAATGGTTAGAGAGAAAAATTAAAAGCGAGACGGACTTGGAGAAAGATTTTTTAAAAAATCAAGAGAGAAAAAGGGTTCAAAAAGCTTTGGAAAAGTTGTCCATCAATTACCGCGAACCGTTAGCGCTTTTCTACTTTGAAGAAAAATCTTATGAGGAAATTAGTGACATCCTAAAGATGCCGATGGGAACGGTGGGGACAAGGATTAGCAGGGGCAAAAAATTGTTGGGTGGAATTTTGGAGAATGAAAAATAAAGAATTGAGTCAAAGGGTGACGGAGGAGATAAAAAGGCGCGAGGTCAAAATGCGGCCGCGTCTCTATTTTGTTGGCGGTTCGATTCTTTTGGGATTGGGTCTGGCTGGGGCAGTCATTACCGCCGTCTTCTTTCTTAATCTTTTCGTTTTTCGTCTGCGGGTCCTGGGGCCAATGAATTGCCTTCGGCTGACAACCTTTCCTTGGACGGTTCTTCTTGTCTCGGTGGTCGGTATAGCCGCCGGTCTGGCCCTTCTCAAGCGTTACGAATTTTCTTACAAAATGAACTTTTTAGTTTTTGCTATTGTTTTGATTATCGTGGTTGGGGCTTTAGGATTTTTGCTCGATCGAGTCGGCTTCAACGAACGGATGATGCGCCGTCGACATATGCGTCCGTTTTACAAGCATCAGATTATGCCTCCAAACCCCCGTATCAAAGGCCGTCGTCTTTCAATGAAATAAGTTGACCTCCTCACTTGTATTAATAGTAGTCAGGAGGTGATAACAAGTGAAGAAGATTTTAATAGTTGGTTTGACGCTGATTGGATTGGCGGGGGCGGGTTGGGTCTTTGCCAGCAACGCTCTAGCCACCGAGGAGCATCAAGAGCATCGGCAAGCGAGGCAAGAGCAAATAGCCGAGCGGCTTGATGAGGCGGTTGCGGACGGAGTGATTACCCCTGACCAGAAACAGGCGCTTCTAGACAAGCGTGCCGAGATGCAAGAGAAACGCGAACAGCTTCGGGAAGAGATGAGAACTTGGATGGACGAAAACGGTTTTGACTGCGAAGCTCTTGCTCCCTACCGCATCGGCTATGGCGGTCGCGGGTCGGGCAAGATGCGCGGTCTTGGTGGTTGGTAAGGTTATAAAGGCAGGTAACCGAAGCGCAAAGCGGCCCTTAGGGGCCGCTTTGGTACGGGAAGCCCGGGAACGGTTCCCGGCAATGTTTCTACTATAGGGACTCCAGGTGGGCTAAGCGAACATCCTCTAAACTAAAATCCACCGGACTCAGCATAAAGTCGACATAGTTTTTGTGGCCTGCTAAAGCCCCTTCGGTTATGTTATGGGGGTCCAAGCTGATTTCATCAAAAATATTGACCAGTTTATGAGTGTTTAACCAGGCGGGAGGTTTTTTCTTGTCTTCTATTTCTCTGCTGTAATACCTCAAGCTGGAAAACGGATAGTAACGGTGCTGTTGGGAACGGTTCCCTTCATCGTTACTACGACGGGCGTAAGCGGGTAGGTCGAGAAAGTTTCTTTCTATATACCGCCCCGCGGCGAGGGCTTGCAATTCCGGTTCCCAGAAAAGACAACTAGCGTTATACCTTCCCTGCATAACCGGCCCCGCCCACTTGTATTTGTAAGTATAGTAGCCAGAGTAGCCGGATCCCAACCGTCTCATGACCATCTCGATCCCATTCTTTACTCTTTGATAGACTAAAAGGTGAAAGTGATTAGGCATCAAAGAGTAACTTAAGAGATCGACATTTTCCCAGAGCCTCAGCCGCTCCGCCTGACGAACAGCCCTCCTCATCCGCTTTAACTGTAGCCTCAACCGGGAACCGTTCCCGGTCTGCTTGTATTGGCGCTGTAGCGAGTTGAGTTCCCGTTGCAAAATGTCTAAAGGGGAGAAAATGAGACAGAGGTAGTGAAGAAACACTTGGTAATCCCTGTCGTCGTGGAAGATGGTCATTTTCCCCACCCCACGATTGTAAATGTGGTAATAAGCATTCTTTTTGTAATCTTTACGTTGGTTAGCTGAAGGCATTTTGATTATCTTAACACATATTAGGCTGTTTTACTAGGTTTACCGGGAACCGTTCCCGGCAACCTTGCAGTGACACGGATTAGTGGTAGTTTGGTATAACGACCTCCGTTCCGTCGGGGATAAGTTCCTTTGGGTCGGGGTTTAACGAAGGGTTTGTTTCTTTTAATTTTTTCCAATATTTGTCGTGCCCAAAGTAACGTTCTGCCAGGGATCTGAAAGTCTTTCTGGTGTTGGTATTGTTGACTTTGTACGTAAATGTGCTTTTGAAATTTGAAAGTTCGTTTCCGAACGGGGGATCGAAGACCATTTCTTTAAGTGCTGGTTTTGTGAGGTCCCTAATTTCAAAATGCAGATGGGGTTCGGGGCAGGCGTTCCCCGTCCATCCGGACAGCCCAACCAAATCGCCCGTGTTGACCGTGTCGCCCAGACCAACCTCAAACTTATTTAGGTGGGCATAAAGGGTTACTATATTTCCGTTCCGTATTCCTAACACTTTTCCCATTCCCCCGTGAAACTCCCTTCGTACGACTATTCCCGGGTGGGCGGCGAATATTTTAGTGCCTTCCTCGATATTGAAATCAACACCGCAGTGTTTATTGTCAAATAGTGTGTAAAAAGCTCCCCGCACGGGGTGTCCGGTAAAGTCGTGCTTGAAGGGAACGCCTACCTTCTTATTTTTTAACGGCGATTCGATTTTCATGAGAAGCCTGCGTTATTATAACACAAACAGTAGTGCGGTTTGACTTTTCGCATTTTCTTCGGTTATAATTCCCGCATGGACCTCTATCAAAAAATTTCCGTTTTGGGGCCGAGCGCGCGGTATGATACTTGCGGGCCGAAGGATTTTGGGAAAACAACGGATATTCCCGGCGTTTACCACGCCAAGGTTGGCGGTAGCCATATCTGTCGTCTTTTCAAGGTTCTCCAGAGCAATTACTGCACCAACAATTGCAAGTATTGCGCCTTCCGCCGCGACCGCGATTGTCCGCGAGTGACGGCCTCCCCCGACGAAATGGCCGCCACCTTTGATTCTGCCCATTCCCGCCGCTTGGTTGACGGGCTCTTTCTTTCCTCCGGAGTGGCCGTAAGCCCCGAGACGACAATGACCAAGATGTTGGATACGGCCCGTATTCTCCGTGAGAGATATCAATATCGCGGTTATTTACACCTCAAAATTATGCCTGGCGCCTCGGCCAGTTGTATTCGGGAATCGCTCAAGTTAGCCAACCGCATCTCGTTGAACATCGAATCGCCGACGGAGGAGAGTTTGTCATCGCTAGCCCCAGAAAAAGATTTGAAGAAGGGTTTTTTCTACACTTTATCTCTGATTAAAAGTGAGTTAACAAAACTTCGTTGGTCGGGAAAGAAAGTTCCTAGTTTGACGACCCAGTTTGTCGTCGGCGCCGGCGAAGAAAAGGACAAAGATATTATTCAAAAAACTCACTTTCTTTATAAAAACTTTGGCCTCAAACGAGTTTTCTACTCCGCTTTTCGACCCGTTCCCAACACCCCCCTGGAACAGAAACCGGCTGCCTCTTTGATCCGTGAGCATCGTTTATACCAAGCCGATTTTTTGATGCGTTTTTATCGTTTCTCACCCCACGAAATCCCCCTCGACGCTAACGGCCTCCTCTCCGAAGTCAGCAACCCCAAAACCCTCTGGGCGCAACAACATCCCGAACTTTTTCCGATTAATCTCAACACCGCCGGTTACTGGCAGCTCCTAAAAATCCCCGGCCTCGGTCCCGTTTCGGCCAAAAAGATTTTAAAAATCAGGAGCGAGGCCCGTATCCAAGATTTTTCCAACCTCGCCGGCAATCGTCTGCAAGTCAAAAAACTTTCCGCCTTTGCTTGTTTTTAGCGTTTGCTTTTTATGATTTTCTTTGTTAGAATGATGTCCGTTGATTGGTATCGGTAAGGTTTTCTTTCGACTCCGGCAAGGTTTTGAAGCCCCTAAGGTCTCCGAAGAGCCTCCGCATTAAGCATTTTCTATTTTTCAAACAAATTCCGAGAGGTGGTGAAAAAAAGTGAATAAGAAATTATACGTAGGCAATCTCGATTACAGCGTCACCGACGCCTCGTTGTCCGAAATGTTTGCCGAAGTCGGCACAGTTGAGAGCGCGGCGGTGATCACCTATCGTGACACCGGACGCTCCAAGGGTTTTGGTTTCGTGGAAATGGCCACCGAAGAGGAGGCCAAGAAGGCCATCGAGACTTTTGATCAGAAAGAAATTCAAGGAAGGGTCCTCAAGGTTGACGAGGCCCAACCCCAGAAGAGTTTCTGAACCTCGAAGCTTCTCAATAAACACCAGCAACCGCTCCGCCCTCGCGGGTGGGTTGCGGTTGCTGGTTTTGACAACAGGATACTTTTTGTCTATCCTTGACTCGAGATGAATAGAAGCAAGGTTAGTGTTTTGATTTTAGGAATTCTGCTGGTGGGTGGTGGATTTTTTCTTTTTCGCCGCCGGCAGTCGGTAAAGGCCCCTGCCCCTTCAGTGACCCCCTCACCGACGTCCGCCAGAGGCGAATCCGAGACTCCTTCGGAAACGCCCTACGAAACCTTTACCACCGCTGACGGCCGGTTCTCTTTTGAGTACCCCACCACCTGGACCCGGACCGAGATTCAGAATTTAGAGACGGTTTTACCCAAAGAATTTATTGACAAATACGAGCTGACCATGCCGCTGATTCTTTCCGACCCTCGCGGGGCCCAGACCACCCTGTCAACCTATCGTTTTGAAAAAGGGCTGGATTTGGATGCGGGGATGGATGCCCTGGCGGCGGAGCTGGTCGAGATGGGACAGCCCTACAACGAGGTCGATCGTCAAACAGTGGGCGATTCGTTGGTTGTGGATTCAACGGTTGAAACTCAAGGGGTGACGGTGCAGGTTAGAGATCTTCTTTTCTTGATCCTTAGAAATGAGAAAAACACCATTTATAATCTCTCCTTCAGTGCTCGTCAATCTGCTTGGGGCGACTACGAAACCATCTTTAACCACATCCAAAACTCGGCCCGACTTTCTCCCTAGTTTAATTTCACGATCGTGAAATTAATTATTTCCCACAACAACTCTGTCGCAACACTCTGGGAATTGTGGATAATTTTCAAGGGCTTTTGTGGATAATCTCTGTAGCAACTATAAAACTCTAGTCTAGGAATTTGAAGG